>OGCM01000084.1_pt1 | contig 155342 bp, 128 predicted proteins | sample 1570151 | NCBI WGS metagenome assembly OGCM01 (sample SAMEA4370582, study PRJEB24528) | human gut metagenome
TTGTGATTGATGGAAATACCATTATTGCAAGAAGAACATTCACAGCCGATGCACACGAAATGACCGTTCCACTGACCTATGAGCTGAATGCTTCACAGCTTGCAGGAACTACAACTGTTGTATTTGAAAATCTGTATTCTGACGGCGCACTTCTGGCAGCTCATGCTGACCTTGAGGATGCAGAGCAGACAGTATATATCCCAGAGATTCATACAACTGCAAAGGATGCAGTAACAGAGATTGATCATACCGAGGCAAACAAGACAGCCACCATCGTTGATACCGTTTCCTATACAAACCTGCTTCCGGGCAAAGAGTATACCGTAAGCGGAACACTGATGGATAAGGAAACAGGAAAGGCTGTTCTGGCTGACGGCAAAGAGATTACGGCAAGCACCACATTCACTCCTGAAAAGTCCGAGGGAAGTGTTGATGTAGTCTTTACATTCGATGCAAGTGTCGTAGCACCTAAGACAGTCGTTGCATTTGAGACGCTTACATATAAGAAGATCCAGATCGCCGTACATGCTGACATTGAGGATAAGGACCAGACGGTATATATCCCGAAGGTACATACCACTGCAATCGCAGATGATACGAAGGATCATGTAACAGAGGCAAAGAAGGATGTAACTATTGTCGATACCGTTTCCTATGAAGGACTTGAAGTTGACAGAGAGTACACCGTAAAGGGCGTACTTATGAACAAAGCAACAGGTAAGGCGATCCTGGTAGACGATAAGGAAGTAACCGCAGAAACCACATTTGTACCGGAAACCACCGACGGAACTGTTGATGTAACTTTCGTATTTGACGGTTCTGCACTGGAAGATACATTGCTTGTTGCATTCGAAACTCTGTATACCGAAGAGAAAGAGGTCGGTATCCATGCAGAGATCGAAGATGATGCACAGACTGTATACCTTCCAAAGATTCGCACCAATGCAAAGGATGGCATCACAGACATTGATCACACTGAGGCACTTGAAAAGGCAACCATCATTGATACCGTTTCTTACTCCTCATTGCTTCCTGGCAAAGAGTACACAGTAAGCGGAACATTGATGAACAAAAAGACTGGTGAAGCAGTCCTGATTGATGGTAAACTGATCACCGCAAGCACTACTTTCACTGCTGAAAAGGCAGAAGGAAGCGTTGATATCGTATTTGAGTTTGACGCATCTGCAATCGCAGGAACTACCGTAGTTGCATTTGAGTCTATGGAGTACAAGGGAATCGAAGTCGCTGTTCATGCTGACATTGAGGATGAGAACCAGACCGTCTATATCCCTGATGTTCACACAACTGCAACCGCAACTGATACTGAGGATCATGTAACCGGTGCAAACGAGGAAGTTACCATCACTGATGAGGTTGCACTGACAGGCTTAAAGGTTGGTAACGAGTATACTGTTAAGGGTGTTCTGATGGACAGAAATACCGGAGCCGAGATTCAGGTAGGTGGCGAAAGCATTACTGATGAGAAGACCTTTACTGCTGAAACAGCGGACATGACCGTCACATTAACCTATACACTGGATGCTTCTAAGCTTGCAGGTACAACAACAGTTGTATTTGAAACCCTCTATACGGCAGTCACCGAAGAGATGGGTGTTGAGGTCGGAAGACATCACGATATCGACGATGAGGGTCAGACGGTTTATATTCCAGAGATCCATACCACAGCAACTGATCAGAAGACTGGTATTAACCATACCGAGTCTGAAGAACAGGCAACCATCGTTGATACCGTACTGTACAGCCATCTGTTACCGGGTAAGGAGTATACCGTAAAGGGAACTCTTATGAATAAGGAAACAGGTGAGGCAATCTTAATTAATGGCGAGGAAGTAACCGCTGAGACTACCTTTACGGCTGAGAAATCTGAAGGAAGTGTTGATGTAATCTTCACATTTGATGCATCTGCAATCGCACCGACTACTGTTGTTGCATTTGAGCACTTAGAGTATAAGGGTATTGATATTGCCGTTCATGCAGATATTGAGGACGAAGATCAGACTGTATATATTCCAGAGATCGGTACAACCGCACTGGGACAGGATACAGAAGATCACATTGAGAAGGCTAAGGAAGATGCAGTTATCGTTGATACAGTGGAATACAAGGGCTTAGAGGTTGGTCGCGAGTACACTATGACTGGAACACTTGTAGATAAGGAGACTGGCGAGGCAATCACCGATGCCGAAGGTAACGAAATCACCACATCTGAAATCTTTGTCGCAGAAGAGAAGGATGGAAGCATTGACATTACATTCAAGTTTGATGCATCTGCATTGGCTGGAAAGTCGTTAGTTGCATTCGAAACTCTGTACACAGAAGGCAAGGAAGTTGCTATTCATGCTGATCTGGAGGATGAGGGACAGACCATTCGTATTCCAGAGATCCATACAACAGCAACTGATAAGGTAACTGGTGATCATGACGGTGTTGTAGCAAAGGAAACTACCGTACTGGATGAAGTATTCTACAAGAACTTGATTCCTGGCAAGGAGTACACTGTAAAGGGAACTCTGATGGTCAAGGAAACAGGTGAAGCACTTGTTGTAAATGGCGAAACTGTTACGGCAGAAAAGACCTTTACAGCAGAAGAACCAGATGGAAGCATTATCTTAGAGTTTACATTTGACTCATCTGCACTGGCAGGAAAACACATCGTAGCATTCGAGGATGTAGAGTATAAGGGAATCTCCATAGGATCACATGAGGATCTTGAAGATGAAGACCAGACTATTTCTTATCCGTCTATTCATACAACTGCAACCGATCAGGCTTCTGGATCAAAAACCATGGCACTGGGAAGCAGCGTAACATTAGTGGATACTGTTACCTATACTGGATTGACTGTAGGTAAGACCTATGTAGTTAAGGGAACCATCATGGATAAAGCAAGTGGACAGTCAATCGGAGTAACAGCCGAGACTACATTCACTGCAGAAGCAGCAGATGGAAGTACAACAGTTACATTTACCTTCGATACGAGTGTATTGCAGGGAAAGACACTTGTTGTATTCGAGACACTGTATGATACCAATGGAAATCAGATTGTAGATCATAGTGATCTGAATGATGAAGACCAGACGGTAACAGTTCCGGTTCAGCCGGAGAATCCACCAGTTGTAACAGGTGATGATTCCACTCCGATGCCATATGCAGTAGGACTTGCAGCAGCACTTCTTGCAGTTGTTGCAATCATAGCTGTATTGGTTAAGAGAAGAAAGCAGGCATAAATTGCAAAACGGATTCCTCTTTTGGGGAATCCGTCTAAGAAACACAAGAAACGTAACATACGAGACATAACACAAAATTATTACAATTCCAAAGCAGTCCCGATGAAGAGTCGGGACTGTAATAAAAAGAAACAAAACAACACGGAACGGAGGGGAAAATGCTGTTAACTGGAATTTTATTTACGCTTGTGGGCATTTTGCTTCGAGCGTATGCCGGAGTTTTTGAAATTCACGATACAACATGGAAAGCGATGAAAGCTTCTATTATTCATAAAATAGCGGCAATTGTAGGAAACTTGAGCCTTGTCATTGGTATTTTATATCTGATTGTTTCATTTACAGGAACGGGGTGGTAAATGAAATGAGAAAAACAGGTAAAAAAGGAAAAACTATGCAGGCAGTATTGCTTGTGTTATTGTTGTTTGCACTTGTCGTGGCGGGTTATTCTGGATTTTACCTATGGAAATATTACCATGAGTATTTGGAAGATCGAGAGTTATACGAAGATTTACGAGATGAAATATTGCAGACCCCTGAGCTTGAAACGGATACAGAGAGCGTGTCTGTTTCGGACACAAGAAAAAAGCGTCATAAAACATCTGAGTCAGAAATACCGTTTGATGTTGATTGGGATGAGTTAAAAGACATCAATGAGGATATTATCGGATGGGTTTACTTTACTGGTTTGCCACAGATCTCTTACCCAGTTTTGCAGGCAAAGGATAATGACTATTATGTGCATCGTACTTATGATTTATCTTCAAGTGACTCAAAAGCTGGTTCAATTTTTATGGACTATCGAATGGCAGGCGATTTTTCTTCTCCGTATTCCGTAATTTACGGTCATAATGTCCGCGATGGATCTATGTTGTCGGATCTTGCTCAATTAAAGGATCAAGATTTGTATAATAAAGAACCATATTTCTGGATCTTGACACCAGATGGAAATTATCGCTATCAGATTTTTTCAATTTTTCAGTGTCACCGCTCAGCAGATGTTTTTCAGCGGTCTTTTGACTATTGGGGAGAAGATTTTTCAAAATGGCAAAGTGAATTAAAGCTGCGAAACAGTATGCAGGGAGACGTTGAATTGGAGGAAAAAGGTCATGTGATAGCATTTTCTACTTGTGTGCCAAATAGTTTTGATAGAACGATTGTTTGCGGAAAATACTTGGATGGAGATTTGATTCCAGATCCACATGCTGAGGAGAAAGCTGATGTTAAAGATTCGATTGATGGGAACGAAGAATGAGATTGAATGGTTTGAAAAAATCATGCAAGAACATCCTGATATAGAGATTTTGAAAAAGTCAAAGCTGTATCAAAATAATAGAGAAGCTGATGAATGCTACAGATCCTATGCAGAAGTCAAAGAAAAATAAGGAAAGACAAAGGAGGCATCAAGGAATGAGCAAGAAAATATCAGTTGATCTTACCGACGAGAATGCAGGAGCCTTGTACCAAAATAAGAAAGTACACGGACTAGGTTATGGTCCAACAATCAATATGTTAATTCGGATTTTTTTTAGATCGCCTGATATTCGCGACGATCTAATTGAGATATGCAAGTCAAAAATACAAAGCGGTAATCTTGTTTATCTTGATATGCTACAGTTTCTGACATATAACACACAGCTTACACTTGATGCTGTTTTAGACGGAGTGAGACTTATGAAAAAAATAAATCGAAGGATCTTTCAACCGAATCAGTTTACAGATATTATGCTTAATGGAGCTTGCGACAAAAATAAAGCCAATTTAAGTGATTTTATTAACGATGTTATTGAAGAATATTATAGACCTCTCAATTCACAGTTAAAATACGAAACAGAACTTTTATTTATGAAGCTGAAAATGTCGCAACAGGATAACGGTTTGGAAGAACTGTGTTCTGAAAACGGGACGCAGTTGCAGGCATCGAAACAGGAGACTATATCTCTAAAAGAATTAAAGTCAACTCTTGCGCGATGTGTAGAGATCCTCAAGGATTATCCGATCAGAAATGTTACACCTTTACGCCAGATTTTCACCCATTTTACAAACAGGAGCGGACTTGTATTAAGGTACGATTACATCAACATTGTTAACAGTTGGCAGGATGAAATGTTACATCATCTTAATGATGTGATCAAAACTGTTGATCCAGATTATCCTCTTGGCACTCGCGAATTTGGTGAGAGAAGTAAATATATATTCGCCCATTGGTCAGAATTGTATCAATACTCTGAGATCTATATTGCTTTAGCCACTATTATTGAATGCGAAAAGATCTACTATCCATTGGATGCTTTTACAACGATCAGCTTAATAAAGCAACTCGATAGAGCAATCACGGAGTCATCAAACATCGCCCCTGTTAAAGAACCTTTTGCAATTAATATCTCAAATAGGGACAGATACTATGGAATCCGCTATGAGATAACTATGTATTATACCCATATCGGCTATAGTATATTATCCGGTGATGGTCACTGTGAAAACATACCATCGTGGTTTCAAGCATTCTTGTTGAAAGTGGTAAATGTCAGTACTCTGCCTGATCCAATAACAGAGGATGATATTGACGCGATTGCAAAGCTCGAAACAGAAGGTCGACGCTTACTTAAACAGTTGGCAGCAGCAAATAATTAACTAGGAGGAAAAATCATGACAGTCAGCATTGGTACATTATTGATAGGTGGTATTTGCTTGTTTCTTGCAGGGACATTTGTTGGAGTCGGATTGACTTCGGTTGTGTCGGCTGGAAAGAAAACACAATCGGCTGATACGCTTTGATAACAGCCGTTTATTTCGTGTCCGATTCGGACACGGGAAGGGAGTTAGAAATCTTTGAGAAAGAAAAGAAGAGAACTTATATTGTTTTGCAGTCTGCTGTTGGCAACGACACCAGCATATGCAGAGAATGCAACAGAAGCCGTGTCCATTTCGGACACGGCTTCTGACATAGGATGGACAATAGATGCAAATGAAGAGGTTCAAAGCGTGTCCGAATCGGACACACCGAAAACTCTTGCATCAAATGAAGAAACATCCTCTCCGGAAATTTGGCAGGAAGCGTATACCTATCTTGCCGATACACAGGATTCACATGCGTTTCCAGACCGGGTTGAAAAGAATGGGGTGCAGTATCAGTTAAAAGATACCCAGTATCAAATCACAGAGCTGACGAAGGAATATAGAAAAAGCAGCACCAATCTATGGGCATATGCAGAATATAATCCAGAGCAGGAAATTGAAGTAGATGGACTGCATTATACACTTGTGGATACCTCCAAAGAAGAGTGGACAGAAAGTGGGCGAAGTAAGACAGTCTCAGTTGATCGTACCTATTTGGAGGGGCAGGAAATTCCAGAAGCCATTGATATTGAATCGATCGATGATATAACAGGAGAAACAATATATGGTAATATTCCGCGAACAGATCTACAAGATGATGGAGCAGGTTGGTGGGAAGGCGGTCTGGAACAATGGGTAAAGTACAGATGGAACGATGAAACAAGCCAATGGGTATTTGAAGTCGGTGATGAAACCTTTCCGGCAGCATCTGATGATAGTCCGTGGTTTGACGGGTGTGAAAGTAAAATTTTGCAATCATTGAATCTGGATGGAACATTCAATCAGATTACTGGAATCGCATGGGATAGTGACGGCTGGCAGGATGAGAATGGCGGTTGGTGGAAAACCGTGAAAGCAACCGGAAATCGAATGATTAAGCGCTCTCGTGCATGGTTTTCTGGAGAAGTGGCAGAAGCGGATCTACCAATGGTGCGCTATACCAGTCGTTATGTGTCGGACGTAACAGGCTATCTTATTACAGCAAATGTTACTTATGAGGAGATACAGAAGGAAGAACCAATTGTTGAAACGCAAGCACCGACTCAATCAGAACCGACAACTGAGCCTATAACGGAACCGACAACTGCAAGCGTGTCCGATTCGGACACGAAAAACACAATAGCAGGAATGCCGTGGCAGGATCTGGTATTGCTGTTCTTGGAGACAGGAAGCGTTGCACTCGGACTTATTATGATTGGTCTGTTAGCAAAATATCGCCCGAAGCCGAGAGCATGGCTTACCGTACCAAAAAAAGAAAACAAAGGAAAAGGAGAAAAGAATGATGACTAATACAATGAATGTAATGTTACCAGCAGCAGGATCGTTAACCGACTTTTTTGCGGCAATTTCTAAATTAGCCAGTGAATATCAGACTCAAGGAAATGCAGTTTTGATTGGAATTGCATTACTAATTTTGGGCAGTAAGTTTCTGATTGGTGATGATGAAACTAAGGCACGAGGAAGAAAACAGGTTCCGTATATCATTATTGGAGCGGCAATCATCATGTCGGCATTTAACATTGCGGCAAGTGCAGGTGCATCGTTAACATTCTAAGTACTGCGAAGGGAGAAAGGGAAGGTATGACGGTTCTGCATACCTTCTCAGAATAAAATGGACTTTATTAAGATTATATTTGCAATAATGGTGAGTGGAATGGCAGTTAGTATTGGCTTTGCTCTTGGAATAGTAGCAGGTGCAACTGTCATTACACGAATTACATTTTCAAAACAAACAGAGCAGAAAGTTCTATACATATTTGGTGTAATAGGTATGGTAATCGGTACTTTATGCAGCCTGTGGTTTGTAGTAAAGCTGTTTTGGAAATGAGCAGGCAAAGGAGGGAGAAAACATGCAGCAGAAGAAGCAGCAAAAACAGGGAAAGAGACAGGAATGGAAAGAACAGATGAAGGAATCAGATCGTATGCTGAAAGGAAATGTACTTCTGGAAAAGCCACAGTGGGTACTTATGCTGACACTTGCAGCAGAGTTTTTGCTGCTTGTTGTACTGCATGTATTGGTTAATACGTTTATTCGATTCTGTAAAGGACATTTAGCTGACTGTTTTTCTTGGAGCTGCCTAACGACTTTTTATCCGGTTTTAGCTCCATTATATCTTTTTGTGGTTATTGTAGCGATTGCAGTAGCAATATTGAACGTATATCGGTTTCGCAATGCTTTTCGCAGTTTGGAGGCAGGGCAAAAAGGAACCAGTCGTTTTACGACAATGGAAGAAATAAAAGAGCAATATCCGGCAGTAGCAGAAATCCCAGAGAAGAACCCGGATGGCAGCATCAAATGGATTCCGGGAAACGGTGGCTTACCTGTAGCAAGTAAGGATGGCTATATGTATTTGGATGAAAGTGCAACAAATGCGTTGATTCTTGCAATTACCAGAGCAGGAAAAGGAGAAGTTTTTTCTTTGCGTATGTTAGATAGTTACAGTAGGAGCGAGAAGCAACCATCGCTTATTATACTGGATATGAAATTCGATTTGCGTAAGATGTGTACCAAAGCCTTTCAAGATCGTGGATATGAGGTAATGTCAATCAACTTGGAAAATCCAATGCGTGGTGTGGGATACAACCCACTATATCTGATTACACGCTACTATCAGCAGGGGCGCGATTCCGATGCAGAACTTTTATGCAAAGCATTTGCTTATCCGCATTTTGCCAGTGCCGGAGGAAAAAGCGATGACAACTCCGATTTTTTCCTATCAAATGCGACCAGCGCATTAGTGGCTACAATTATGGCACACACAGTTGATTGCTTGAAGGAGGATAAACGCGAGAATGCGAAATTAGCAGCCTGTTATCTTACCAAAAGGCAGGCATATGAGCAGCTGACTGAGGAAGAAAAACAGAAAGCAAGTCAAAAATATGAAGAGCTGCGCAAAGAAAAAACATTTGTCCAGTGTGTTTTAGAGGCAGAAGTAATACCGGATGATGTACCGTTTGAGGAGCAGGAAACGAATGCACGGAAAAACAACATGGCATCTGTGATGAATATGTTTACGAACCTTGCCGGAGAGACAGCAGGTAAAAATAAAACGAAGCTGGATGAATACTTTGATCTGAGAGGCAGATTTGATCGTGCAAGAGCTGTATATAGCAGTATTAACGTATCAGGAGATAAAACGAAGGGAAGTATTTTCAGCCAAATGCTGACAAAGTTAAGCCAGTATACATTTGGTGGAATGGAACAGCTAACCAGAGAAAGTACCTTCTCACCGGAAGAACTTGGTTTTGGAAAGAAGCCGATTGCCCTTTTCTTGCAAGTGCCTTTTTATGATCGATCGAAGGATGCGATTGCAATCTCAATGATTGATCAGCTGTATCAGGCAAATGCAAGAGCTTGTGTGCAAAGCCCGTCTGGAAAGTGTGATCGACGGATCATCTTTCACTTAGATGAGGTTGCACAGTTTCCACCAATCGAAAATTTGGACTCAAAACTTTCAATCTGCTTGGGACTGAACATGGTGTTTAATTTGATCATTCAGACAGATGCGCAGCTGACGCTGAAATACGGAGAAGCTGCGAAAATCATCAAAGGAAACTGCGGTAATCAGGTTTATCTTCAGACAAGCGAAGAAGAAACGGCAAAACTGTTTTCATCATTGCTTGGGTCAAAGACAATCACAAACGTAAATCGTGTCGGAACAAGATTTGCACTAAATAAGAGTTATACGGAGACAACTGAGGAACGTCCACTTTTAAATCCTCGTGAATTGATGGATTTGGAGGAGGGCGAAAATGTGGTTTTAAGAACCATGTATCGCCGTGATCTGAAAGGAAATCAAATCAAGCCGCGTCCAATTTTTAATTCAAGAAAAGAAGATCGAGCTTTTTTGTATCGTTACCAGTATTTGCAGGATTACTTTCCAGATGCAGATACCGTATCGGAAGAGTCGCTGCATCTGCCAACTCTGAAAGCAGTACAGCCAGATGAAATGATGTACAACTATGATATCAGTTTTGAAGCTGCAAAATTTGCACAACTTCCCAAACAGATGGAAGAGATTCAGAATGAAATAAAGCGAATGGAAGACGGAGGAGCATTAGAGGAGGACATAGAAGACTTGGATGAAGTATACCGGCAGATGGAAGAGGAAAAAGAGAAATTGGCAAAGAAACAGTTGTATCAGTGGGATACACCAATGGCGCAATCGGAAGATGAAGAAATGGCAACACATGAAAAACAACTTTTGCAGTTTTGCGAAAAACTGGGAGAATATGATCTTGAAATTTTTAAGTTACTAAATCAAACCTGTACAGCAGGAGAACTTCTGGTACAAGTAACAAACAGTACGAGCATTCCGTTTAAGGAAAAGTATAATCTACTGTTACAGTTAAAAGGAAAGCTGGGACTGGCATGAAAGGAGGCTTGGTGAGCGTGTATGGACTACAAGGATATCTTGTATAACTATGCTGAATATTTTGAGCAGAGTGATGTCGCATCTAACGTGATACGTTGGATTGGATGGCAAATCATTAAGCTGTTGCATGGTATCTGTGATATGTGTCAGGGACTGTGGGAGGCAGTCTTTCAAGCACTGGATTTTACAAAAACATTTGCTGACAAATTAGGAGTTTATTATCCGATATGGTCTGCCATTTTTTTGATTACAATTCTGGCAGTTGGAACGGTATTTTTATATTCAGAACACCGTCCCCCTTTTTTGAAAAACTTAGTTATCACAATGGCAGTAGTAATGCTGCTTCCGAGCGGAGTGCGCTTGAGTGCGCAGTTGCTTCAGATAGAGCAGACTGTTTTCATGGCAAATGGAAACAGTGTTGCAGATACAACCGTAATCACAAATGTTACTGATCTATTGTATCAGAAAAACAATGACTGGAGTTTTGAGTCACCAAATTGTTTCTCAGGTGCGACGATTAAGTACATTGATCCCAACGAGCAGGTAGAGAAGAAAACAGCTAAAGTTTTTAAGTATTACATGGTAGTAGATGAGGCAAGTGGTGAGGTTACTTATAAAAAGATTGGAAAAGGTTTTTTTGGACTTTTGACGCCACTGTACTATCGTTACTCCATTCATTTCATGGCGATTATTGGTGAGTTAATTGTTAATTCATTGGTGTTGATTTTTGCGTCATATCGCTTGTTTCGCCTGATTTGGGATATGATCTATGGGGAAATTTTGGCATACATATTGTCAGGTGATGTGGTATCCGGTGAAAAAACGAAACAAGTACTTCAATATCTTTTGAATCTGTTTTGGAGCATATCTATTATGATATGGGGCTTTGCAATTTGGAGAGAGTTTGAAATATGGGTAGCAAGCCAGTACACCAATAATTTCATCCGAATCATAATGATTGCATTTGGTGGTGTTGCAATGATTGATGGACCAGATGTTGTTGAGCGTGTCATGGGAATTGATGTCGGCGTGAAGGATGGTATGATGAAAACCATGGGAGCAATGCATTTGATGCAGTCTGGTATTGGAGCTGCGAAAGCAGGAGCAGGAGCCGCAAAAAAAGCTGCTGGGGTTGCAAAAAAAGCAGGCGAAAGCATGTTGAATCCGGGCGGACAGGCACAGCAAAGTCGAATGCAGGAGACAGCAGGAACAAATGGAAGATCACAGCAGGCACAAGAACCGCCGGGAGGTGCCGGAAATCCGGGAGGACAGGGATCAGAAGACAATGCAAGGAGAGAGCCACCGGGAGGAACACAGACTTCGCAGCAGCAAATGTCCAATCCTAGCGAACAGGTTGAAAACAGACAAGGAGCAGCAAATGGACAGTCCGGCACAGATTTTTCTGCAGGATCTGGCACAGAAAGTGGAGAAAAACAAGCGGATTCGTCAGTTGCTAATGCAGAAGCGGTACCAACGAATGCAGCAGGAGCAGGTGATGCCACACAGAGTATGCCGGAAATGCCAACAAGCCAGTCAGAATCAACTCAGGGAGCTGGAAAAGAATCATCATCTGGTGATCAGTCACAAAATGGCAATGCTCGAAACGGACACGCAAATGAGGCAGCTGGTAGCAAAACAGGAAATGAACCACCGGGAAAGGCAAGCACTCCATCTGACAAGCAGGCTACAGCAGAAGGAACGCAAAAGACTACAGGCGAAAACAGTAAGTCAGAGTCAGCAGCACAGAAGAAAGCAGAATCAGCAGGAAAAACAGAGCAAAGAGGCAATGAGCCACCGGGAGGCGCTTCTAAAGCAGGACAAAGAGGAGAAGCGAATGCAGCAGTCGGAAGGAAAGACGATCAAATGCGACAGGCTGGAGAGAACGATCAGCCGTCCGTTTCCTCGACAAGCGCAGATGGAAGCAATGAGCCATCGGCTATGTCAGAAGGCATAGATGGAGGGAATGAGCCAACGGTTACTTCTGAAGAAACAGGAACAAACGGAGAGCCATCACTTGCATCGGCAGATGCAAATGGGGAGCTATCTGGTACATATTTCGCATCAGAAGAAATTCCTAATTCTGTTGCTGCGGATATGGAAGGTAGTTCAAATGGAAAATCCGGCAGTGGATATACGGATATGCCAGGGAAATCATCTGAGCGTGTCCAAAACGGACACACTCAAAATACAAGAACTGGTAAGAGAAACACACAAGACCACAAGATGTTGAATCCAGAAATGAAGGATGCACCTTTCAATGAAAAATCATTCTCAAATGTTTCAAAAAGAACTGCTGGGCAAAAGGCAAAGACTGCTTCACAAAGCAAAAAAAGCTTAGGCAGTCGTGGACAGAAAAGCTTGAATCAGTCATTGCCATCGGATTCAGAAAAGCGTGTCCGAAACGGACACACTCAAATCAGTGAGCCACCAAAAGAAAACAAGCAGGAATAAAGGCGCAAGAACCGCCGGGAGGAAAGAATGGCATATCATGTAACGAAAGACTTAAAAGCCGAAATTAAGGTTGGCGGAAGTCTTTTTCTGAAGGATTTGATGGGGTTGATTTTGTTTCCGGCAATCATGTATTTTCTGACTGGAGCGATTGTGGCAGACGGATTGAAGATTGTCTATATCGTTTACAATGTAGTTGTTGTGTTAGCGTTATTGCAGCGTCCGAAAAGCAATCCGGGAAAACAGGTGTGGCAAATCTTTCTCTTGATAATGAAAGAGGATGAACAAACCTACCATATGATTAGCCCATGGACAAAATCCGACAGGGAGGACAGAACATGAAAAAAGCAAAAAAAACGATTGCCGGAATGGAAAGTCTATTCGAGATTCGGCAATATGACATGAAAAATTCATGCTTTAAACTGCAAGGGGGTCGGTGCATGGATCTGGTTCGAGTAATCTGTACAGATTTTCAATCCATTCGAGAAGTGGATCTGGAGTATGAAAATTTGAAGATGGAGCAGTTTTACAGCAGATACCCTTCTGATATTAAATTGGTCTGCGTGAATATGCCGGAGCGCTGCACGGAGCAACTGGCATTTGTTTCTCATAAGCTGGAAAACTGTCAGCATGAGTGGAAACGAAAGGCATTGAGGGCAAGGCGAATGGAACTGGAGTGGTTGGAAAAAAATCGGCAAAGAAAAGAGTATTACTTGTTTCTATATGTCGATTCCCCGGAGCAACTGTCCGATGCGAGAGGTGGAGCGATTGCCCGCTTAGAGGATGCCCGTCTGGTGATGTCAATCACCAGACAGGAAAAAATAGAAGTATTAACAAAAATGATGAATCCAGAACAAACTTTTTTTAACAAGGTCAAATTGGAAGAAAAAGAAACGATGGATCGAGATGGATATGATTCCCGTCTGTTGGCTGCAATTCAGCCAGCAGGCGGGATTCGTTTTCATTCGGCTTACATCAGAACTGGAAGTAATTATGGAGCCATTCTGACAATCTATGATTGGAAAAATGAACTGGATTCGCATTGGCTGTCCCCTCTTGTCAATCAAAATAACTTGATTGTGTCGGCAGACTTTGGAATTGCTGATACACGAGAAGTGAAACGGATGATTGATCGCTCTTTTACGGAACAAAAGATTCGTTTTCAAACGGAACATAAGGACGGAGAACAGATGGACGCAGGACGACGTTATCAAGAACTGAAAGAGTTACGAGATGCCGTGGCAAATCAGGGAGAGACACTTCGCTTTGTAACAATCCGACTATACGTTTCAGCAAAGAAATTGGATGAGCTGGAAGAGCGAGTCACCAAAATTCAGAGCGCGGTAGAGACAGCAGAGTATCATTGCACGGTACTTTTGCATGAGCAAAAGCAGGAATGGCAGGCTTTGTTACTGCCATATAAAAGGCAGCAGAAATTGTCAAATGCACGAGACGGTCAGATTCTTCCAGGCAGTGCAATCAGTGACGGGAATCCATTTAACTTCTCCTACCTTTCTGATCCGTACAGTTGCTATATGGGATCAACTCCTACAATGGGAAGCTTTAATTTCAATTTGTTTACGAAAACGAAAAAGCGATTATCCTACAATGCATTAGTCTATGGTGCTATGGGAAGTGGAAAGTCTACGCTTTTAAAGAAGCTGATTGAGGTGCAGGCTTTGTTTGGCGATTACGTTCGCATATTAGATCCGTCTGGTGAATATCAGCCGCTTGTGGAGGCATTGGGGGGCAAGTATCTATCCTTGGACGGCAGAGACGGTATCCTTAATGAATTTGAAATTCAAAAAACAGATGAGAATGAAGGCACATGTTGGGTACAACATGTTTCCAAATTAACTGCCATTTATCGTCTGCGACGGCAAAATCAATGTGGACAAAACGAACTTAATACATACAGCAAGCTGCTGCTTGATTTTTACATAAGTTTTGGCATTATTCCAAAGGATGGAAAGATCACACAGCAGACTCCTGTTTGTGGTTTGCCGTCAGAATATTATCCCACCATGTCGGATTTTTTATCTTATCTAAACAGGCGCATTCAGGAATATGAACCATCAGCAGATGCCGAACATGGAGAGTTGGGAAAGAAGTTTCTTCTGCAGGCGGATGAGATACGCAGCACTTACGAAAATCTGGTACGAAACTATGGAAGTTTGTTGGATGGTCATACAAGCATCCAAAACATCAGCCAGATACAAGTACTGTGTTTCAATGTCTATACTGTGTTGAAGCTGGAACCAGCAATCTGCTCTGGTATTTTGTACAATGCATTGATGATGTACTGGGATCATTGTGTTCGAGTCGGAAGCAGAATGAAGGCTTTATATGAGAAACGAGAAATTGCAGAGCGTGATGTTATCCACAGTATGGTTGTGGTAGATGAGTCGCATCATATTTTGAATGCACAATTTGTTGATTGCGTGCGCCAGATGACAGTTATGGCTCGTGAAATGCGAAAGTACTTTTCTGGCATCATTTTTGCTACACAGTTAATTACAGATAACCTCAAAGGTGATAATGCATCATCAGAAGAGAAAGCCGTGCAGGACTTATTTGATCTTGCTACCTATCGCTTTATCGGAAAACAGACAGCAACATGTATTCCAGTGCTGGAAAGCAAATTTCCGGGTATGTATACGGAAACGGAATTGTATCGAATCCCTTCGTTAGACATGGGGTCATTTATGGTAACAGCAGGGGATCAAAATTTGGAAGTAAAGTTTTTTATTACGGAAACGGAAGATCGCTTGTTTGCCGGAGGACGATAAGTGAATGGATCATAAAAAAGCATTGTTGAAGATTCTGAAATGGGCAGGATCTTTTTTAATTTCTACGTTGTTTTCAGCACCAATCATTATTGTGCTTCTGATCGGTGGCATGGTAATGGCTTTGTTTGGAAAATCTTCAAGATCGTCTAGTGATGTAACATTTAAAGATAGCGTTTCTGTTACAAATACTGCAGCACTCATTTGCGAGTATTTTTCAGAGGCAGGATATACTGATATTCAGATTGCTGCTATTTTAGGTAATTTGGAGTGGGAATCCCGATTGGATTATAACTCATATACACAATTAAAAAAGGGCGGAACTGCAATGGGAATCGCCCAGTGGACAACCTACAGTGGAACAAACAGTCTGGAATTATTCGCAGAATCAAAGGGCATGGAATGGAATGATCTGGAATTGCAATGCATGGCAATAGATGCCACGCTGCACAACCAAAATCCTTATTCTGGCTGGTATGATACCGGGATGGGAAAGTACTATGGAGTCACGAAAGCAGATTTTTGGGAAGGTGATTTGTATGACGCAACGATGTCTTTTTTCTGTTGTTTTGAAGATCCAGAGGAATATCCGGCTGGCTGCAATAATCATGGATACGCATCGGCATCGGGTTGTCTGTCAGTGTCGTTTGACTGTGGAAATGGTCATGGACGGTATCCATACGCTCAAAAATATCTTGAGAATATGGATAACGGCGATTTGAGTGGTGATCGTGATGAAGAGGAACGCGAATCGGATGCAGATGGAGAAGTTACATCGGAGGAACCATCAGGCGGCATGGAGATTCCGTTATATTTGCAGGGAAACTATGCATCAGTAGCATGGGGAGACACCAACCTTGCAAAGTCAGGATGTGGTCCGACCAGTCTGGCGATGGTGATGACATATTTGACAGGTGAGACGGTTACTCCGCCAGATATGATTGCATGGAGTGGTACTGCATATTTGACACCAACGGGCAGCTCATGGAATTTTTTTCCGGCAGCAGCGGCACACTACGGAGTAGGGTATCGCAAGGTAAAAGATCGGGCAAGTGTAGTAGAAGCATTGGAAAATGGCTATCCAATCATTGCCAGAGAGCAGCCGGGCAGTTTCTTTTCACCTGTTGGGCATTTTATTGTTTTGCGCGGTGTAACGGATGATGGGCAGTTTTTGGTTAATGATCCAGCCGGAAAGTATTCTGTAAACCGAGAGTTTATATGGGATGAGATTGAGCGAACAGAAAATTTCTATATGATCTTCGGGGAGTAACCGAAGAGAAAGGAGACATTATGGAGGGCGAACAAAAACGTGTGTTTCTTGTGCTGGCGGATGATGAGATAGCCGGAATCCGACCGCCAAAGGGAATTTATTTTACAAAGTTTTTGTCAGCAGCGCAGGAAATGTGGATTTCAGAAAAGATGATGAAACAAAAGAGAAATCCATATGTTTTGACAGCAAGAAGTATGTTGATTCCTGTTTTCGAATGCCGAATGGAGGAAGGAGTCCCTACCATTCGCCCGAAAAAGGAAAGAACAAAGGAGAATGCCTATGAGCTTTAATAATTCGACACAATGCCGAAGAGAGCAAAGCAGCTGCAAACAGTGTATTTATAATAAGCATTGTATGGAGTATGATCGGCAGTATACATGCAGTTGGTTTCAGCAGAAGGAGGAAGAAAATAAGTGCGGTTGGAACATGCAGGAAAAAAGAAATCATATTTAATGGCAGCAGCAGGTATTCTAGTTGGGTATATGTTTTTCTTCACATCATCATTGTGGTATCCAGGTCAAAACAACGCATCAGAGTATACACCGATTGGACAGTTACAGAAGATCGGTGAGACAGAGAATAGCGTTACGATTGAATATTGGGCATATGCATCAGAACAGCAGGCAATGTCTGTGGAATTAGATGTAAATACAGCAGAGAAAGTATCTTTTGAGGCAGTTGATAAAAAAAGGAGAGAAATTCCAGTTACTGTGAAATTATCACAAGCAGGTACCTATGTGCTGGAGCTGGATTCCGTGCAGCCGGATTTTCAAGCCGTATCCTTGCGTGTGACCGTAGAGGGAAAAATCATTCGATTGTATACCAATGAGAAGCAAGTTGACCAGGTTAAAGAATTGAAGTTTTATCAAGATTTAGATGGATATTATCAAGCCAGAATCAATCGAAACATTCAATCGCTGGAGCAGGAAATTGCAGACCAGAAAGAGTTGATTCAAAAGCTAAATGAGGAAATTTCTTCCTGTCAGAAACAGATTGACCAGACAAATGAGCGTTTACCGTATTTGTCCAGACAGCAGCGAACTGATGCAGAAAATTCGATAGAGGATTGGAAAAAGCAGATAGAAAGTTACCAGACTCAGCAAAAGGAAGCAAAGGAACGGATTACAGAGCTGACAGATGAAATTGAAAACCAAAAGAAGTTAATTTCCGGGGAAGTTGGTGTGCCCGAATCGAACACAGAAAATTCGGTAACAGGTGAAATAAAAGAAACAGATTCAAGCGTGTCCGAATCGGACATGGAACAAGTGGAAGGAGAGTCAAAATGAAATGTATCTTTGTTGGAGATTTAGAGGATGATGCAGGATTTGTTGCGGAGGTCTTGCAGGAAAAGGGAATTGAGTTAATTGAAGCCGGAGTTTACGACCAGATTGAAAAGACAATCAATCCAGTCATTGAGGCACAAGCTGAGATTGTTGTTTATGATTTACTAGTATTATCGGATCAGCCGGATGAATTGGTTGATATTATCAATCGAATCCAACAATCCAGAAACGGTGCAAAAATTATTTTCTTGGCAGCTGGAAAAGGAACCAACACACCAGTTATTGATAAGCTGCTAAAGGCAGGATATGTAAATTTCGTATTGGAGTCGACTTATGGTGCGAAGAAAACAAAGTTCGCAAGATGCCTTACGAACTACTATGAGAGCAATGCAGGAAATGTAAACCAAGAACTGAAAGAAGCGGATTTGCCGCATGAACTTCATTTCATTGCATTTGCAGGCACACAGTCTCGGATTGGAACAACCACTCAGGCATTACAGTATGCTGGATATTTGGCAGACTGTGGAGAAAAGGTATGCTATGTGGAAGAAACTTCTGATGGTTTTCCGCATTGTCTGTTGGGACTGTATCAGTATGCAGTAGAGACGGGAGACTGCATTACTTATGCAGGTATCCCAATGTATGAGAGAAAGCCGATGCAGGAACTTCTAAAAATGGACTATGAGTATTTTGTTTTGGATATGGGAAGCATGAAGCAGGAGCAGTTTTTATCAACTCTATTTTTCGATAGCAGAGTAAAAAGAGTAATTGTTGCCGGAGCAAAACCGCAGGAGTGGATACATACCAAAACTGCACGAGCAAATGTATTGTGTAGGGATGCATCCTACATTATTTCGTTTGCATCCAATGAGGATATAGTGGGGATCAGCAGCAGCTTTGCAAATCCACCACTATTTGCAGCATGGATTCCTGATATGTTTGCAAGAGATCAAGAGGATCTGAAAGCAGGATATGGATATTTGTTTTCAGAAGATAGAAAAAAGAAAAAATCTGTGTCCGAATCGGACACGGGAAAGCATCGTAAGCACAGCAGAAGTTCACGGGCAGGGAGGACATCATGATTACCCAATATTCGCATCAGCAGATCACACTTTCCGATAGGGAAAAAGAGTATGCATGGTTTCACTATGCAGCGCAAATTATCAATGCAGGCTGTATGGATCAGAGTCTGAGCGGATACAGTATAACAGGAACTGGAAGTGATGGAAAAATAGTTTCGGCAGAACTGACAAACGAGGAACTGTTTCAAATTTTTTCCGAAGTGACAACAAAGTATGGAAAAGAACTTATAAAAGCACGAATGCAGGAAGAAAGTCAGATGGAACAATCCATGTTGCAGGAAGATGTGCAGCCAGATCCACTAGAACGAAAAGACTTTCAGATCCAGATCGTGCGACACGAGTTAAAAACGAGAAAAGCAGATGTCAGTATCGCATGGGGTAACAATATAAAGGTAGAAGGGATCAGCATTAACAGCAGAAGCCGTGGAGGAGTCCGACTGGTGCAGCCAACACTGTTTGGCACAGATGGACAACGTACCCAACTAATTCATGTTGGAGATGCACTTCAAAATGCAATTCTGGACGCATATAACAAAATGCCGGACGAGCAGGAAATGCTTCGTACAGTATATATTGCAAAGCAGACAGGATTCTTTGTTCGTACCATTCCAGTGCAGGAAGGAAAGGTAATGGGATATGCAGATATTCAGATTGGTAACGAATTACGAATTGATAAGGTAAGAATCCGAAACAATGAAGGGAAAAAATCAGTTATGTATCCGTCAGAATCAATAGGAAGCGGAGTAAACCGCAAATGGCACAACTTGGCATCTGAATTACCAGATAGTCGTTTGCATGAAAAAATCCTACAAGTGTTCGAAGAAGAACAGAGAAAACATCAGCGTCAGACAGGTCGTTCTCACTCACACCGATCTGAAAGAGAACCAGAAGAGAAGGAAGAATGGGAACGATGATAGAAAGCGTGTCCGAATCGGACACGGAAAGGAGGCAGTGAGAAATGAAGGATCAGCAGAAAAGCAAACGGCAGTTCTTTGGCATATTGGTTGTATCATGGGTGCTGATGTTGATATTTGCAGCGCTATATGTGCAGCAACTTCAAAAGGAGAAGGCTTGGAAGGAGGCAGGAGAATTGACAGACGTATCGGAATTGGAAGCATTGAGGGCAGACTATGCATCGGCAGTTGCCAGATACGATCAAGCGGAGGAAAAAGAAGCAGAACGTAAGAAAGTCAATGATACCGTGCTATCCTTCCTTGATGCGTATTTTCTTTTGCCGGACAGCCGAGAGGCGCTTTTGTCCGGCTGTGAAAATTATGTGGCAGAAGATGCATGGCGGACACTTGAACTTTTGTCGAAAAATAAAAAGTACAACTCAAACGAAAGAGAACTGTTTTACTACAGAGAGGATTGTACCGAGCATGAGGAAGATGATGGCATCTATGAAGCATTTGCTATTTTTACAATTCGAGAAATAGATGGAAATGAGGCAAGTGATCAGAGTTATATGTTGGCGGTTACAGTAGAGGCAGATGAAAAAAGTGCCGAGATTACCGACATTCAAACATTGACTGAAATTTATTTCCATGCAGACTGAAAGTGTGCAAAAACGACTCTATTTTATGTTAAACAAATGTAAAACAAAAATCCAGTTTAAAAAGAAAGATCAAGGATTCGAGTAATTTTATGTTAAACAAATGTAAAACAAATAAAGAAAAAGTGATATCAAGGATTTTGTAGGCTTTGCCTACTATCAGCCGCAGGATGATATCAAAATCCCTTATGCTCTTTTCAGTCTCAGACCAGATATTGGTCGGAGACTGAAAACATGCAGATTTGACCTTGCGGTCAAGAAAAAAAGCCGCGAAAAACTGTGTCCGATTCGGACACGTGCGGCGAAAAAAGTCATCAAGGAAGGTGTTTGCAATGAATATTTGCATTCGTGGGATCAACGAAAGCGTTATAAAGTCACTTGATCAAGCAGCTGGAAAACGTGATATTAGTCGAGAAGAGTATCTTAGACAATGCTTGGAACGAATTGCATATGATGATCGCGCACTAGAAAATCGTTATGTGCAACAGTTGCAGAAATTAACGAGTTGTATTCAACAACAGCAAAATCAATTAAATATATTGACTGATTCAATAAAAGAAATTGCAGAATATACGATTCAAAAAGAATCAGAGTTTGAAGGATAAGTGGAATGGAAAAAGAATATAAAAGTAGCATTAAAGGAGTCAGGTTAACACAGGAAGAAAAATCAATTGTCGAGAGTATCCAGAAGGAACAGCAACTTTCTGATTTTTCAAAAGCGGTTTGCTACATATTACATGATTACCTGAGACAGCAGGAAGAAATTCAGAATTTGCAGCAGAAAAACCAAAAACTAGAGGAAGCAAATCAAAAGCAGATGACAAGAATCCGTTTGGCAAGTAATGGAGCAGATGTCAGTACGCAGACGGTTATTGAAGTTTTAAATACACTGTGCTGGCAAATGCAGATGAAGGATTTTCGTTCAACAGACCAAATGCTGCATCCGGTAGTTGAGGAGGCACAGAAAACGGTGAAAGAAAGAATTGCCAATTACAAACAGAAGAAGGACTTCAAGCAAACGTAAAAGGTGTGTCCGAATCGGACACGGAAGGGAAGATGTATGGCAGAGACACCAGGACTGGTTGCAGTCACGAAATTTGTCCGACCGGGATCAAAGACCTTTGCATCCTATATTAACTATATGGATCGCGATGAGGCAATAAAAGGTGGCAATGTCAGAGCCAGTTATAGTGCATATTCGGAAGAATACATGGGAAATCCAGAAAAATCAACTGGGTTATTTAGTATGGACTATGACCAGTTATCAGCTGATACCGCTCAAATTTATAAGGAGCAATTCCAAAAAGCACAAGATGATGGTTCGTTGCTCTGGCAGACAGTTATCAGTTTTGATAATAAGTGGCTGGAGGAATTAGGCATTTACGACTCCTCAACACAAGAACTGGATGAAGCTCGTATTCAAGGAATGATACGGATATTTATGAAAACACTGCTAGATAAGGAAGGATTGCATCTTGCTTCTTGGACAGCAGCAATCCACTACAATACTGATAACATTCATGTACATATTGCCATTGTAGATCCGGCAGGTGAGAGGGAGAAGGTAACAGATGGAAAATATGTCGGAGAACCAAAAGGAACATGGAGTATCCGTTCCATTCGGTATGCGAAGTCAGCAGCCGTAAATGAGCTTCTTGATTTGGATCGAGAAATGAAACAGCTAAACGATTTGGTTAGGGAGTGCATTGTGAAACCACTTCGGGAACATGGGCAGGAAGAGATGCTTTTGCAAAGTGATTTGGAACAGTTGCTTGCAAAGTTAGAGAACGAAGTACCAGACTTCCATAAATGGAAATATGGGCTTGCCGATATGAAACCATACCGGAGTGAAGTAGATCGGATCACCAGTCAATGGCTACAGCAGGTGCATCCAGAAGAATATAAAGAAATTCAAAAGCTATGGAGTCACTTGCAAAGTCAACAGGAAAGAGCTTATGGAAGCAGCAGTCAAAAGAAATCGTATCAAAGCAATCAGGAAGCAGACTTGTACAGAAGATGTGGAAATGCGATTCTACAAACTTTAAGAGAGACAGAGCAACAGAAACGGCAATGGGATAATAAACAGAAGACTGTCAGTAAGCGTGTCCGAATCGGACACGGTATTTCAAGGCTTTCAATAAGAAAGTTAAGTCGTTATTTCGAAAATAGCTATCAACACTATAAAAACCTTGCTGCATACGAATATGCGCAACGTCAAATTAAGTGGCAACAACAGCAGGAGATTCAAGAAGAGGAAGCACAGATTCAGGAGGCGATCTGGTTGGATCAGCAGACATAATAATGAAGGGAAGTGATGGAAGATGGAGGAAGAATGGAAAAGATTGTCTGAAAAGGAATTTCAGATCATGACTTACATGTGGGAAGAAAATCATCCACTTACCATGAATGAAATCCGAGAAAAAATAGGTACACAAGGAAAACCAGCAAATGTGTCTACTACCGGCTCGCAAATACGAGGATTGATTGAGAAAGGTTTCATCAGCCAATCAGGACACCGAGGGCAGATGGCAAGATATATGGCATCGGTGTCAAAAGAAGCGTATTACAAGTGGGAACTTCATGAATTTCGGAAACGATGGAACTTAACAAGTGTCCTTCGGGTTATATAAAACTACAAAGACAGAGAGGAAAAACCAATGGAAGAAACGATAAAGATTCAAAGAACAGAAACAGAAGAAAACAGAAAGCAACGCTATTGTGACTATGAAAGAGCATTGAAGCAGTTGAGGAAAATGAAGCAACAGGAGGAAAAACAACATGCGATTTGAAGAATTTAAAGATATGCTGAAAAGCGGTGATTTGGAACAGATCCGTCCGCATCTTGCATTTGAGATGATGTCAGCAGATTCACCGAAAACAGAACGATACAACGATTGCCCGTATATTGCCATTCAAGATATGTATGCAATACCTATCATATGGGCATCACTTGATGATCATGCCGGAAGCCTTGCAAAAAAGCCATTTACAAGAGAACTCTGTGGTTATTTTGGAATTGGTTGCGGAGAAGCGATTCGATTGGTTCAAGATGAAGTAGCGAAGAAAGCACTGCCAGTTTGCGAATTGCAAAGCTTTATGAATCAAGATTTCGAAAAAGGAATGTCCGGGGCAGCAAGAAATGAAGCATTGTATGTGGCAACGACAAAAGATTTTTTCTATGGTGCCGGGGTAATTTGCACTTATCATTTTTTGCAGGATGCAGAAAAACGTATGGGAGGAAGTTATTATATTCTGCCATCATCTGTTCATGAGTGGATGATTGTAAAAGAAGATAATGTGATTGAACCGAAGCAGTATTTGGAAATGGTCAGAGCGGTTAATCATAATCCTTATGCAGTAAACGAATCAGAGCATTTGACGGATAATGCATATCATTATGATGCAAAAACAAAACAGTTGGAAACAGCTGAGGAATATGAAGCCAGACTTGAAAAGGAGAGAACAGAAAAAAGAAGATCTCACTACAGTCGAAAGAAGGAAAAGCAACAGGAACGTGAAGAACCAGAAGAAGAGGAAGAATTGGAAAGATAAGTAATAGAGGAGCGTGTCCGATTCGGACACGCTCTTTTTAGGAAAGGAGTTGCAGTGAAGAAAATGTCAGTGAAAAACGATACTTATAACAAAAGTGTTCGGGAAGAACAAAAAAGACGCTATGCAGATCAAGGCGAGGATATTTCGGAGTTTGAATTAGAAGAAACATCTGATCCAGTAACGGAGGATATGTAATATGGGAAAAGCATATGATCGTGTTATGGAGAGCCGAAAAGAGTTAACTAAACAGCTGATCTCGGAAATGTCTCAGGGAGAGTTATGCTGGATCAAGGGCTGGAACAGTACGGGAAAAAGACCGTACAATCCAATAACAAAAGCGGTCTATAAGGGAGGCAATCGCTTTCGACTGATGTTAGCAGCTCATCTTGAACAGTATACCGATAACAGATGGGTTACATTTGCACAAGCAAAGGAAAAGGGCTGGACAGTCAAAAAAGGGGAAAAAGGAATGCTTTGCGAAAAGTGGATCTTCGAAGAAAAGAAAACGATAGAAGATCCGATTACTGGTGAGAAGAAAACGGTCTATGAAGAATTGGAGCATCCAAAGGTGAATTACTTCGTTTTATTTAATGCAGCACAAGTGGAGGGGATGCCTGCACTGGAGAAACAGCCAGAGCTTCCTAAAGACGAACAGTTGATGTTAGCAGATCGGTTTGTGCGTTCTTCTGCTTGTCCAGTAATTGAGCAGCCGGGGGAAACAGAAGCATACTACAGTCCGGAACGGGATGAAGTTCATCTCCCAATGAGAAACAGTTTTTATTCTTCCACTGAATTTTTGGCGACTGCGATTCATGAGATGAGTCACAGCACCGGGCATTCGTCCCGGTTGAATAGACCACAAAAAAATGCGTTTGGAAGTAAGGAATATGCGAAAGAAGAACTAATTGCGGAGTTATCTTCCGTGTTTGTGCAGGCAGACTTGGGAATTGATATTGGTGCAAAACAACTATCGAATCACGCAGCTTATCTTCAGAACTGGATCGGGGCGCTAGAAGAAAATCCAAATGTGCTATTTCAAGCGAGTTCGGATGCAAGTCGAGCATCCGATTTTTTGATGGAACAGTATCAAAAGAGTTTCATCATGGAGCAAAAGAAGGAAAATGGAATGGTACAAAATGCAGATGAGCAGAAAGAAGAAAAGCCGAAAAAAAGAAAATTTGTCAGCCATTTGACGGAAAATCCGTATTCTCGGAGATTAAAAAAGGAACAGGAAACAGAAATCGAAGAAGAATTAGAACGATAACGCGAGTGTGTCCGATTCGGACACGCTAGAATGATAAAAAATATGTTTGAACAAAAAAGCCTCTTGACAGCATGTAGATTATAAGCTACAATAAGAACGAAGGGCAGAATAGGTTCAAGCGGAAAGGAACCCTATGAACAGAAAAAAAGTAGAAGAGTATAGCACATTGTTAAAAGACAGTGCTGCCATTCTGCAATCGGATACCGAGCTATGGAAACAATTTCTGAACTTTGCAACTCAATTTACGCACTATCGTTTCCGCGATCAGCTGCTGATCTATGCACAAAATCAGCAGGCAACTGCTTGTGCAACATTTGCCCAGTGGAAGAAAATCGGACGTTATGTCAGGAGCGGAGAACACAGTATTGTGTTGCTTGATGAGACAGGAAGTCGTCCGAGATTAAAACATGTATTTGATGTGACATCGACTGGTCCAGCCAAAGAATTTTCTTACAAACCAAAGCCGATATTGCCGGAAGAAAGAGAAGAGTTGGCAAAAAGATTGAGTACGTTTTATGCAAGAGAAAATTCATTGTATGCAGCGGATGCCAAAAGATGGGACAATAATCTGGAGCAAACATTATCTCAGGTTGCAATGTATATGACGCAGGAATACTACGGTGTATCGTTGGAACAGGCAATGGAACAGTCGGACAAAGATGAATTTCCGGCATACTATGTGGCAACAGCAACGAGTGCAATGTATTTGCTGCTTTCAAAGTATGGATTCGAGAAGGAGGCAAATCAACTTGATTTTTCCTGCATGGGTCAATTGGATGAGCAGGGTTTTGAAGATGTAGGAACAGCTGCATCTGCGATTCTAAGCAGAACAGCACGGATGGTTCGACAGATTCATCCGCAAATTCAAAGAGAATCGCAAAAGCAGACAGAAAGGAGCGAAAGTTATGAAAAAGATGACAATGGAAGATCTGCGCAAGAGAATCACCTATCATCAGGAGGGGGACTTCATGGTACCGGACATCGGACTGCCGGAGGAAGAGGAGGACGAACCGGAACTGAGGAAATACGGAATGATGAGAAAGAAATATCTGGAGGAGAATCAATTTCTGTTGTACGAGCGAATGGCGATGAACGGGACCCTGTTTCCAGAAATGAGGAAGGTGGACAAAGCAGCAGACCAGATCAAGAAGCAAATGTTACCGAAACTGGCTCAGGAAGCAGGAGCAACGGACGAGCTGAAACGGACAGATCAGTTCGAGTGGGTTCGCAGAATGGAAGCTTGCAACCATCAGGTAGAAGAAGTAATTCTGGCGGAATTGGTGTACAGCTGACATTATCCGATTATTTGGAAATGCGACCGACAGATCGCGAGAGCGTGTCCGAATCGGACACGCCGAAAATAATGGAACAAGAAGAATCCGATGATCTTTCAGAGGTCGCGGATCGAGAAACAGAAGAGGAACAGGAAGCAGGCGGAGAGAGTCCGACTGCTTCTTTTATGCCCAAAAACGAGATACCGGAATCAGAAGTGGTAAGAGTACTTCAGTCCGGTTCCGGTATTGAAAATGGGAAGATTCGAATTGCAGCTCTTTTTCTAAGTGAATCAGATGCCAAAAAACGTGTAGATTTTTTAAAAGAGGAATACGGAACCGGAGGACGTACACACTATTTCGAGGACGGGACGCATGGTTGGGTAGACTGGGATGCAAAAGGAATTTTGATTTCCAAATCTTATTCGTCAGATGCAGCCAGATTACGTTTGCCATGGACACAAGTGGAAAAAAGACTGGGTGAATTGATTCGCTATGACCAATATCTTAAACCAGATGAAAAAGAAGAACTCTCTAAGATTGAGAATAAATATGGGACACTTCCACTTCCAATGGTGAGATTTGAATACCCTTATGAGGACAGAACACCGGAGCCAACAGAAATTGGCTTGGCGGATGATTTACTTACGGTAAGGGAAACAGAAGATGGATATGTTGTATGGGATAGTATGCAGGAAGGCATACATACGGAACCGGACGGAACTATAGGCGGTCCATATGCTGATAAGGCGCAGGCTCAGTTGCATAAATATGAGTTTGAGAAAAAAATTCTGGAGAGATCAGAACAGGATAAAAGTCATGTGCTTTCAGAACCGGAGGAAACGCAGGCTGCACCAGAAAAAGAAGGTGTGTCCGAATCGGACACGCAAAAAGCAGACGAACAGGAAGAAACAGAGGCAGGCATATCCGACAGCTTAATTGAGCCGGATCAGCCCATCCAATCAAAGCCTGTTCCAGCACAAAACTTCCATATCACAGATGACCACATTGGAGAAGGTGGAGCAAAACAGAAGTTTCGAGCCAATATGGATGCCATCCATACATTACATCAACTTGAAATTGAGAATCGAAATGCAACTGAGCCGGAACAGGAGATCTTATCAAAATATGTCGGCTGGGGTGGTTTGGCAGATGCGTTTGATGAGAAAAAGGATGCATGGGCAGACGAGTATCATGAGCTAAAAAATGCATTAACAGAAGAAGAATATGCAGCTGCGAGAGAAAGCACTTTGAATGCACATTATACCAGTCCGGTGATTATTCGGGGAATTTACCGCGCATTGGAACAGATAGGTTTTCGAGGTGGAAATATTCTGGAACCATCAATGGGCATCGGCAACTTTTTCGGAATGCTGCCAGATTCGATGCAGAATAGCAGGTTGTATGGTGTGGAGCTGGATTCTGTCAGTGGTCGTATTGCGAAGAAATTATACCCAAAGGCACAGATCACGGTAGCAGGATTTGAAACAACAAATCAGCATAACTTCTATGATTTGGCGATTGGCAATATTCCATTCGGAAATTATAAGGTGAATGATCGAGCTTACAATCGACTGGGCTTTTCCATTCACAATTATTTCTTAGCAAAAGCACTGGATCAGATACGAACAGGTGGACTTGTCGCATTTGTGACAAGTCATTATACAATGGACTCTAAAAATCCGTCTGTACGACGTTATCTAGCTCAACGTGCAAAGCTGTTAGGCGCAATTCGTCTGCCGGATAATGCCTTTCGAGCCAATGCCGGAGCGGAAGTTGTTTCGGATATTTTGTTCTTTCAGAAACGGGATCATATCATTGATGTAGATGAAAATTGGATTCATCTCGAAACAGCAAGCAATGGATATGCAATCAACAGCTATTTTGTGGAACATCCAGAAATGGTGCTTGGAACACTAGAAGAGCAAAGCACACAGTTTGGAAAGAGTTGTACGGTAAAAGCAGATCCCAACCGTGAGCTGTCGGATGCACTCGAAGAGGCAGTTAGCCGAATTGCAGGGCATTACGAACCGATCCAATCAACTCGAAGTGGGAGCGTGTCCGAATCGGACACACAAAAAGTAGAGGAAACTCTTCCGGCAGATCCGTCCGTTAGCAACTATTCTTACACACTAGAAAATGGTGAAATCTACTATCGTGAAAACTCAATTATGCGAAGGATAAATCGTTCTGGTGCTGCGAAGGAGCGAATAAAAGGACTGCTACAAATTAGAACCGCGCTAAAACGTGTCATGCAGCTCCAAATTGAAGATGCATCGGATGAAGAAGTCCATCGTGCGCAAGAACAGCTGGGAAACATATATGATGCCTTTACAAAGAAATATGGTCTGATCAATTCCAGACAAAATGCGCAGGTATTAGATGGAGATTCTTCTTATTTTTTAATGTGTTCTTTGGAAAATATCAACGATAAGGGTGAGTTAGAGTCAAAAGCGGATATTTTCACAAAAAGAACCATTCGCGCACAACAGGAGATCACAACCGCAGAAACACCAGAGGATGCATTGGCAATTTCCATCAGTGAGAAGGGACATGTAGATCTAACCTATATGGCAGAACTGCTTGGAAGAAAGGGAGAGGAAAGTGAGATTGCAAAGGCTTTAAACGGAATCATCTTTCACGATCCGCAGGCAATAGACGAACAGTCAGCATGGAAAACAGCCGACGAGTATTTATCAGGCAATGTCAGAGATAAGCTTCGTGCAGCAGAATTGGCATATCAAGATGATGAGACTTATGCTGCCAATGTAAAGGCATTGAAACAGGCACAGCCAAAGGACTTGACGGCTTCTGAGATTGATGTGCGTCTTGGTGCAACATGGATTGATAAGAGTTACATTGAACAATTCATGTATGAAACATTCCACACACCACACTACCAGAGAAATCATATTCGGGTTTCCTTTGCAGCGGTGACGGGGGAATGGCAGATCAGCTCAAAAAATACGATATATGGCGGTGATGTGAGTGCCTATACACAGTATGGTACAGAGCGAATGAATGCATATGCCATTTTAGAGCAGACATTAAATTTGAGAAGTGTTACCGTGTATGACCGTGTAACAGATGCAGATGGAACAGTAAGAAGTGTTGTGAATCTGAGGGAAACAATGCTTGCCCAACAAAAGCAATCTGCAATAAAAGAAGCATTTGCGGCATGGATCTGGAAAGATCCGCAAAGGCGAATGGCTCTGGAGAAGGAATATAATGAACGCTTTAACAGCTTACGTCCGGCAGAATTTTCGGGTGAACATATTAACTTTGTGGGAATGAATCCATTGATCGGACTTCGTACTCATCAAAAAAATGCAATCGCACATATTTTATATGGAGGAAATACACTTCTGGCACACGAGGTTGGAGCAGGGAAAACCTTTACAATGGCAGCAGCTGCGATGGAAAGTAAACGTCTTGGATTGTGCCGAAAGAGTCTGTTTGTGGTTCCGAATCACCTTACGCTTCAGTGGGCAAATGAATTTTTACATTTGTATCCGGCTGCAAATATCTTGGTTGCAGGAAAGAAGGATTTTGAAACAGCAAACCGTAAAAAATTCTGCGCCAGAATAGCAACTGGAGATTATGATGCAATCATCATCGGTCACAGTCAGTTTGAGCGAATCCCCGTATCTGCAGAACGTCAGGAACGAGTGCTTCAAAAACAACTTATAGAAATTGAGCAGGCAATTCAACAGGCTGCATATGATCGTGGACAGACATTTACGGTGAAGCAGCTAGAAAAAACAAGGAAGTCGCTAAAATTGAGACTGGAAAAGCTGCGAGCTGAAGATCGCAAGGATGATGTTGTAACTTTTGAAGAATTGGGTGTAGATCGTCTTTTTGTTGATGAAGCACATGCATATAAGAACCTTTTCCTATTTACAAAAATGCGCAATGTTGCAGGACTCTCTACGTCGGAGGCTCAGAAATCATCTGATATGTTCATGAAGTGCCAGTACATGGATGAGATGACAGGTGGAAAAGGAATTGTATTTGCGACAGGAACACCAGTGTCCAACAGCATGACGGAGCTGTATACAATGATGCGGTATCTACAGTATGGAGAATTACAAGAAAGAGGCTTGACACAATTTGATGCGTGGGCATCCGTATTTGGAGAAACAGTAACGGCAAGTGAGCTTGCACCAGAAGGAACCGGATATAGACAGAAAACACGTTTTGCAAAATTTTTCAATCTGCCGGAACTGATGAATCTTTTTAAGCAGGCAGCAGACATACAAACGGCAGATCAGTTGAAGCTTCCAGTGCCGGAAGCGAACGTGCAGACTGTTGTTGTTCCGCCATCGGAAATACAAAAAGAAATGGTAGCCAATCTTTCAGAACGTGCAGCTCTGGTACACAATGGAGCTGTTGATCCAACGCAGGATAACATGTTGAAGATCACATCAGATGGACGTAAGATCGGACTGGATCAGCGCCTAATGAACCCACTTTTACCAGATGATCCGGGCAGTAAAGTAAATGTATGCGTACAAAATGTGCTTCGCATTTGGGAGGAAGGAAAGGCAGGGCACTTGACTCAGTTGGTGTTCTGTGATAATAGCACACCAAAAACAGGAGTATTCAATGTGTACGATGATGTAAAAGCAAAACTTTTGGAAGCAGGCATCCCAAAAGAGGAAGTGGCATTTATTCATGATGCAGATACAGAAATCAAGAAAAAGGAACTGTTTTCAAAAGTAAGAAACGGACAGGTTCGCATCTTACTTGGAAGTACACAAAAGATGGGTGCGGGAACTAATGTTCAAGATAAATTGATTGCAGTGCATCATTTGGATGTAGGCTGGCGACCAGCAGACATGACACAAAGAAATGGAAGAATTATTCGGCAGGGAAACAGCAATCCAGTCGTACAAATTTATAATTACGTTACAGAAGGAACATTTGATGCCTACCTTTGGCAGACACTTGAAAACAAACAAAAATTCATCAGCCAAATCATGACAAGTAAATCTCCTGTGCGTTCTTGCGAGGATGTGGACGAACAGGTTTTAAGTTATGCGGAGGTAAAAGCTCTGTGTGCAGGTGATGATCGAATTAAGGAAAAGATGGATCTGGAAGTCGAGGTGGCAAGACTGAGAATGTTAAAAGCTGAGCATCAGTCAACACAATACCGACTAGAGGATCAGCTGCTAAAGACATTCCCGGAGCAGATCAAAAGAAAAGAAGAAATATTGCAATCGTTGAGTGCCGATATAGATACAGCCAAACAGCACCCAGCATTTGCAGAAGATACCATTTCCATTGAGCTTTTTGGAAAGACTTATACCGACAAAAAGGATGCAGCGAAAGCTCTGTTGGATGCAGGAAAGAACTGTCGAACAACGGAAACGACACATCTTGGCTCTTATCGTGGGTTTGAATTGGAGGGATATGTTAATATAATTACGTCCGAGATTCAGATTTCAGTGAAAGGAGAGTTGGGACACCCGTTTGAATTATCGTCGATTGCAACACTGAATTTAACACGCTTGGATAATGTAATTCAGAAAATGCCGGAGCAAATGGAACTGGAGAAAAGTAAGCTTGATGCGCTTTATCAGCAAAAGGCAGATGCAGAAAAACAATTAAAAGAGCCATTTCCACAAGAGGATCAGTTAAAGGAAAAGACAGAAAGGTTGGAAGAATTGGCTGCTGCATTGGATATAGACTCACATGGCAAAAAGGAAAGTTCTCATCCAGATGAAGAGATGAAGGTAAAGCAGGAAAATCAACGACGGACAAGATCCATACCTTCTCGGCAGTCAAGATTTTCACGCTTCCGTCAGGAAAGAGAGGAGGTTGAAATTGAGGAAGAGATGGAGTATTGATACACTTTGATGTTGATTTAGGAGCGTGTCCGAATCGGACACGCTTCTTGCATATGACAGAAAGGAAGATAATGAAGATGAAAAGAGTGTATGCGAATGCATTTAAACATTATGACAGAGTAGTTTATTGCCAGACTATAGAAGGAGGACATTTTAAGGATCTGCTAAGATCGGAAGGTGTTAATTACACGGAGCTTCCAGTGTTAGATCAAGATATTATATATTATAAGAAGGACCTGAAAAAAGAAGTATATGCATTGATTAAAAGTGGAGAATATGAGGATGTATATATCACAGCTTCTATTCCGCTCGATATGAATTGGAATCTGTTGGTGAAAGATTGTGAGGCACAGAAGTCCGGCAAACCACCGATGGAGATGGTTACAAAGGCAAAGATGATCGTTGATAAAGCATGTAACGATGCAACGAAAAGCACGGATGATCTGTTTGAAGTCCCCAAGAAGCCAGATGCAGCAGCTATAAGAGTAGCACTTGCCGGAATGGGATATGGAATTGATGATTTGAAGCAGATGGATCATCACGATATTGATGATGATTTTTGGAAGAAACTTGTAACGAAGAAAGCCTATCATAAGAAATCTGAAAAGGCAGCCAGAAAACAGCCAGATGAGCAGCAGATCGAAGAAGAGGAAGAATTAGAACGATGATGAAAGCGTGTCCGAATTGGACACGCTTTCTGCACACAAAAGAAAGGAATAGAATCAATGGAAAAAATCACAGAAGGAAAGATAAGACTAGCACAAGCATCAAAATTGCCAGCGATTCCATACAAGTTAAAGGGAACGAAGATAATCGTTTTTGATACAGAAACAACAGGAGTAACCGAAGATGATGAGATTATTCAGCTTTCGATTATTGATGGAAATGGTAAGACGTTGATAAATGAATATGTACATCCTTATTGGAAAAAGGACTGGGCAGCAGCTGCACGGGTAAATGGAATCACTCCAGAGATGGTAAAGGATGCACCATATCCGCATGATCTGATTCCTAAAGTCAAAGGCATTTTTGAAGCAGCTGATCTTCTGATTGCTTATAACAATCAGTTCGATTTATCTTTCTTGAGACGATGGGGAATTTCAGATTCTGGAAAAGAACAATATGATGTAATGCTGGAGTTTGCGCAAGAGTATGGTGAATGGAATGAGTATTTTGGAGACTATAAATGGCAAAAATTAAGTACAGCAGCATCCTATTATGGCTATAAATTTAAAGCACATGACAGTTTAGAGGATGTCCGAGCAACTTTGTATGTGTACAAGAAACTGCAAGCGCAAGAGTCAGAGCTGTGATTGAAAGCGTGTCCGAATCGGACACGGAATAAAAAAGCAGTTGTCAGCGAAAAAATGATGAAAGTGACTTGCAAATATTTCGACATACCGATATACTAAAGATAGTAGGAGGTGTGGCAAATGCTTTTAAAAGAACTGATGAAAGAAGCCGGTTTTTCTCAGTACCGTTTGGCAGTGGAATCAGGTGTTCCACACGCAACATTGAGTGGTTTACTGACAGGAAAAACAAAGATAGAACGCTGCGAATCGGGAACGCTTTATAAGCTGACAAAAACTTTAGGTGTGTCAATGGAAATCTTAGTAGAAGATGGTATTCGCAGGACAGAGAGAGAAAAATCGTATGAGTATGGTCTGCCGGGATATTTGCAGCATGATTTGGATATGTATAAGGAAGGGTTAAAGACACATTCCAATCTACTGGATTGCTATTGGGGAGAGTTATACGGAAGCATTAACAGTGCAGAAATTGATGATGGAGCAATCACAGCAGAACATGCAAACTATTTGCGTAACAAATTTTTGTGGGGGAAGGAAGTTTAAGCAAAGAGCGTGTCCGAATCGGACACAGAAAGGAGTGGAAAATGGAAAAGCGTTGTAGTTTTGAATTATTCAAAAGCAATGTATGCCATCGGCTAAAAGAACAGGGCGATATTGATTTTTTGATAGAGACACTGAAAGAAGATATGATACGACAGTATTATGATAAAAAATGGTATCCAGAGAGCTTTTATCTATTGGCAATGGTAGATTATATCAGTCGAGAAAACAATGTGCCTATTTGCAATGATTACGATGATTTAAGACAGCAAAAGATGCAGAAAATGATATATCCGGTAGGTATTCTTATTACAGCAAGTGTACTGAACGATGATAGTGTGAAAGAAGAAGCAGTTAAACATGCAATTCCTGAGTTCCTAAAATATAACATTGTGGAAAGTGAGGTAAGAAATGTCATCTGACGGATCAGTGTTCACAAGCGATAATTTGGATGAATATTTGAAAGAGGTTGCGAAGGAATATAGAAAAATGGGTGGAAAATTTGTGCCTGCTGAAATTATTTTGATAGGCGGAGCAGCAGTGATTGCAAATTATGGATTTCGAGAGATGACAACAGATATTGATGCGATTATCCATGCGTCATCAGCGATGAAAGATGCAATCAATGTTGTTGGAGACAGGCATAATCTGCAAAATGGCTGGTTAAATACAGATTTTTTAAGAACGTCCTCTTATTCTTCAAAATTGGAACAGTATTCTACATATTATCGAACTTTTGGTGGAGTAATGAGTGTTAGAACGATTCGCGCCGAATATTTGATTGCAATGAAATTGCGCTCTGGTAGATTGTATAAAAATGACCGTTCGGATATTGCAGGAATCTTGGCAGAACATGAAAAGCGTGGTGAACCGATTTCAATGAATAGGATAGATCAAGCCATTATAAATTTGTATGGAGGATGGGAGCAGATACCAGAAAGTTCTCAAACTTTTCTTAGAGAAATTATAGAGGGAGGTAAATATCAGGACGAGTATGGGATTGTTAGGCAAGAAGAAGTAAATAATAAAAAAATGTTAATTGAATTTGAAGATCAATATCCGGGGGTAACAAATTCAGAAAATGTTGATTCTATTATAGGTAATTTAAAAAGAAAGCATCAAAATAGAAAGCAAACAATTGATTTATTGCGTCATTTAAAACAGGAAGAACAAGAAATTGATGAAGATGAGTTGGAACGGTAATTAGAAAAAGAAGATGGTGTGTCCGATTCGGACACATAATTGGATCGTCATAAGGAGTTTTTGATGTGATGGAAGATATAAACAAGAAATTTTTTGTACAAGACATACCATGTACAATTCAGCTTCAAGTACATCAATGGAAAGTTGTTTTTAGCTATAACGGTGAGGTGGTGTGCTTGAAGATATGTAGGGAAGGTGCGCTGCCAGAATATTATGTTCGGACGGCTGCCGAATGGATGGTTGAAGAATATTTGGAAGATCGGAGGTTTGAAGAACTGTGCCAGTCTATGAGTTGATGCGGAAAAATGAGAGAGTCACGCTAATGGCATTAAACCAATCCGGGGGAATTGAAAAGTGTGATTATAAAAATATCAATCGAAGAATTGCCCCATTGCAGGAGCAGATATGTGTAGATGGGATTCAGCGCTGGTGGGGAAAAAGGGCAGTTCCATTGAATCAGGGAAAAATCAAACATATTTTGGAACAGCAGGGAATCTTCTATCCAGAAGAATATTTGGTTAAGAATCTTGGACTTAGTCTGACGGACTATTACTGGATTCGCCCGATAGATTCTGGTCTTACATGGGAGATGGTCAATTTGTATCAGAATGACTTTTGCGGAAGTCTTGAGTTGGAAGATCGCATAACATCAGGGAGAAAGCCACTTAGTACTTATACACCGGATAGTACTTTGCAGGGAGAACTAGAAAAAAGTTGGATCATATTAGATAACAAGAGGTATCTGGTTAAAGGAAACAGAGACTATCTATCTGCGGAAAGCATCAATGAGGTATTTGCATCTTATTTGCATCAGAAGCAGGGATATGATAATTATTCTGGTTATACGCTTTTAAAGATAAAAGGAGCAGCATATGATTATGGCTGTTGTACAGAAGCATTTACCAGTGAACAAAAAGAGTTTGTGTCTGCCTATGCGGTCATAACATCAGAGAAACAGAAAAATGATAATTCTACCTACGAACATTTTATTCATGTTTGTGAACAGCATGGAATAGATGCAGGACAGCTTCGATATGATCTGGAGTATCAGATCATGTCCGATTTTATCATCTCAAATGTGGATCGGCATTTAAATAATGTTGGCATTCTTCGGGATGCAGACAGCCTTTGCTTTGAACGGATGGCACCAATCTTTGATAGTGGAAAATCATTATTTGTATCAGAAGCCGTGCCAACAGACAAGGAACTTCTAAAAATCAAAACAGCAAGCTTTACCGGAACTGAACTGGGGTTGCTTAAATATGTGAGGGATCGTTCGCTTGTGGATGTAGTAAAATTGCCGACTGCACAAAAGCTTTGGGAATTGTACCATAATGATTCAAAAATGGATGAGAAGCGTATTGAGCTTATTTGTGAGCGCTATGAAAAGAAAGTCGAGTTGTTTCAGAGATGGCAAAATGGGCAGGACTTAAATCCTAGAAAGAGCTATAACAGAGGCATTGAAAGAAGTGCCAGAGTGCAAAACAAAGAGCTACAGATTGAAGAAGAGGAAGAATTGGAACGCTAAGGCAAGTGTGTCCGAATCGGACACGGAAGAAATATTAAGTGCAGAATAGGGTATACCTTAATCTGCAAAGAAAAAACAAAAGATAAGTGTAAAAATAGAGTCTGATTTTTTAATAAATGCAGTTTGCAGGGAAAATCGAGACTCTATTTTTACACTTTTTTTAGAGGTGGGAATATGCGGATAGCTTATGTGCGTGTCAGCACGGAAGAACAGAACGAAGCCAGACAACGAGAAGCATTGAAGTTATATCATATCGAAAAATGGTATTGTGAGAAACGGTCTGCAAAAGATACAAACCGCCCACAGCTTGAATCGATGCTTGAATTTGCCAGAAGTGGGGATATCATCTATATTCACGATTTTTCCCGTTTGGCAAGAAATACGCAGGATCTATTAGAGCTGGTTCAAAGGATGCAGCAAAAAGGGATTCAATTAGTGAGTTGCCGAGAAAATGTTGATACTGAAACGGCAACCGGAAAACTGATGTTAACGATGATAGCAGCCATCAATGAATTTGAAAGAGCGATCCTTTTGGAACGACAGAAGGAAGGAATTGCCATTGCAAAGAGAGAACACCGATATAAAGGACGTAAGAAAATATCGAAGTCGGAGGATTTTGGACAGCTGTTTGAAAAATACCAAAAGCATGAAATTAGCAAATCTGAAATCGCAAGACAACTGAAAGTTAGTCGACCGACTGTAGATCGGCTGATCTTGGAGGAGAAGGAGAAAAGAGTATGATGGGAAAAAGAAAAATTGTGTTTATTGCAGCATTTGCATGTGTGAAATTATTGGGGTGTGTAAAAGCACAAAAAAATGTTGAAATAACGTCAACAGAATCAGAAGTGACCGAGAATACAATAGAAGGTACTACGTCATCAGGAATGCTTGAAATGGCAACTGTATCAGAGAAAGAGTATGCGCTGCAACAGCTTGAAGGTGTTCAAGTGACATTGTTGGATTCATGGACAACAGATGATCCAGAAAACTATTTTGTAAAGTATTTTTCGGAGCAGAGAAAAAATAGAGAAGAAGAAAACACAGATACATCAGCTACTACATATGTGATTCTAATGGAATATCCAGAAATGGATAATGAATGGAAATCTAGTCATTTGCCGGAGTTGTGTCCTTTAAAAGAGGATGAGACTACATATAGTTGGACGGATCAGAGTGTAAATTATTATGGAAGAAACTATGGTGGAAAATCCACTATAGTAGTTTGCACAGTTGATGAGCCATGTTCAGAAGAGAAAGTTCCAGTTCGAATCAAGGATTCTCGATTCGATGATGTATTTTTAGATAAAGAAGCATCTAAGGATCAGCAAAAGGATTTTGAGTATGCAAAAAGCGTATTCAGTGAACCAGATGCGCTAAATTATATCAAGGATCGCTGGTATGTTACTGTCAATGATTGGAAAAGTTCATCTGGTTCTGGCAACCATGAAGGAAAAGACTACAGTTACGTTAACTATACGACAGCATATGCTCCGATTTCAGTTGGACTAGATACAGTACTGACATCTGCTGATGTAACTGCAACTGTGGGATGCTCATATGATACGGATATATATTCCGTACAAATATATGTTAATGATCCTGAATACTGTGATAGCATGGATGTAGAATATGTAACCAATATCACTGAGCGGATCATTCAAGATGAAGATGCTGCAAGGCAGAAATATGGTGAGATAGACTTTGATCAGACGACAAAGGACTGGGAAGAGATAAGAAAAATGACGGTACTGAGCTGTCAAGAGCAGAAATTTTAAACAATTGGTAATTGGATGAAGGGGAATTAAGTAGTATGAAAAAATGTTTTTTTAGTGTAGACAAAAAGAAAAGACAGTATATAGAAAAATGGCTTTGTTCAGTGCCAGAGTATCAATCAAAGAAAAAAATTGTGAAAATTTTATATGCTGTTTCTATGCTTCTATTTGCTTTACATATAGGAGTGCCTACTGTTGTTTTTTCATTGGGAAAGTGCAATGCATCAGCGATAGGAGCAGGGGCAGGAGTTGGTATTGCGATAGCCTTGATTCTATTTGCATTTGCAAGACCAATTTCGGTTAAGGCAAAAAAGGACTGTGGATTGCCCTATACAGCAAGAGAACAGGAATGTTTGATTCTGTATGATGATGGTGTAGAATTTCTTTTTCATAATGCATTTAGTCGATATTCGGAAAGTATGGACGTTTATCGGATACCGATTGAAAATATAAATGCCGTGCGTTACGATCCTACATATCATATGGTAACAGTTATTGGACAAGGAGAATTGCTATCTTATGATGATTATTCCACAAGACGATTGAATCATCAAAACAGCCAGAGGAGGTTTTATAGCAATTCGCCGTATTATATTTTAAATGCATTTGATAAGGAAGATGATGTAATAGTGTTACTTAGTGGAATGGCAAGAAATAAATCAGTAAAATAATCGAAGGATTTATCCTGGCATTGAATCAACAACCGGAAGTCAATGCAAGATCCTAAAAGGATGTTGCATTGCTTACCGGAAGCAAAGGGGGAGCTGCCGAATGGCAGCGTAGGGGAATTGCAGATTCCCCTAATAAAATAAGGGATTGAAATTTTTTAGTAAGTTTGCTATGATTACATTAGCACGTTAATTCACGAAAGTAATAATGATTTAAGAAAGGGATAGGTGAAATCATGGCTAGACTTACACATTCAGATCGAATCAAAATGGAAGCTTTGCTGAATGCAGGGCATAGTGTACAAGAAGTGGCGGATCAGCTGCATGTACACCGAGCAACAGTATACCGTGAGTACAAGCGAGGAAAGTATATGCACCGGAATACAGAATATATTGAAGAAGAACGGTATAGCAGTGATTTGGGACAGAAAGCACATGACTGGTATGTAACGGGAAAGGGTCGTCCATTAAAGGTGCGTAATAATCTTCAATACATTCAGATGTTGGAACAAAAAATTTTAAAGGAAAAATTCAGTCCAGAAGCAGCTTTAAAAGCATTGCAGGAAGAAGGCTGTGAGATGCGTGTCAGTGTATGTACGGTATATCGTTATATTGATGATGGTGATATTTTTCCAACACTTACAAATAAAGATCTTCCAGTGAAGGGAAAACAGAAAAAGAAAGAGAAGCAAAAAAAGGTTCAGAAGAGAGCCAGTGCTGGTGTGAGCATCGAAAAACGTCCGTTAGAAGTTGAAACGCGAGAAGAATTTGGACATTGGGAAATGGATACCGTGAAGGGAAAGCGAGGTGTTACAAAGTCTTGTTTGCTGGTTTTGTCAGAACGCAAAACCAGAATGGAGTTAATCATCAAGATGCCGGATCAAGGGGCTGCTTCTGTAGTGGCATCACTTGATTCACTGGAACGAAAATGGGGAGATCAGTTCTCTACAGTTTTCAAAACAATCACAGTTGATAACGGTGTCGAGTTTTCTGACACCGAGGGAATAGAAAGATCGGTATTTGATAGCAAGAAGAAACGTACATCAGTGTATTACTGTCATGCGTACTCAAGCTGGGAAAGAGGCACGAATGAAAATATCAATAAGATGATTCGTCGACATATTCCCAAAGGAGCTGACTTTGACGATAAAACCGATGATGATATTATATATGTAGAAAATTGGATCAATAGCTATCCTCGAAGGCTATTCCGTTTTCAGACATCAAAAGCACTTTTCGATGCAGAAATGGAGAAACTAGGATGATTTGGTTGGGCTTGGCAGTGTATCAAACCGATATTAACTGCCGAGCCTATAAAAACTGCCGTCAGAGTCAAATTTTTTTCAAAAAAAATGTCGCGAAACTATTGACAACTAAGGGTGAACTGTAACAGATACATATTTTAGTTGATTTTTAAAAGTCTGTATGGTAAGATACTGATATATGTATCTAGGTGAAATGATAACCAAAGATACAACCCACAGAAAGGACGAGATAAACATGGAAAAACAGCGCAGAGTTATGCTTAAGCTCAGCGGAGAAGCATTAGCTGGTGAAAAAAAGACTGGTTTTGATGAAGAAGTTGTAAAGGACGTTGCAAGACAGGTAAAGCTGTCAGTTGACCAGGGCGTACAGGTTGCAATTGTAATTGGCGGCGGAAACTTCTGGAGAGGCCGTTCCAGCAACGCAATTGATCGACCAAAGGCAGACCAGATTGGTATGTTAGCAACTGTTATGAACTGTATCTATGTATCTGAAATCTTCCGTACCACAGGCATGAAGACTGAAATCTTCACACCATTTGCCTGCAGCACCTTTACAAAGCTGTTTTCTAAGGATGCAGCAAATGAAGCACTTGCACAGGGAAAGGTTGTTTTCTTTGCAGGCGGTACCGGACATCCATATTTTTCTACTGACACTGGTGTTGTACTGCGTGCTATTGAGATGGAGGCAGACGTTATCCTTCTTGCAAAGGCAATCGACGGTGTTTATGACAGTGATCCGGCAAAGAATCCAGATGCTGTCAAGTATGATACCGTAACTATTAAAGAGGTCGTAGATAAGCGCCTTGCTGTTATTGATATGACGGCATCTATCATGTGTATGGAAAACCATATGCCGCTTGCTGTATTTGGCTTAAACGAAGAAAATAGCATTGCAAATGCATTAAACGGCAAGATTACAGGAACTCATGTAACAGCCTGAAAATGTAAAAATTTAAAAACCATAAAACCGAAGGAGCGTAACTATGAAGGAAGTTATTAAAAAATGTGAAGAGAAGATGACAAAAACCTGCGAAAATCTGGATGGCGAGTTTTCCAATATCCGTGCAGGACGTGCAAATCCAAATCTGTTAAACAGAATTATGGTTGAATATTATGGAACTCCAACTCCTATGCAGCAGGTAGGAAATATTTCAGTTCCGGAGCCAAGAATCATCCAGATCAATCCGTGGGAGAAGAGTCTGTTAAAGGCTATCGAGAAAGCTATTCTGGCATCTGATCTTGGAATCACACCAACAAATGATGGTACAAGCATTCGCCTTGTATTCCCAGAGCTTACAGAGGAAAGACGTAAGGAATTAGTAAAGGACATTAAGAAGAAGGGTGAGGCTGCAAAGGTTGCTGTCCGTAATGTTCGCCGTGATGCTAACGATACCTTAAAGAAGATGGAAAAGTCAACTGACATTACTGAGGATGAGCGCAAGGAAGGCGAAGAGAAAATCCAGAAGATGACCGACAAATATGTTGCAAAGATAGACAAGAGTGTTGAGAATAAATCAAAGGAAATCATGACTGTCTAATAATAAGAAAGTTTCAGGGCAGGCGTTTTGCCTGTCCTGTTTTGTGTAACAAGATAGAATAAGATTATACCTGTGAGGTACTCATATGGATGAACAAAAAAAGATTCCGCGTCATGTCGCGATCATTATGGACGGAAACGGCAGATGGGCTGAGCGCAGAAAGCTGCCGCGAAAAATGGGTCATGCAGAAGGCTGTAAGGTACTAGAGCAAACTGTGCGCGATGCAGCTGATCTTGGTATTGACTATTTGACTGTTTATGCGTTTTCCACTGAAAACTGGAAGCGCTCTGAGGAAGAAGTTTCGGCGCTTATGGTTCTTATGGGCTTTTACATAAAAAAGCTTTTAAAGGTAGCCGAAGAGGAGAATGTACGTGTTAAAATTATAGGAGAGCGAAGCCGCTTTGCACCAGATCTGGTGAAGGGTTTAAATAAGCTTGAGTATGAGACAAGAAATAATACACGCATGGTATTTGCCATTGCGATCAACTATGGTGCAAGAGATGAGATGCGCCGCGGAATGATTCGCATGGCAGAGGATGTGAAAGCAGGAAAGCTCGAGCCTACAGCTATTACGGAGCAGATAATTGGCTCTTATCTGGATACTGCAGATATGCCAGATCCAGATCTTTTAATTCGCACAAGCGGTGAGCTTCGTCTGTCAAATTTCTTGCTCTGGCAGCTGGCTTACACAGAAATTTATGTGACAGATGTTTTGTGGCCTGATTTCAACAAAGAAGAGCTGCAAAAAGCAGTAGATTCATTTGGAAAACGTGAGCGCCGTTATGGAGGCCGTCTGACCAAATAAGATTTATATAATATTTTACTTACAGAAAGGCATAAAAATTTATGTTTATTACAAGAACAATCAGCGGAATTGTGCTGTTGGCAGTGACTATGTGTGCAATCATCGCCTCGGGCCCGCTTCTGTATTTATTTATGCTTCTGATCAGCTTGGTTGGCATGTATGAGCTTTACCGTGTTTTTCAGATGGAAAAAAAGATTCCTGCGCTTGTTGGTTATCTGACAGCAATCGGAATAGAATCTGTCATTCTGGCAGGAAAAAATGATCTTGTTGTTCTTATACTTGTCTTAGGATTTTTGGCAATGATGGTCTCATATGTGGCTACTTATCCCAAATTCACGGCAGAAGAGATTGCAAAAGCAACATTTGGAATGGTATATGTGGCATTGATGATGTCATTTATTTTCCAAACAAGAATAAGCAATGATGGTGCCTACACAGTATGGCTGATCTTTATCAGCGCATGGGGCTGTGATACATGTGCATATTTAGTTGGACGTGCGATTGGAAAACATAAAATGACACCTGTATTGAGTCCAAAAAAATCAATCGAGGGTGCAGTCGGCGGAATTATAGGAAGTGCATTAATTGGTGCGCTTTATGGAACAATTTTCAAGACAAATCTGACTGAATTTTCAAATCCGGCTGTTTTTTGTGCTATTATTGGTGCATGCGGCGGCTTTATCTCCATGTTTGGAGATCTTTCCGCTTCTGCGATCAAACGCCAGTACCAGATTAAGGATTATGGAAATCTGATTCCGGGACACGGCGGAATCATGGATCGTTTTGACAGTATTATTTTTACAGCACCGTTAATCTACATTCTCGTAACGCTGCTTCAGCGTATTGCGTAAGCGAAGAATAATTAACGAAGAAAGGCAGGTTTTTATAATGAAAAAAATTGCCATTTTAGGATCTACCGGTTCTATTGGAACACAAAGCTTAGAGGTTATTCGCAGCCAGCCAGATATGGAAGCAACTGTGTTAGCCGCCGGAAGTAATGTTGAACTGCTTGAAAAGCAGATTCGCGAATTTCATCCAAAGCTTGTATGTGTTTATAAAGAAGATGCGGCAAAACTATTAAAACAGGCTGTTGCCGACCTTGATGTAACGATTGTAAGCGGAATGGATGGTCTTATTGAGGCGGCTGCATTCCCGGAAACACAGATCGTTGTCACTGCAGTTGTCGGAATGATTGGAATACGTCCGACTATAGCAGCTATTAAGGCAGGCAAGGATATCGCACTTGCAAATAAGGAAACACTTGTTACTGCCGGTCATCTGATTATTCCAATGATCAAGCAGTATGGAGTGCGCCTGCTTCCAGTAGACAGTGAGCATTCTGCTATTTTCCAGTCACTTATGGGAAGCTCTCCAGAAGGATCAACTGGTCACAAGATTGATAAAATTCTTCTGACAGCATCTGGCGGACCGTTCCGTGGATGGACGAAAGAACAGATGAAAAATATTCGTCCTGAGGATGCATTAAAGCATCCTAACTGGGTAATGGGAAGAAAGATTACAATTGATTCTTCTACCATGGTAAATAAGGGATTAGAGGTTATGGAAGCAAAGTGGCTTTTTGGCGTTGAATATGATCAGGTTCAGGTTGTGATCCAGCCGCAGTCTGTTATCCATTCAATGGTACAGTTTGAGGATGGTGCTGTTATTGCCCAGCTTGGCACACCTGATATGAAGCTTCCTATTCAGTTAGCATTGACATATCCAGACAGAAGATATCTTCCTGGAAAACGCCTCGATTTTGCAGAACTTGGAAGCATCAGCTTCTTTGCACCTGATTTTGAAAACTTCCCTGGACTGGCACTTGCTTATAAAGTTGGAAAAGAAGGTGGAAACAGACCAACAATATACAACGCAGCTAATGAGTTTGCTGTCAGCCGTTTTCTTGATCACAAATTGTCATATCCGGGCATTATTGAGGCAATTGAAGCTTCTCTTGATCATGTTGGCTTTGTTCAAAATCCGAATGTCGACAAGATTTTAGAGACTGAGGCAGCTGTATACGAATTTTTACAGTCAGCGTTGGCATAGATTACAACAGGGTAAGAAACTAGTACGAAAAGAAAGAGGAAAGTATGAATCCATTCAGCATTATTGCACTTTTTTTAATTATCGGATTGGTTGTATTCATCCATGAATTTGGCCATTTCCTTCTTGCAAAAAAGAACGGGGTAGGGGTAATTGAGTTTTCAATTGGCATGGGACCGAGACTTTTGAGCACTGTTCATAAGGGAACACGATATTCTCTTAAATGGATACCTTTTGGCGGCTCCTGCCTGATGCTGGGGGATGACAATGGAATAGTTGATCCAGACGCAGAAGAAATTACAGACAAGGCGCATAGTCTTGCTGAGAAGAATGTCTGGGCACGTATTTCAATTATTGCAGCAGGACCAATCTTTAATTTTTTGCTTGCCTTTGTGCTTGCTGTTATTGTGATCGGTTTTGCTGGAAGCGATAAGCCATATGTGCAGGGTGTTATTGACAAGTATCCTGCACAGGAGGCAGGTCTTGAGAAAGGCGATTTAATCACCTCAGTGAATGGCTCACGTGTCCATTTGTTTCGTGAAATTCAGATCTATATGGCAATGAACCCTGGCAAATCACTTGACGTTACTTATGTAAGAGATAACCAGACTCATGAAACAACACTTGTTCCAAAGTATGACGAGGCAAATAATACGTATTACATGGGTATTTACTCTGGTGCTCGCTATGGCTTAAAATGGTATGAGACACTCCAATATGGTCTTTACGAGGTGAAATATAACGTTGTTACGGTAATCAAAAGTCTTGGTATGATATTTACCGGAGACCTTCCGATGACGAGCTTTTCTGGTCCTGTTGGTATTGCGACTACAGTAAATGATATGGTTGAAGAGGTCAATACCTCTATGGCCGATGAATCGTTTTCAGACCGTGCGATGACGATGTTTTTAACGCTTGCAAATTTTGTTGTCATGATCAGTGCCAACTTAGGCGTCATGAATCTGCTTCCAATTCCGGCATTAGACGGCGGAAGATTACTGTTTTTACTAATTGAAGCAGTGCGGGGCAAGCCGGTGCCAAAAGAAAAAGAGGCAATCGTTCATATCGCAGGAATTATTTTCCTCTTCATTTTTATGATATTCATTTTGTTTAGCGATATTATAAAGATTTTCCAGTGAGGAATCATTGATATGTGAGGGGTAAAAAATGGAACAAAATACAAAGCAAATTCGAGAACTTACAAAAGAAATACGAATAGGAGACCGTGTGATTGGCGGCAGTTATCCTATTTTGATTCAGTCTATGACAAATACAAAGACACAGGATGTTGATGCAACTGTTGAACAGATTCTTCGTCTTGAAGATGCTGGCTGCGAGATTGTTCGCTGTACAGTGCCTGATATGGAGGCGGCAAAGGCAATTGGTGAGATTAAAAAGCGTATTCATATTCCGTTAGTAGCCGATATTCATTTTGATTACAGGCTGGCAATTGCCGCTATGGAAAATGGTGCTGATAAGATTCGCATTAATCCTGGAAATATCGGAAGTGATGAGCGTGTGCGTGCTGTTGTCGAGAAGGCAAAGGAATATCATGTTCCTATCCGTGTCGGTGTTAATAGTGGTTCTCTTGAAAAAAAATATATTGAAAAATATAATGGCGTGACGGCAGAGGGCCTGGTAGAGAGTGCTCTTGAAAAGGTGGCAATGATTGAACAGTTTGGTTATGATCAACTTGTCATCAGCATTAAATCATCGGATGTTATGATGTGCGTAAAAGCGCATGAATTAATTGCCGATAAAACACCTTATCCGCTTCATGTTGGCATCACTGAGGCTGGAACAATTATTTCAGGAAATATTAAATCATCTATTGGTCTAGCATTAATTTTAAATCAGGGAATTGGAAATACCATCCGCGTATCACTGACTGGTGACCCTGTTGAAGAGATTCGTTCAGCTAAGATCATTTTAAAGACACTTGGTATTCGAAAGGGTGGTGCAGAGATTGTATCCTGTCCAACCTGCGGACGTACACAGATTGATCTGATTCGTCTGGCAAATGAGGCAGAAACGCTTGTCAGCCGTTATCCATATGATATTAAGGTTGCTGTTATGGGCTGTGTTGTAAATGGTCCAGGTGAGGCAAAGGAAGCTGATCTTGGCATTGCAGGAGGTCTTGGCTGCGGTGTTATCATAAAAAAGGGTGAAATCATCCGAAAGCTTCCGGAAGAGGAGCTACTTGCCGGATTAAAGGAAGAATTGGATAACTGGCAGGCATAATAATTCAGAAAGGAACTTTCATGGCAAAGCGCTTTTTTGAAACATTTCCGGCGCTTATCCTAGAAGATGAGCTGAAGGATCTGTTCGAATTTGCAGAAGTAACTGCATTAAAATATAATCGTGACAGGACGGCGATTCATGTCTATCTGCTTTGTCGCCGTCTGATTTCAAAGCCGCAGATTTATGCGGTGGAGTCTAAAATTGAAAAGCAGATGTTTCCTGATGGTGATATGAAGATTCGTATATTTGAATCTTTTTCACTGTCAGAACAATACACACCGTCATATCTTGTTGATGTCTATAAGGACAGTTTATTTGCAGAAATTAAGCGTCGAAGTGATCTGGATTATCATATTTTGATGCGCGCTGACTGGAAGGTAGCTGATGATGATTCTCTTTTGCTTACATTAGAGGATAGTCTTTGGGCTAGAAATCGTGCTGGCGAGCTGCGTGAATGGATTCAGATGGTTTTTTATGACCGCTGTGCAATATCAATTCCTGTAGCAGTATCATTTAAAGAGCGTGATACAACAGCAATTGAGGAAGAAAAAAAGCGCGCAGAGGCACAGGCTATCGCACGTATCATGAAGGCCAACAGCGTGGCTTCCAAAGAGAAAGAGGATGAATTTATTGATACAGCCTCTGCTGATACGAAAAAAGGCAGTGAAAAAACTACTCTTAGAAAAGGAGATCCCTCAAAAGCTGCCAAATCAGCTGGCGAAAAAAACGTTCAGACACCGCGCGAAATTCCAGGCGGCAATTTTCAAAAATCATCCTATAACAAGGGTAATAAAGGCGGATACAGCGCCAAGCGTCCTCTTCGTTCAGACGATCCAAACATGGTATATGGACGCAATTTTGAGGATGTCACACCAATGAAAATTGTTGAGATTCAGGAGGAGATCGGAGAAGTTGTCATAAATGGAAAGATTATTGCTGTAACTGAGCGTGAGCTTAGAAATGGCGAGAAAACTATCATTTCCTTTGCTGTAACTGATTACACAGATACGATAATGGCAAAAATCTTTGTTCCAAATGAGTTTTTAGCCGAATTAAAAAAGGATGTGGCTGTTGGCAAGGCTGTAACTGTTAAGGGCATCGCCATGATGGATAAGTTTGACCATGAAGTAACGATTTCCTCTGTATCAGGTATAAAGCGTGCGGAATGGAAGGAAGAAAAACGCGAAGATCACGCTCTTGTAAAACGAGTTGAACTTCACTGCCATACAAAGTCCTCAGAGATGGATGCTGTATCTGATGCGCAAGCGCTTGTAAAAACAGCAAAGGGCTGGGGACACACTGCTCTTGCCATAACAGATCATGGCTGTGCGTATGCTTTCCCGGAAGCTGCACATGCATTGTCAAAGGATGATGATTTTAAGCTGATCTTTGGCTGCGAGGGATACTTAGTCGATGACTTAAAGGAAATTGTTGTAAATAGTAACGGTGCTTCTCTTGATGCTTCATATGTTGTATTTGATATTGAGACAACAGGATTTCATCCATCTAAAAATAAAATCATTGAGATTGGTGCTGTAAAGGTGATAAATGGTGAGATTACAGACCGCTTTTCTGAGTTCATCAATCCGCGTGTTCCTATTCCGTTTACGATTGAACGACTAACCGGAATCAATGATGCTATGGTTTGTGATGCACCAGGCGTAGAGGAAATTCTTCCTAAATTTTTGAGCTTTTGCGAAGGCTGTGTCCTTGTAGCGCATAATGCGTCCTTTGATACAAGCTTTATCCGCTATAATGCGGAGCAGCTTGGCATTGAATTTCCTCCAACTTACGTTGATACAGTTGGACTGGCACGTTTTCTTCTGCCGCATCTTGGACGTTTTAAGCTTGATACTGTTGCAAAAGAGCTTCATGTTTCACTTGAGAATCATCATAGGGCAGTAGATGATGCCGGGGCAACAGCAGAAATTTTTGTCAAGTTTCTTCCGATGCTTAAGAAGAAAGGCTTTGAAACACTTGATGATATTGTAGAAAAGGCTGTTATGACACCAGAGGCAATCATGCGAATGCCTACGTATCACATCATATTGCTTGCAGCGAATGAAGTAGGCCGAATAAATCTGTATCGTCTGATCTCAATGGCACATGTTAAATATTTTGCCAGAAGACCGAGATTCCCACGCTCAGAAATTATGAAATACAGAGAGGGACTGATTATTGGATCGGCGTGTGAGGCAGGCGAGCTGTTTCGTGCAATCACAGGAGGAGAGAGCGATGATGAAATTGCAAAAATTGTCTCCTTTTATGATTATCTGGAAATTCAGCCTACAGGAAACAATGAGTTTATGCTGCGTGAAGAAGATTCTCCTTATAAGACAAGAGAAGATCTTGAAGCGCTTAATAAAAAGATTGTTCAGCTTGGCGAGCTTTACGATAAACCTGTCTGCGCAACATGCGATGTGCATTTTTTAAATCCAGAAGATGAGGTTTACCGCCGTATTATTATGAGCGGTAAAGGCTTTAAGGATGCTGATTTCCAGCCGCCGCTTTATTACAGAACAACAGAAGAAATGCTAAAGGAATTTGAATATCTGGGAAGTGATAAGGCATATGAGGTAGTTGTCACAAATACGAATCTGATTGCAGATCGTATCGATCATCTGGCGCCTGTAAGACCTGATAAATGTCCGCCTGTTATTGAAAATTCAGATATAGACCTTAGAAATATGTGTTATGAAAAGGCACATTCAATGTATGGCGATCCGCTGCCGCCAATAGTAGAAGAACGCTTAGAGCATGAGCTTCACTCAATCATTTCAAATGGCTTCGCCGTTATGTATCTGATTGCCGTTAAGCTTGTTCATAAGTCAAACGAAGACGGTTACATGGTAGGTTCACGTGGTTCTGTCGGATCATCATTTGTTGCAACTATGTCTGGAATTACAGAGGTAAATCCATTAAGTCCACATTATTACTGCAAGAAATGTCATTACAGTGATTTTGATTCGGAGGAAGTTAAAAAGTTTGGTGGTGGTGCAGGCTGCGATATGCCAGATAAAATTTGTCCTGTATGCGGTGAAAAGCTTGCAAAGGATGGCTATGATATCCCATTCGAGACATTCCTAGGCTTTTATGGTGATAAGGAGCCTGATATCGACTTAAACTTCTCTGGTGAATACCAGAGTAAGGCTCATGCCTATACAGAGGTTATTTTTGGCGCCGGACAAACCTTTAGAGCCGGCACTGTAGGTACACTGGCAGAAAAAACAGCGTTTGGCTATGTGAAGAATTATTATGAAGAACATAACCAACATAAGCGAGAGTGCGAGATTAACCGCCTTGTCACTGGCTGTACTGGCGTAAAACGAACATCAGGGCAGCATCCTGGCGGAATAATTGTACTTCCAATCGGTGAAGATATTAACTCCTTCACACCAGTACAGCATCCGGCAAATGATATGACGACCAGCACAGTAACAACACACTTTGATTACCATTCAATTGATCATAACTTGTTAAAGCTTGACATACTTGGCCATGATGATCCTACCATGATCCGTATGCTTGAAGATTTAACAGGAATTGATGCAAGAGAAATTCCGCTTGACAGTCCAGAGGTAATGTCATTATTTAAGGACACCTCTGCGCTTGGAATAAAGCCAGAGGATATAGGTGGCTGTAAGCTTGGTGCACTTGGTCTTCCGGAGTTTGGCACTGACTTTGCTATGGGCATGTTAATTGAAACACAGCCGCAGCATTTCTCAGATTTAGTTCGTATTGCGGGTTTGTCACATGGTACAGATGTATGGCTTGGAAATGCCCAGACACTTCTGCAGGAGAAAAAGGCGACCATTTCAACTGCTATATGTACGCGAGATGATATCATGGTTTACTTAATCAGCAAGGGCATTGAAAAAGGTCTTTCGTTTAAGATCATGGAGGCAGTTCGAAAAGGAAAGGGTCTTCAGCCAGAATGGGAGCAGACTATGGTTGAGCATGATGTGCCAGACTGGTATATATGGTCTTGTAAAAAGATTAAATACATGTTCCCTAAGGCACATGCCGCAGCTTATGTTATGATGATGTGGCGAATTGCATACTGCAAAATCTTTTATCCGCTGGCATTTTATGCTGCCTACTTTAGTATACGTGCCGCTGCCTTTTCATATGAATTGATGTGTCAGGGCAAAGAAGCACTAGAACGTCATATGGCTGATTATGAAAGCCGAATGGACACGCTTTCACCAAAGGAGAAGGATTCCTATCACGATATGCGTATTGTTCAGGAAATGTATGTAAGAGGCTTTGAATTTACACCAATTGACTTGTTTAAGGTACAGGCAACAAGATTTCAGATTGTTGATGGAAAGCTGATGCCATCACTAAGCTCTATAGAAGGTCTTGGAAATAAGGCAGCAGAATCCATTGTAGAAGCAGCACTCGGAGGAGCATTCCTTTCAAGACAAGATTTTAGAGAACGCGCCAAAGTAGGACAGACAGTCAGTGATAAGCTTTTGGAGCTTGGAATTTTAAGCGATATTCCAGAGTCCAATCAGCTGTCGCTCTTTGACTTTTAACAAATATTAGAATAGAGGAAAACAAATGAAAATAGGATTTGATAATGAAAAGTATCTAAAAATTCAGTCAGAACATATCAAGGAGAGAATTGACCAGTTTGGCGATAAGCTGTATCTGGAATTTGGCGGAAAGCTGTTTGATGACTATCACGCCTCAAGAGTTCTTCCGGGATTTGCGCCAGACAGTAAGCTTCAGATGTTAATGCAGCTGTCTGATATGGCTGAGATCGTTATTGTAATTTCAGCGACAGATATTGAAAAAAACAAAAAGCGTGGTGATCTTGGAATTACTTACGATGTTGATGTACTTCGCCTTATATCAGAATATGAAAAAAAGGGTCTGTATGTTGGAAGTGTCGTAATAACACAGTTCGCCGGCCAGTCAGGTGCTGTTCAGTTCCAGAAGCGTCTTGAAAAGAAGGGTATTGATGTATACCGTCATTACCTTATTGATGGCTATCCATCAAATGTTTCTCTTATTGTAAGCCCTGATGGTTTTGGTAAAAACGAATATGTCCGCACAACAAGACCGCTAGTTGTTGTCACTGCACCAGGACCTGGAAGCGGTAAGATGGCAACATGTCTTTCTCAGCTTTACCACGAGAATTTACGTGGAGTACGTGCCGGCTATGCTAAGTTTGAGACATTCCCGATCTGGAATATTCCTCTAAAGCACCCTGTAAATCTGGCTTATGAAGCTGCTACAGCCGATCTGAATGATGTTAACATGATCGACCCATTCCATTTAGAGGCATATGGTGTTACAACTGTAAATTATAACCGTGATATTGAGATTTTCCCTGTTTTAAATGCTATCTTCGAGCGTATTTATGGAGAAAATCACTATTACAAGTCTCCAACTGATATGGGTGTCAACATGGCTGGAAATTGTATTATCGACGATGAGGTATGCTGTGAAGCATCCAGAATGGAAATTATTCGCCGTTATTACACAGCCATGAATAAGATTGCAAAAGAGGATGGCGGCGAGAATGAGCTGTACAAGATTGAGCTTTTGATGAAGCAGGCAAAAATCACACCAGCTGACCGCAAGGTAACAGTAGCTGCCATGGACCGCGCAAACAAGCTTGGTGTTCCTACTGCTGCAATGGAGCTTCCAGATGGAACAATCGTTACCTCTAAGACAAGTGATCTTCTTGGTGCCTCTGCCGCACTTCTTTTAAATGCTTTAAAGCAGTTAGCACAGATTGATCACGACAGAAATCTGATCTCTCCAGAAGTTATTGAACCAATTCAGAAATTAAAGACAGGCTATCTTGGTGCAAAGAATCCACGTCTTCACACCGATGAAGTATTAGTTGCACTTTCTGTAACTGCTGCATCAGACCCGATTGCAAAACTTGCAATGGAGCAGATGCCAAAGCTGTCTGGATGCCAGATGCATACTTCTGTTATGCTTTCCGATGTAGACAGTAAGACACTTAAGCGCCTTGGTGTTGATCTGACATGCGAGCCTGTCCGCGAATCTGCAGCAAAAGGAGAGTTCTGATTTGTTAACAATCAGCTGATAAAAAACAGCAGGGAGGAAAAAATGGAACGCATTGAAATTGTTGAAAATGGCTTGTTTCTTGTATTTGAAATTGCTGATGATAAATGTTTTAAATTTCTTCATTTTGGGAAAAAGCCATTTAATGAAAAAGATATTATTGCGCGATCTACATCATATGGTTTTAGATTTGTTGAAATTAATCTGGCTGGTTATGATCGTCCCTATGAGCGCCATGGAAACAAATATATTGTAACGGCACCTGGCTGGCATATGCGTTATGAATCTATGGAAGACGGCCGTAATCAAAACGGCCGTATCGTGATGTTTGTTCTGCGTGATGAAATAACAGATGTAATAGTAAAAAGCTACATGCAGTTTTATGACGGACTTTCCATTATTCGATTCTGGAACATAGTTGAAAACACAGGCAGCCAGACGCAGGTGTTAGACTATATTTCATCTTTTAATTATGAGGGAATTGACAAGGAAGGATCACTTCCTGCTGATAAAAAGCTGCAAATTCGCATACCGCACAACGGATGGCAAAAAGAAGTCAATTGGAAAACGTATGATCTTTGTGACTTTGGTATGGAACGTATTCAGCCAGCGTGTGATCAGCGCTCCTCAAACCTTCTTACAGTAAGCAATACTGGAAACTGGTCAGCTAAAGAACACCTTCCAATGGGATATCTTGAGAACACGCAGACACATACGGGTATGCTCTGGCAGATTGAAAATAATGGTTCCTGGCACTGGGAGATTGGAGATCAGAATGGTCATCTTTATTTGGCAGCATCTGGTCCGAATGAAATTTATTCTCACTGGTTTAAAAATCTAAAACCAGGAGATACTTTTACAAGCGTGCCTGTTGCTGTAAGCCTAACTGATCAAGGCTTTGATGATGCAGTTGGAACAATGACAAAATATCGCCGTATTATCCGCCGTCCAAATGCAGATAATGAATCTCTTAAAATTATCTTTAATGACTATATGAATTGTTTGTGGGGGCATCCGACGGCAGCAGAAGAGTTTCCACTAATAGATGCGGCAGCAGAGGCCGGATGCGAGTATTTTTGTATTGATGCCGGCTGGTATGCAGATGGTGATTGGTGGGATGCGGTTGGTGACTGGAGAGAGAGCAAAAAACGCTTTCCGAACGGTGTACGTGAAATTACCGATTATATTCGCAGTAAGGGAATGATTCCAGGCGTATGGCTTGAGCTTGAAGTTATGGGTATTAATTGTCATATGGCACAGGAGGTTCCTGATGACTGGTTTTTCATGCGTCATGGAAAACGTGTATATGATAGAAGTCGATATCAGCTTGACTACAGAAATCCAGAAGTTCGTGCCTATGCAGATAGTGTGATAGATCGCCTGATTAAAGAGTATGGCGTTGGCTATATTAAAATGGACTATAACATTGAGCCGGGAATTGGTACCGACTTACATGCCGATAGTGCTGGAGACGGTATGTTATCACACGAGAGAGCTTATCTAAAATGGCTGGAAGCAGTATTTAAACGCTATCCGGATCTTGTAATTGAAAACTGTTCATCAGGTGGTCTTCGTATGGATTACGCTATGCTATCACGATACAGCATTCAGTCTACAAGTGATCAGGATGACTATCGTTATTATTGTACTATTGCAGCAAATTCGCCATCTGCATTGACACCAGAGCAAAGTGCGATTTGGTCATATCCACTTCGTGAAGGAGATCGGGAAGAGGTTGTCTTTAATATGGTTAACGCCATGCTGCTTCGCATTCATCAAAGTGGTCATTTAGCTGAACTTACTCAAGAACGCCGTGATCTGGTAAAGGAGGCACTCGATATTTACAAAACTATTCGAAAAGATATCAAAAATAGTGTTCCGATCTGGCCAATTGGATTATCGCAGTTTCATGATGAATGGACCTGTCTTGGTCTGCAATCAGAAAACAAAATTTATCTGGCTGTGTGGAGAAGAAATGGCAATAAACCTGTCATTGAAATTCCATTCGAACAGTTAAATAATAAAGAAGTGTCTGTCAGCTGTCTTTATCCATCATATTCAGAGGTTTTGTTTTCATGGAGCAAAGAAAGCAATGTATTGACCGTTACGATGGAAAAAGAATTTATGGCAAGACTGTTTTGTATTGAAATAAAATAAATAATCGTAAATAAGGCAATTGCCAAAAGGAGCTGTTATGGGAAAATTAGATCAGTATTGTTTTGATGGAACAAATGCACTTTCACTGAAAAAACTGCCGACAGACAGCAAAAAAGATCAAGTTGACAAGGAAAAAATTCTTGCCAAAACAGAAAAAAATCAGGAAAAAATTTTTGCACTTCAGGATAAGCTTTACGCAGATGCAAAAGAAGGACTAATTATTATCCTGCAGGCTAGAGATGCTGCAGGAAAGGACAGTACTATTCGTCATGTCATGGGCGGTATAAATCCGCAGGGTGTACAGGTTTTCAGCTACAAGCAGCCTTCTAAGGATGAGCTTGCGCATGATTATATGTGGCGCTGCGTTACAAATCTTCCTAAGCGTGGAATGATAGCTATTTTTAATCGCTCTTACTACGAAGATGTATTAGTCGTAAAGGTTCATGAGCTTTACAAAGGCTACCATATGGCAGAACGTTGTTTAAATCCAGATACAATCATTGAGAATCGTTATCGCCAGATTCGCCATTTTGAGGAATATCTGTATGACAACAGCTACCGCGTCGTAAAGATTCTGCTTAATGTTTCTAAAGAAAAGCAAAAACAGCGTTTCCTTGAACGTATTGATCTTCCAGAGAAAAACTGGAAATTTTCCCAAAGCGATATGGCAGAGCGTGCTCTGTGGGATCAATACGATGATGCTTATGAGCGTGCTGTAAATGCAACTGCCACAAAGGAGAATCCATGGTATGTTATTCCGGCAGATCAGAAATGGTACAGCAGATATCTTGTATCAGAAATTATTCTTGATGTGCTGCAAAAAATTGATCCACAGTATCCAACTCTCTCACAAGAAGAAGCAGAAAAGCTTCCGCAGTATAAGGAGATGCTTCAAAATGAGAATATGAAGCATTTATGAAATCTAGATCTAGTATAAAAAGCCCGGCAGGAAGAGTAATCTTTCTGCCGAGCTTTTTTTAATATATTTTGATCTTTTTGATACCAGCTTGCATCGGTTTTCTGAATTTTTGACCCTGGTATTATTCAAATTGTTCTTTGTGCTTCTTTAACAATGTCTGAATCTTTTCTGTTGGAGATAAGCTGTTTCCAATCGGAACGTCATGATTAAGTGTATTGATGATAGCAGCAGTAAACTTACTCATGTCAGCTTCAATGTACCAGCTTCTCTTAAGCAGCTCTGGAGAACGATAATTCAAGTTAGTTGTGATAACATAATCAAAGTAACCCTGAGAATTGAAATCATCAAACTTCTCTAATCCGTCTGTGAAAAGACCAAATGTACAACATACAACAACATTCTTTGCACCGCGGTCTTTCAGTTCCTTTGCTGTATCAAGCATACTCTCTCCGGAAGAGATCATATCGTCAATGATGATAACAGTTTTGCCCTTGATGTTTGCACCCAAAAATTCATGTGCAACAATCGGATTCTTTCCATTTACAACAGTAGAATAGTCTCTTCTCTTATAGAACATACCCATGTCAATGCCAAGGTTATTAGCAAAGTAAACAGCACGTCCCATTGCACCTTCATCAGGGCTGATTGCCATTAAATGATCCTTGTCGATTATCATATTTGGCTCTTTCTTTAACAGCGCCTTGATAAACTGGTACGGAGGTGTAAAATTGTCAAATCCGTGAAGCGGAATTGCATTCTGAACACGTGGGTCATGAGCATCAAAAGTGATGATGTTGCTTACACCCATGTCGATAAGCTCCTCTAATGCCAGTGCACAGTCAAGAGATTCTCTTCTGGTACGCTTATGCTGACGGCCCTCATACAAAAACGGCATAACGACATTGACACGGCGTGCACCGCGGCAGGAGCCGATAAGACGCTTCAGATCCTGATAATGATTATCAGGAGACATGTGATTTACTTCACCGCACAGCTGATAAGTTAAGCTATAATTTGTTACATCGACCATTGCAAAAATATCAGAGCCGCGAACAGACTCTTTTAATACACACTTTGCTTCACCAGAGCCAAAACGTGGACAGGAAAAATCAAGCAGATAGGACTTACTGTCATATCCACGGAAATCCAGCATCGACTGACGCTGAGCAAGTGCCTCTGCATCATGCTGACGGAAGGAAACGATATAGTCATCGACCTTCTTTGCAAAATCCTTGCAGCTGTCAAGTGCAGCAATCTTCAAAGGACCAATAGGAATACTGTTTTCAAATGAATAATCAATATTTGCCATTTATAGGACCGCCTTTTTATGTTAGTCTTGCAGTCAGAAATTGCCTCTTGCTTCATATACAATTTTTGACATACACAATCTATTATAACCGCAAAGAAAAGCATAAGTCAATAGAAAAAGTCGACAGAAAAAAATAGTTGCATTTTTGTTTCCTTTGTGATACACTGATTTAAGTGTTATTCTCGTGTGATAACCAATTATTTTAATAAGGAATGGGGTTTGGCATGTCAGCATTAAAGATTATCGTTACTGTTATTTATTGCATTGTTGCGATTGCATTTACAGCTTCTGTACTGATGCAGGAGGGAAAATCCGCAGGTCTGGGCGCAATTGGCGGTATGGCTGAGAGCTACTGGGGCAAGAATAAAGGTCGTTCCATGGAGGGAAAGTTAGAAAGATTCACTCTGATTGGAGCAATCATTTTCTTTGTTGGAGCAATTCTTCTGAACATGAACTTTTAAGTTACTTTATCAACAAAAGAAGCGGCTGTCGCAGATTGCGGCGGCCGTTTTGTGCCTTTTTATAAGATCAGCACCCCTTACACGACTAAAGCACTAACATATAAGAATATATAAGAAAGAAGTTTAATTTAAGTGAAGCTATATAAAGAAAAAAAGAAAAAATATTATCGAAAAAAACAGCAGTATAGCGAATCTAGTGAAGTGTTCGATACATCTGCTGATGAAGATTCTCTTAATGCAGAGCAGGATCATGACGATTCAAATCATGAAGGCAATAAAAAGAAGCTGCTGTTAGAGTTAATGTATGATAAAAATTACCGCCCGATGAAATTTAGGGAATTGTGTGTGCTGTTAGATGTCTCAAAAGCACGCCGTTATGAGCTTGAGACTGCTTTGAATCAGCTTGTTGATGAGGGAAAAATTGGTATTTCTGCTCATGGAAAATATGGTAAACCAGAGTTATTTACGCTTAAGGGTTCCTTTAGCTCCACATCAAGAGGCTTTGGCTTTGTTACAGTAGAAGAAAAAGACAATGATATTTTTATTGCCCCTGATAACACCTTAGGCGCCCTTCCTGGCGATGTTGTCTTAGTATCTGTAATTTCCCATGCCAATGGAAGCAGACGCGAAGAGGGACGTATTGTACGCATTTTAGAACACACGCTTACAAGTGTTGTCGGTACTTTTCAGAAGAACAAAAATTTTGGCTTTGTCCTTCCTGATAATCAGCGTATTCTTCGTGATTTCTTTGTTGAAAAAGGAAAGGATATGGATGCACAAAATGGAGACAAGGTTGTTGCTACAATACTCGACTATGGAAATGAGCATAAAAACCCACAGGTTGAAGTCACTGAAATTCTTGGTGCAAAGAATGAACCTGGTACTGATGTGTTAAGTATTGTGCGAAGCTATGGTATTCCAGAGGAATTTCCACAAGAGGTGCTAGATAGTCTTGATTCCATACCAGAAGAGGTTACAGAAGCAGAAAAAATTGGTAGACGCGACATGCGTGATTTCCATACAGTTACAATTGACGGTGAGGATGCAAGAGACTTAGATGATGCCATATCATTGACTTTTGAAAATGGTATTTATCATCTTGGTGTGCATATCGCTGATGTTACTCATTACGTAAAGGAAGGCTCCTTGCTTGATGAGGAAGCGAAAAATCGAGGCACAAGCGTGTATTTGGCAGATCGTGTAATTCCGATGCTTCCAAGAAAGCTTTCAAATGGCATATGCTCTTTAAATGCCGGGACAGATCGCTTGGCTTTGTCATGCCTGATGGATATCGATGAAGAGGGTACTATTGTAAATCATGAGATTTGTGAAACTGTAATTTGTGTTGACCGCCGCATGACATATACTATGGTAGCTGATATTCTCGATGGTGCAGAGGCACCTGAAGAATACAAAGACTTTGTTGATGATTTCAAGTTAATGAAGCAGCTTTCTGATTTGCTTCGCAAGAAACGCTCTGGACGCGGAGCCATTGACTTTGATTTTCCAGAATCAAAAATTATTCTCGATGAAAAAGGTCGTCCTATTGAGATTAAAGCGTATGAACATTCTGCTGCAACACGGCTGATTGAGGATTTTATGCTGCTGACTAATGAGACAATAGCAGAGGAGTATTACTGGCTGGAGCTTCCGTTTGTTTATCGTATTCATGAGACGCCAGATGAGGAGAAGCTTAGGACATTTGCCACCTTCCTCAATAATTTTGGCTATTCGCTTCATCTTACAAACCACACAATTCATCCGAAAGAGCTGCAAAAGCTGTTAAGCCGCATTGAGGGAAGTGAGGCAGAGGGGCTAATCTCACGCATTTTGCTGCGTTCAATGAAACAGGCAAAATATTCACCAGAAAATCTTGGTCATTTTGGTTTGTCAGCGAAGTATTACTGCCATTTTACTTCACCGATTCGCCGTTACCCTGATTTGCAGATACACCGCATTATCAAAGAGCAGCTGCACGGAACACTTTCAAAATCACGTCAGGAGCATTATGAGCATATCCTTCCAAGCGTCTGTGACAGCTCAAGCAAGCTTGAACGGCGGGCAGACGAAGCGGAGCGTGAGACAGATAAGCTTAAAAAAGCACAATATATGCGCCGTCATATTGGAGATATCTATGAGGGTGTAATTTCTGGCGTTACCGCATACGGCTTCTATGTAGAACTTACAAATACAGTAGAAGGACTTGTACGTGCTGCCAATTTAGATGATGATTATTATATCTATGATCAAGAGCATTACCAGCTGGTTGGTGAAATGACAGGACGTACCTTCAGCATCGGACAGAGTGTATCTGTTGTCGTAGTTGATGCGGACACGCTGACTAAACAAATTGAATTTTTACTCTACTATCCAGAGGAAGATTGGTCAAAGGGGGAAACGAGACATGGCAAAAGAAAGTCGAAAACTCATCGCAAATAATAAAAAAGCATTTCACGACTATTTTATCGAGGATACCTGGGAAGCAGGAATTGCCCTGGTAGGTACTGAGGTAAAATCTCTTCGTATGGGAAAATGCAGTTTAAAGGAATCCTTTATACAAATTCATAAGGGTGAAATCTTTATCTACAACATGCATATCAGCCCGTATGAAAAAGGCAATATCTTTAATAAAGATCCGCTTCGTCCAAGAAAGCTTCTTGTTCATCGATATGAGATTAACAAGATTGTTGGAAAAATCGACCAGAAGGGCTATACATTAGTGCCTCTTCAGATTTATTTCAAGGGAAGTCTTGTAAAGGTTGAGTTTGCTCTTGCAAAGGGTAAAAAGCTTTATGATAAGCGTGCCGATATTGCAAAGAAGGACACAAGAAGAGAGGCTGAACGAGAATTTAAGGTATCAAATCTATATTAAACATAAAAAAGCTCCAGCTTGCAAAAAAACAAGCTGGAGCTTTTTTTAGTGGAGCTGAGGGGAATCGAACCCCTGTCCGAAAGCCCATTCATTAAAGCTTCTCCCATCACAGTTGCTCTACATTCATTCCCTCATCCGACTGCCGAACAACAGGCGGCCAGATTCAGTAGCTTCATAAATCTCTTACCACCGCAAAGCTTAGGCGGTAAGGTGCCCTGCAAAGTCGATGCCAGATTCTTAAGCAGCAGGTGACTTAAGGCTGACAGCTGTCATTAGGCAGCGTATGCTAATTCGTTGTTAGCGTTTATATTTAAATCCGACTTTTAACGTGGATCCGGACCACGGATGGCTACTCTAACTTCAAAACCCCCGTCGAAACCAGTACAACCCCGGGAATGCATTCCGGTACAAATTTGCACGGTCACTAACAGTTGCATACTATTTTTATATGATATCACAATGTCATTTATCTGTCAACTGTACTTTTTTGAAAAATCATTAGCTTTTTTTTATATGGTATGCTAAAATAAAAGTCAATAAACCCCACAATTTAACAGAAAGGATAAGGTGACACTCATGCCAAACAACTCTACTAAACTTGCACTGGAAGCTTCTTTAAAAAATTTGTTATTAAAAAAGCCCGTTGACAAAATTACGATTACAGATCTGACAAATGATTGCGGCATCACACGCATGGCTTTTTATTACCATTTTAAAGATATCTACGATCTCGTTGAATGGTCCTGCTACGAGGATGCCTCAAAGGCTTTACATGGAAAGAAAACGTATGAAACCTGGCAGGAGGGATTGATGCAGATCTTCGAGGCTGTTATGGAAAACAAACCTTTTATCATGAATGTGTATCATGCACTGAGCCGTGAGCAAATTGAAAACTATCTTTTCAGGCTGACGCGTGATTTAATTATGAATGTTATTAAGGAATGCTCTAAAGGCATGAACATAACTGTCAGTGAGCAAAGCTTTATCGCAGACTTTTATAAGTACAGCTTTGTCGGTGTTATGCTTGACTGGATCAAAAAGGGCATGAAGGAGAATTATCATGAGATTGTAAACGATATATGTATCACAATGAGCGGAAATATTAAAAATTCACTTCAAAACTTTGCAGACATCAAAAAATGATCCATAATAAGTTAAAAAAGGCAAAACCAGTGATTTTTTTATCAAAATAAGGGGTTTGATTAGTTTTTTGTCATTAATCATTTTTTGTATATGTATCTTTTTAATTTTATGAGTTAAGATAAGACCATCAAGAGAAAACAACAATGAAAGGTGGTACTGATGATGTCAGAAAAGAAAAATACATTAGGAAAAGCAGTAGCAGTTGCAGCAGGAGTAGGTGCAGCATATCTGGCACTAAAGAAGAAGGAAAACGAGAAGCAGGTTCTTGAACAGCAGGCTGCCCAGAACAGCAATTATAGAAACACTGAGCGCGGCAAATATGATAAGAACAGCAAGGGAATTTATTATACAAATGGTAATTACGAAGCATTCGCAAGACCTGAGAAGCCAGAAGGCGTTGATGAAAAGCATGCCTATATCGTAGGAAGCGGACTTGCTGCTTTATCTGCAGCTTGCTTCTTAGTACGTGATGGTCAGATGCCTGGATCTCATATTCATATTTTGGAGGCTATGGATATTGCCGGTGGTGCATGTGATGGTATCTTTGATCCGTCCCGTGGCTATATTATGAGAGGCGGACGTGAGATGGAAAATCATTTTGAGTGTCTGTGGGATCTGTTCCGCAGTATTCCATCTCTTGAAGTTCCAAATGCATCTGTTCTGGATGAGTTCTATTGGCTGAACAAGCATGATCCTAATTATTCCCTGTGCCGTGCAACAGAGGACTGTGGAAAAGATGCTCATACCGATGGCAAGTTCAACTTAAGTCAGAAGGGCTGTATGGAAATCATGAAGCTTTTCATGACAAAGGATGAAGATCTGTATGATAAGACAATCGAAGATGTATTTGATGATGAAGTATTCAATTCTACATTCTGGCTGTACTGGCGTACCATGTTCGCATTTGAAAACTGGCACAGTGCACTTGAGATGAAGCTTTACTTCCAGCGTTTCATTCATCATATTTCTGGTCTGCCGGATTTCAGCGCACTGAAATTTACAAAGTATAATCAGTATGAATCTCTGATTCTTCCAATGCAGAAGTATCTTGAGGCTGCTGGCGTTGAGTTTAGATTTGGCGTTGAAGTAACAAATGTTATTTTTGAATTTAAGGATGGAAAGAAGATTGCATCTGCAATTGAGTGCAAAGAGCATGGCGTTGAGAAGGGTATTGTTTTGACAGAAAACGATCTTGTATTCGTTACAAACGGAAGCTGTACAGAAGGTACTATTTACGGTGATCAGAATCATGCACCGAATGGAGATGCAGAGGTTCGCACAAGTGGCTGCTGGAATCTGTGGAAGAATATCGCAAAGCAGGATCCGTCCTTTGGTCATCCGGAGAAATTCTGTTCCGATATTACAAAGACAAACTGGGAATCTGCTACCGTTACTACCCTGGATGACAAGATTATTCCATATATCACTGATATCTGCAAGCGTGATCCGAAAACAGGAAACGTTGTAACTGGAGGTATTGTAAGCTGCGTAGATTCTAATTGGCTGTTAAGCTGGACAATCAACCGTCAGGGACAGTTCAAGACACAGGATAAGGACAAGGTTTGCGTATGGGTATATGGTCTGTTTACAGATAAGCCAGGCAACTTTGTTAAGAAGCCAATGAGAGAGTGTACAGGTAAAGAAATCACAGAAGAGTGGCTGTATCATTTAGGTGTTCCGACTGATCAGATCCCAGAGCTTGCTGAGAACAGTGCAGTCTGCGTACCGACTATGATGCCATATATCACTGCATTCTTCATGCCGCGTACAAAGGGCGACCGCCCGGATGTTATCCCGGATGGCTGCGTAAACTTCGCATTCTTAGGTCAGTTTGCTGACACACCTCGCGACACTGTATTCACTACAGAATATTCTGTAAGAACTGCTATGGAAGCTGTTTATGGACTGCTTGGTGTAGACAGAGGTGTTCCGGAGGTATGGGGCAGTGTATATGATATTCGTGAACTGCTTGACAGTTCTGTAAAGCTCATGGATGGCAAGTCTCCGCTTGATATCCAGCTGCCAGGACCGCTGAATGCATTAAAGAAGCCTCTGCTTCATGTCATTCATGGAACGGTAGTTGAGAAAGTGCTTCAGGATCATGATATTATAAGATAATTTACTGCAAAATAGCAGCATCGAAGATGTGATACTAGAAATGAAAGAAAGATTGCACTTCGAAAACAGTACAGATATTATCTGGAATCATATCTTGCGAAGGACATTCTTGAATACGTTTCTGCAAATGAAAATTATCCTGAATCCGTGAAGTTGATTTCTTCACAGATCCTTTAAATCCTATAGTTTCAATCTTTTGCAATACTTAAAAGCGATTTCATTAAAAAACTCAATCGTATGGATCCTTCTGAAGAAACGCTGCGTCAGCGTTCAGTTGGGCAGAGACAGATGCTGTTTCTGCCCTTTTTGAGCTTGAAAATATTGTAATTGTCGTATACAATGACAATTACAATACAAGAAACGAAAGGGAGGTTTGTATGGAGACGAGAATTAAACTTCCGGTTGGAATTGAAAGTTTTGAGGAAATACGAAAGTATGAATACTACTATGTGGATAAGACACTGCTGATAGAACAGGTACTTGAAGAGGGTAGCAAGGTCAAACTATTTACACGTCCACGTCGGTTCGGGAAAACGCTGAATATGAGTATGCTGAAAAGTTTTTTTGAGATTGGAACTGATCCGTCGCTGTTCGAAGGACTGCATATTTCAGAGAGCACTCAACTGTGTGCGCAGTATATGGGAAGATATCCTGTAATTTCAATTAGCTTAAAAAGTGTAGGAGCAAGTTCCTATAAAGAAGCGGTTGATCAACTGGTAGATGTGATCAATCGTGAGACATTTCGATTTATGTCTCTGATAGAAGATCCAAAGTTATCTGCTTTTGAAAAGAAAAAGCTTGAAGATCTGCTGTCAGACCAGATGACAGCAAAGACACTTGAGTCAAGTCTTGTATGGTTAAGCATGATTCTTGAAAAAAAATACGGTCAAAAAGTGGTTGTTCTTATTGACGAGTACGATGTACCATTACAAAAAGCCTATATGCAGGGCTATTACGACAAGATGGTACTTTTAATAAGCAATCTGTTTGGAAATGTGCTTAAAACAAACGAAAGCCTTGCGTTTGCAGTTCTGACCGGATGCCTGCGTATTGCAAAGGAAAGTATCTTTACGGGACTTAACAACTTTTCAGTATACTCTATCACAGATGAGGATTTTGATGAGTCTTTTGGATTTACGGATAATGAAGTCAGAGAGATACTCTGTTATTATGGACTTGAAGGTCATTTTGGTGATGTAAAAGAATGGTACGACGGTTATCGTTTCGGAAATGCAGATGTATATTGCCCATGGGATGTCGTTAATTATTGCAGGGATCACGTCAGGAATCCAAATGCAAGGGTGAAAAATTACTGGATGAATACAAGCGGTAATGATGTGATTGACCATTTGATAGACGGTATGGATCAGCCGGGCAGTCTTATAAAGGATGAACTGGAACGTCTGGTAAATGGAGACTATGTTGACAGAGACGTTAATGAGATGATCACATATAAGGATCTGTATGCAAATGCCGACAATCTCTGGAGTACACTTTTTATGACCGGGTATCTTACCCAGCGTGGAAGAGTAGGAGACAGCCGCTACAGGCTTGCAATTCCTAACCGTGAGATCCAAAATGTTATGATTAACCGTATACTGAGTCGTTTTAAACAGGAGGTTTCCGGGAACAGGGAACTGCTTGGAAAATTTTGTGAGGCAATGCTTCGAGCTGATGCCGGCAGTGTTGAACATCTTCTTGCTGAATATATGGCAAAGACCGTCAGCATTCGTGATTCCTTTGTCAAGTCGCTTCAGGAGAACTTTTACCACGGGCTTCTTTTGGGAATCTTTGGTTATCAAGCCGGATGGTCAGCCGAGTCAAATCGTGAATCAGGCGACGGATTCAGTGACATCATGATAAGAGCAAGGGAAAATGATTTAATCACAGGTATTGTGATCGAGTTAAAGTACAGCAAAATCGAGAGTGGTCTCGAAAGGGACTGTCGTGATGCACTTAATCAGATCAATACCAGAAACTATATACAGAGTCTGCAAAAAGACGGATGCAAAAAGATCCTAAAGTATGGCATTGCCTTCTGGCATCAGAAATGCCGTGTAATGGTTGAGCAGAGTTGAGCCTGCATAAGACTTGCAAAGTTATGTTAATACCAAAAGCTATGTCAAATAGGAACTCTCTATTGACATAGCTTTTAATTCATAAAGTGCTATTTTTTCACTTTGTCAAAATTTTTTTTACTTATTTTACTTCACTTTATTTGTTAATCTCTAAGCTTTACCGCATTTCTCGCACCGCGTCGTCTATCATCTTCAAGAGCAGCGTAGTGCTTTTTTGTTGTATTTACATCGTTATGTCCAAGAACATCTGCCACCAAATAAATATCGCCAGTTTCGCGATATAAATTTGTTCCGTAGGTACTGCGCAGCTTATGAGGTGTGATATGTTTGACTGTCGTAACAGTTTGAGCATATTTTTTTACTAGTTTTTCAACAGCTCTTACACTGATTCGTTTTTTTTGAAGGGATAAAAACAAAGCTTCCTCATGACCAGCTACAGCCTCTGTTTTTTTACGTTCTTCAATGTATGAAAGAAGAGCGCTTTCAACTTCATCTCCAAAATAAACAACAACCTCCTTGCCGCCTTTTCTATGAATGCGAATACCGTCATTTTTAAAATCAACGTCATCAATATTTAGTCCTACGCATTCCGATACGCGGATGCCTGTTCCAAGCATTAATGTAAGCAGCGCTACATCACGCAATTTTGTCCTGTCATGGAAACGTTGTTCTCGCTCAGATAGTTTATCACCATTTTCTGCCTGATCGAGCAACAATGCCACTTCATCGATATCTAGCCTTGTAATTGCCTTATCATGTACCTTTGGCATAGTGACAAGATCAACAGGGTTATACATAATATCTTCATGCTGAATAAAATATCGATAGAAAGAGCGAAGAGAAGCAAGCTTTCGTTTTAATCCTAATTCATGGTTTGTTTTTGTATTATTGCTTCCTTCATTTTGTGGATCTGTATATGCCTGCAAATATTCCAGATATTCCTCAATATCAGTGGGACGAAGCTTCTCCAAATCGTCTAATGTAATATCACGAATTTCCTTTTGAGCAAAAATAGGATTATTTTCATGCAAATATGAAAAAAATACATTTAAATCGTATGCATAAGCAATTCGGGTGCGTGATTCTGTATGAGGCTGGATACCACGAAAATAATCTTTTGCATAGGGCGGAAGAGTACTGATTAGCATTCGCAGGCGGTATGTATTATCAATATCAATCTGCTCACTGTATGAATTAGCTCCCATTTACAATTCACCTCCTGTCTGAACTGTTTTTGCGGAATTTTTAGCTTTATCTAGTGTTTTTTCTTGCATTTTTCTATTCTGGATCAACTGTTTTACGTCCATATGTGTGCGTGCAGCTGTCCAGTCATCAATATTGCCATTTTCAATAGCATGAAAAAAGCGATCCTTGGCATCTGGATAGATAGATGTTAATTGTTTCATAAGTGGCTCCATATCACTTCTTGCAGAATGACCATCGCGCGGACAAAGGTTTTTAATAACGGGAAGCTGATACTGCTGTGCAAAGTTTTTAATTTCACCCTCACTTACATAAATAAGTGGGCGAATTACAGCAATTTGACTATCATCATATGCAGTATATGGTGATACAGCATAAAAACGCCCCTCAAACAGCATAGACATCATCATTGTATATATAATATCTTCTTTATGGTGACCAAGAGCCAGCTTGGTACAGCCAAGTTCTAATGCTTTTGAAATCAGTGCACCACGACGAAGATTCGCACAAAAAGAGCAAGATCCATTTGGATTTTCAGGATGAAATACAATATTTTTTATTTGCGTATGACAAATAAAAAATGGAACGTCAAGTTCATCACAAAGCCTCTGAACAGGCGTAAAATCCATTCCAAAGCCAATATCAATAGTAATTGCACAAATGGTAAAAGAAGCGGGATAGAAGCGTTTAAGACCTGCTAGCGCATATAATAATGCCAGACTATCTTTTCCACCAGAGACTGCCACTGCAATTTTATCTCCATCTTCAATTAAATTGTATTCATCTGCTGCCTGACGTACATAGCGATATAATTTTTGTAGTTTCATAACTATAAGTCTTACCTTTCATTAAGTCTCCACACACATACGGTGCATAGCACGCTGTTTCCATAAGCGTTTGGTGCCAACAACCGGGATACTGATTCGATGAGCGACGTTGTCTAATTATAAATCTATTATATGCCAAAATCGAGGGAAATACAACATCTTGTCGTATAATCAGAATTATACGACAATACAAATCTTGGGAAAAGGGGGTTTACGAGCAAAACGACACACTTGGGGGAGGAGTCAATATGCTTATCATTTGCAAAAAATATCCCCTTTCTAGCTTGCTGGCCAGCGAAGGGACGAAAGATGTAACACAAGGATTGATCCCAGCGGTAGCCGATATCAAAAAAAATCGTCTGGCAATCACGGGTAAACGAAGCGAAAACCATAATGATCTTGCAAACTATCTGGTAGCAGAAGAAGGATCCAACCTTGACGATATATATGATCTTGCTGTTGCAACAGATGGCAAGATTTTTTTCGCGTGTCGCCCGGACTTACCGGACGATGGCAAAGACGTTCGCAATGCAATCCAGGCAGTTGTCGATGCATGGTTAATTTTTGACAATAGGGACGGAGGTGCTTAAAAAATGAAGATATTGATCGAGCACGGATGCTTTCGAGGCCCGCCTGTATAGACGACCAGTCAAAGCATAGCAACATTACAATCTTTATTCTATCCTATTTTTTTGCACCTTGAAAACCGAATATTTTCGCAAATTACCTTCCTCTTGTCTTGGCAACATTCCAACAGAAATTACTACTGACTCCCGCTTGCATCAGTATTTCTTTTTTGCTATGATGCAGAAGAAAAGTAATCTCACGCCTTTGATGCGATACTCTGGTATTATCGCACGAAAAGACAGTGTTGACAAGAGAAAGGAGAAATTTCTATGATGAAAAGACGATTTACTACAATTACTACAATCCTTGCAGGTAATACTGCTTTTTTTGCAACTCAGGCGATTGCAACACAGGAAATGCAGCCTACAGCACAGGTAGCGGATCAGTACATGATTATTGATTTGGAAAACATCCCACTTGCCCAGGCTCAAAACAACGTGGATGCCCTGATTCCTGACGATACGCAGTTAACAGAAGACTCATCAAGCCTGTCCGAGCAGGATGAGTTTGAAATGTCAACGGAATTGGCGGATCAGTCGGAGTCTTCCGTATTGGAAGAAACACTCCCTTATTACTTGTCCCTCTCATCAATTGATGTAACCAAAGTTGCTTACTTTGACAAATTGGATGGGTTGGAGAGTAGTTTGTCCCAAACTGATCCTTATATTGCCGGTACATTGACATATGCCGTTTCTGACATTCGCGCAGGAGAGCCAATGATTTCTTACCTGCTTGATCAGTATGCCGGGTATGATACATACTCAGCCGTCGAATTTTGCGAAGCAGCTTCTTTACAGCAGGCAGATGAAAGCGGAATGTACCGACTTTTGTTGCAGCAGGAGGAGGGATCTAATGTTGTGCACTACAGCATGTCAGACGGAACTCTTCAAAAAGTTGTTGTTGATTCCTTCGTAAATGAGTACGGCGATCCGGCTGTCAGTCTGGATGCAAATACTAACCACTGGTTAATTGTGCATTTGATTCCTGAGTCTATACCAAACGAGTCAAGTGCAGCCGGTGAAAACCAAGAAGAAACCGACGAGGCAGCCTCCCAGTCATTGGAAGGAAAAGTGGATGAGGATACTTCTGAAACAACATCACAAGATGTCGCAAAGGCAGACCCGACAAAACCATCGGAAAAATCGTCTTCTGAATCAGCAACCAAGCCGACGACAAAGGCACCTGAAACAACCAAGCCGGCTTCTACGAAGCAAGCTCAAACCACAAAAGCACCGGAGACAGCTGCTACAGTAGCGCCAACTGCTGCAACAACTGCACCGACTACCACTGCGCACACCCACAACTGGGTCGCAGTAACAAAAATTGTCCACCATGATGCAGTTACAAACCAGGTGTGGAAAGAGGATAGTGCAGCGTGGGATGAGACGGTGGTAACGAAAGCAGCCTGGGACGAGCAGGTTCTTGTTCAGGAGGCTTATGATGAGCAGGTGCTGGTATCAGAAGCATATGATGAGCCAGTGTATGGATGGGTAGATGTTTGTAATGCGTGCGGGCATCACTTTTGGACAGCAGATGATGATGTTGATGTCCATATGCATCAAGGCTGTTGGTCCAGCTGGCATGCCGAATGGCTTCAGATCGGCTCAACTCATCATGAAGCAGTCTATAGCACTGTCCATCACGATGCCGTGTATACTACCGTACACCACGATGCAGAAACAACAGTTGTTCATCATGAAGCAACCGGACACTATGAGACAGTCGTGACACAGGCAGCGTGGGATGAAACGGTAACAACCGGATACAAATGCTCTGGTTGCGGTGCTAAAAAGTAACGTCAATTATAAAAAAAGATTAACTTCAATCATAGAAAAAACACCTTTCAGGCAGATTTGCGAAAAAGCGGTTTGTTTGAGAGGTGTTTTTTGTTGTCGTAAAGGGCAATAGCAGTGATTGCTTTCGGGGTAAAACCCGTTTGCATAAAAAACAAAAACAAGGAGGGAAAACTTATGCGAAGTTCAAAGAAGCCAAATGCGAGACAGTTGACTTCTACGTTAATGGCAATCGTCATGACAGCCACAACGACCTTCCAGACGCCAAATATTGCACTGGCATCAGAAGCAGAGTCGTCTGTAGCAGTGGAAAGCCAGATCGAAGAAGTGACAACAAAAGAAGCTTCGTCTGTAGAGGTTCAGTCTGAGACAGTCACACAGGCAGCAGCTGAAACACAGACAGGCACCGCACTGGAAACTTCAAGCGCAGCGGCAGGCACGGATGCCACACAGGTATCAGACGAAGTGCAGACAACTGTTGCTGAAACAACCGCAGAAGTGACCTACGAGGAAGAGAAAACCACTCTTTCTGCCGAGGTCGATCCGTCCGGAGAAGATACCGAAGAGTCAGAAGCAAATGAGACCCGCGGTCCGGACGAAGAATTAACAACAGAAATTGAGACAGAAATTGAAACAGAAGCGCAGACTGATGCCGCATCTGAAGAAGAGACGGAAGCTTCCACAGAAGAAGCTCTGATCGATCTGTCCACGGCAACAAAGGACGAGATCCTTGCCTATATCGAAGCTATCGGTGGAACCGAAAGCGATGCCTACTATGAGTTTTTAAGTGGACTTGGCGAGGACGATTATCAGCTCGTGTGGATTGCCCAGTTTGGCTCAGAAGAGGATGTTATTGCATCTACTTTTGATTTTGACTACGATGCTTCAAGTGACCTTGAGATTGCAAAGTATGTTCATAAGCTGACTGAGGATGAGTTGTATAGTTTTATTGAGTCCATGACATTTGAGCAGTATCGTCGTTATCTTTCCATCAAAGAAATGATGGCAGAGATGGACGAAAAGGATTTCACTGATGTCATTGACGAGGAAGACTTAAACCCGGAGATATTTAAAGAAACCGTGCCGGTATATCATGGAGCTGACGGAAACTACTATGTTGTTTCCACTGTTCCGACATTAAACGGTGTAGAGTCTGCCGACTATCAGCCTGCAACAAGCTTCTATAACGGCGGTGTTGAGGCACAGGCATTTACTGATATTGAATATCTTGGAAATGGTGTATACCGTATTCCGAGCAGCCGTTATCAGTACTGCTTCACAGAGCAGTATGTATCCGATATGGGTACCCTTTACGGTAGACTCCTACACATGATGCACAATCCTTATGCTTTTATAATGGAAAGGACCATGATAGTGCAATTAGTTCTTGGGTTAAGACTCAGTTGAACACAAATTTTGGAAGAGAATGAAGCTTTAAAAAAAGAGGCAGAGGGTGGCAGATAGACGAGAATAAACATTTCCATGACTGACGGGGTCTTTTGTGCTGAGTGTGTGGATGATGCGGGCAAAAAGGTTTCATGCGAAATGGTACTGCTTGATGCCGATGGTATTGCCATAATGCGCTGGAAGCCATACTGCTTTTTCCAAAAAGAAGGTTTTAAACTTAGAGAAAAAGTTAAAAAAAATGTCGTACCCCCATTGCGGCAGGTTGTGGGATATGTCATACTTATGATGAAAGGATCTTAAGAAGGATCTGAAAAAGTATAATGGAGGATATAAAGGATATGAGAAAAACAAGAGTTTTTGCAGCGGTAACAACGGCAGCGGTGGCAGCTTCTGTATGCGCATTTGCGTCGGAGCAGGAAAATAAGAAGGCAGAAGATGCTTATCTTATTCTTGATCTGGAAAAGGCAGACATCGAAGAGCTTCAGAAAGTTGATAACGGGGAAGCATACGGCACATATCTTGATCTGGCCGCTTCAGACCATGACGGTTATACGGTAAACGGAATCTATTCTGATGAGCCTGTCATTGCGCAGTTTCTTGCACTGAATGAGTCGCTTACTGATTATGAGGCTGCAGGCATCTATGAGATTACATACGATGCACCGGAAAACGCTGATGAAACAGACGCGGCAGAGAATGAATACCGCCTTGAGCTTGCCATGAAAGAGAACTCAACCGTATTCCATTACGGCATTGTGGAGGGAGAACTTGTTAAGACGCCCCTGCAGGCTTCTTTTGGCGAATACGCGCAGCCTACATGCGGACTGTATTCGGATACTAATCACTGGCTTGTAATCCATTTAAAGGCATCAGAGACGGCTGACACAGAGAATGAGAGCGGGGAGGAAAAGCCTGCTGATGAAGCAGTGCAGACAACCTCTGCCGCATCAGAGAGTACACCTGAGACTACCGGTGTTCCGACTACAAAGGCACCGGAAACAAAGCCAGCTCCTACAACCACACCTACTAAGGCACCGGAAACAACCGCTCCGACAACGACAGCACATACACATGCATGGGTTCCGGTAACAAACACAGTTCATCATGATGCGGTTACGCGTCAGGTATGGAAGGAAGATACGGCTGCATGGGATGAAAACGTGCTTGTTCAGGACGCATGGGATGAAAACGTGCTTGTTCAGGACGCATGGGATGAGCCGATCATAGCAGAGGTTGATATCTGTAACGTATGCGGTTATGTATATCCGATAGGAGCTACTAGCGATGATTATGGTTATCATGCACTTGTAAATCCCGGTGATGGCGGAGGATGGTATACTGAAGCGAGACAGGTTGGCACAACACACCACGATGCAGTATACAATACCGTGCATCATGATGCAGTTTACCAGACAGTTCATCATGAGGCCACGGGGCATTATGAGACAGTTGTAGATCAGGAAGCTTGGGATGAAACGGTAACAACAGGATATAAGTGCTCCGGATGTGGTGCAACAAAATAATATTATGGCAGCAGATGGGTTATCTGTCTGCTGCCGGACTGAGAAAATCAACCTGCAGATATCGGAATTTTATAAGAATATTTATTTACATACACAGGCACCGATAGTACTTCGTGAGGAGATTCGTCAGCATGGATGTACGGACAGGAGGATAAGAAGAAAAGGGGAAAAATAATCTTTATCTCCAAAGTATGTTGATTCAGGTTTGAAGTATGATTCAAAGCGTTACACGGAGTTTGGACGATATACTGCAGCTCTTAATCCGTTCATGATGCCAAAACAAGAAAAAAACTGACACTGGAGGACGCGACAGCCCGTGCATTTAGTATTTCCAAAATGACAGTGGCAATGATTGGAATGATTAGTCCTGCGTCTCAGTCAGGTTTGATTATTACAGACAACAGGCAGAGGTGTATTTCCTCTGCCTGTTGTGTTATTTACTTATTTACTTGCGGTTTCAGATTCTGATTCCATAGTTTCAGTTTCTGTCTCAGATTCTAAATGGGAGTTGATTATAAGCCAACGGCCACATTTAGAAGTCTGATAGGAGACTTTGCCATCTGTAACTTCCAGCTGTTCTGATGCGATCTTTCCATTTTCATCCAATTTATACAGGACAACCTGAGAATCAGGATCAACATCCATGCTAAAGGTAACATCTCCGTATGGAACTACCTCTTCATCATCTATGTAAGCCTGAACGTTTGTAATATCCAAATCTTTTGCATGAATATCTGGCAAAATATCTGCAATCACAAGACCGATAATAGGATCATCTGACCCAATCTGAGTGTAGGAGAGTGTAACATTGTCTGAAAGACCCTCAATTTGCGGATATCTTTCATCAGAATCTGTAGTTATTTCCTCTGCAAATGAATCAGATTCTGATTCAGATTCTGATTCAGGCACCTCAGTGCTTGCAGATTCATCAGCCATGCTAGATTCCTCTATATCAGCTGGATCAGCTAACTCAATAATAATTGTCTGAGGACCTTCTTTCTTTTCAGCGCAGCCAGATACAGCAGCACATGCAGCAGTAATCGTGCCTATGATTAAAAAATTTTTTCTCATGATGATTTTTCCTTTCATAATACTTTAAACTAATTTTAACTATACCAAAAAGTTAGCCATATATCAACCAACCAAATGTAATTTTTTGATTTTGGGGTAAAATAAGAGATATATCAATTTATTCGCGAAACCCTAGTTTAACGAATAAATATGTCTAGAAGTAAAATGATGGCCTGAAAAACACTTGTTACCATCATTTTACTCGTTGTTTTAATAAATTGTTGCATGCAGTTTTTCAATGGTTTCTGGCCATACAGGATCCAGATTTTCTCCATTTGAAGTATATAATCCGTCATAAGGAATACGATCCATTACCACTGTATAATTTCTGCATTCCAAAGCAAGTGCGGTCAATCCAGCGATTTGCTCAGCTGTAAAATTATGCTGAATTGACAAGCTTGTCATTGATGAACCTAATTTCAATATTTCTAATGCATTCATGGTTTTAAGCTTTTCAAGAAGTTTTTGCAGAACAATTCTTTGGCGTTCGGTTCTCTGAAAATCGTTGCTTCCTACATAACGATCACGCATATATCCAACTGCCTGCAAACCATTTAAATGTAATGTTCCAGCCGCTGAAAGCTGATATTCTGACGGATCAAATCCTCTCAATGTTGCCATTTCATTGATATAACCATTGATTACTGGAATCTCTGCATCTGTTATATCAAGATCAACGCCCCCGAATAAATCAATTATATCGGCCATGCTGACAAAATCAGTTGCGATGTAATTATCAATCGAGATTTGAAAATTTGATTCAAGTGTGCTTTGTAACAGCTTTGCTCCACCTTTGGCAAAAGAACAATTAAGTTTTCCATATCCAACATTTGGAACATTTACACCAGTATCTCGCATGAAAGAAATAAAAGAAATTGTCTTCTTGTTTCGATTTAATGAAGCTAAAATCATTACGTCAGAATTTCCATTCCAGGAACCATCACGTCTATCACTGCCAATTAAGAGTACTTGATACTGATCTGGAATTACAAATGTTGATGACTTCTCTTCTGCTCCATGTTTTGCCAGATTTTCAAATTTGGAAAATGTATTCTCCAGCCAATTCACAGATTTGGAAAATGTATTATCAGAATCTAATTTTCCTGCGACAAAAATGGCGGTTGGACCGTTTTGGGAAAGAATTGTTTCAGTGCAGCCAGATAAAACTCCGACAACGGTGATTGTACATAAAAGTAATATTACCCGTTTTGCTATTTTTCTAAGCATAATCTTTAATTTTCTCCTTTATTAAGACTTGCATTGTCGTAGATTGTCATTTTTATACGTCAATCTTTCACAAATGTATAGTTTACCACAAAACAAAAAGCGCGGCAACGGTAAATTTCTTTACGCCCCTCTCTTTTTGTGATAAAATAATCCTATTGAAATCTATGTGAACACATTTTCGCAAACTTTTGTTTGCATTTTCTTCTGATTTGTGCTATACTACTTCCAAGTATAAATCAATGCTTATCAATATATAACTAATAGCTTAGCTTGAAAAAGGAGGACTTATTTATGACATATGGAAAAATCACAAATAAGCAGCGTGAAGTACTAGAATATTTAAAACAACAGGTTCTGCAGAAAGGTTATCCGCCGTCTGTACGTGAAATCTGTGATGCTGTCGGATTAAAATCTACATCTTCCGTTCATGGACATCTTGAATCACTTGAGAGAAATGGTTACATCCGCAAGGATCCAACAAAACCTAGAGCAATTGAAATTGTTGATGATGGCTTTAATCTTGTTCGCACAGAGACTGTTTATATTCCTGAGGTTGGAAAAGTCGCTGCCGGACAGCCAATTCTTGCCATTGAAAATATCGATGCCTATTTACCATTCCCGGCATATATGATTCCACAGGGAAAAGAGGTTTTTGTACTAACTGTTAAGGGTGACAGCATGGTTGAAGCAGGTATTTTTGATGGTGATAAGCTTGTTGTTGCTAAGCAAAATACCGCACAGAATGGTGAAATTGTCGTTGCACTTGTAGATGATTCTGCTACTGTTAAAACTTTTTATAAAGAAGATGGTCATTATCGTTTGCAACCTCAAAACAGCTCTATGGAACCGATTATCGTTGATAATGTTGAGATTATTGGAAAGGTAATCAGTCTGTTCCGTCCAAAGATTGTTTCTTAAAAGCTAAAAAGACCGTATCCTTAGAGACTTTTCTCCAAAGATACGGTCTTTTTGTGCTGTAAATTATAAAGCGGCTTCTTTAATGCCAAGCTGTTCCTTTGACACTGAGATTGCATCTCTCCAAAGACGCTCAAGATCGTAGAATAAACGATCTTCCTTATTGAATATATGAACAATAATATCGCCAAAGTCAAGCAGTACCCAGCCAGATTCTGATTTTCCTTCAATACGGCAGTGATTGCCATTTTTCATCATCTGCTCTTCTACATTATCAGCAATTGCCTGCAGCTGATTGTTATTCTCAGCATCTGCAATCACAAAATAGTCTGCCATAACAGAAATACCGCTGATATCAAGAACACTGATTCGGCTTCCTTTTTTATCCTCAATTGCATTGTAAATCAATGCTGCCTTTTGCTTTACTTCCATAAGTCAGTTCCTTTCTGTTTCATTTTCTACGTCTTTTTCACCACACAGCGCACGATAATAATCACAGGACTTTTTTGTCAGGCTGTCAATCGGAACTTTTTTTGCCTTCAGATAACGAAGCGTCTGATCCATAATTTCGTAAACGGTGCGATCAATATCAATAAACGCCATTTGACGCAGTTTGGACAGGTTTGACGCTTTATTTCTCCTTGGTTCAATATAGTCAGCAACAAAAACAATCTTCTCAAGAAGACTCATTGCCGGACGTCCTGTAGTGTGATTCTCAATAGCATTTAAAATATCCTGATCTTTAATCCTATAATGGTCAGCTGCAATAAAAGCGCCAAGCTTTGCATGAAGAAGAGATGGGCTTTGTTCTTGTGCCTTTGTGATCGGAATATTGTTGCGTTTGCATTTATCAAGTTTAATATCATCCGGGATACATTTTGCACAGTCATGAAGAAGACCCGCTAATTCTGCCTTGTGAAGATCTTCTCCATAACGCATTGCAAGACAAACAGATGTGTATGCAACACCAATGGTGTGCTCAAAGCGGTCTTCATCCATCTTCTTTTTCAAGCGTCTTCGGATGTAAAGAATTTCATCATTAACCATAAAATGGATCCTCCCGTATATTATGATGTTTGGGTCAAAAGGTATTTTGCCCCCAACTGATATCCACGAATTGCTCCGTTGCTATGCAACTTTCGCAATTCTAAAAACATTCGGATTCGCTGATTTTCCTTGAAAATCGCTGCATCCTCATGTTTTTGCGGGTCCCAAGCTCAAAAACCTAATCGTGCAAGCACGAACGGCCTTTGGAGCTTGGGACCCTGGTATCATATTATTATTTTGGAAGAACGATCTTTCTCTTCTTCTCTTCTTTTGCCGGGCGATACAGCACGATCATCTTTCCGATTACCTGTACAACTTCTGCGCGTGTACGCTCTGCTAATACCTCAGCAATAGAAGAACCATCATCAAAACAGTTCTTCAATACATGAATTTTAATCAGTTCACGTGCTTCTAATGCTTCGTCTACTGATCTGGTAATTTCTGGTGTCAGGCTGGACTTTCCGATCTGAAGGATCGCAGACTGATCCATAGCCAGACTCTTTAAATATGCTCTCTGCTTACTTGTCATTTAAAGTCTCCTTTTTCTTTACTCGTGATAATAATCAAAGTGCTGACCATACATCTTAACAGTATCGCCATCTTCAATTCCAAGATCTTCAAGCTCCTTTAAGATTCCTGTCTCCTTTAAGAAGCGCTGGAAGAAAGTAAAGCCCTTCTCAGAATCTAAGTTTGTATAGCCAAGCATCTTTTCAATACGAGGTCCTTCAACTGTAAATAAATGTGCATCTGTTTTTTCTACTGTATAAGGAAGATTGCTTCCAAGATCGTATTCCGGAACATATTCCTTTTCATAAACAGTCGGTTCTGGATCCATTGTAGACAGAATCTGCCATACATGGTATAAAAGCTCTTTTAAGCCCTGATTTGAAGCTGCTGAAACTGGAAATACCTTTAAACCTTCTGGTTCAAAAGTATTCTTTAAACGCTCAATAGGATCTTCATCGCCATCTTCTGTCTGAATAACGTCAACCTTATTGGCAGCAATGACAGCCGGTTTCTTTAACAGCTCTGGATCATATGATGCCAATTCATTCTGAATGGTGCGAATATCTTCAACTGGATCGCGGCCTTCAGTGGAGGCTGCATCTACTACATGAATGAGTACTTTTGTACGCTGAATATGTTTTAAGAACTGGAAGCCAAGGCCGATTCCTTCTGAAGCACCCTCAATAAGACCAGGAATGTCAGCAAGTGCAAAACCGTTTGTACCCTCAAGGTCTACAATTCCTACATACGGATCAAGCGTAGTAAAATGGTAATTTGCAATCTTTGGCTTTGCATTTGTTACCATTGATAAAATGGTAGATTTTCCAACATTCGGATATCCAACAAGTCCGACATCTGCGATAACCTTTAACTCTAAGCGAACCCAAAGCTCCATAGCCGGCTGACCTGGCTTTGCAAACTTAGGAACCTGCATAGTAGGTGTGGCAAAATGCATATTTCCGGCACCGCCTCTGCCACCTTTTAAGATTACTTCACGCATATTTTTTCCAGACATATCGGCAATAATCTTTCCGCTTGCATCGTCACGAATGATTGTTCCTTCTGGAACCTTTACAATCAAATCCTGTCCGTCTGCACCATGAGAGCGGCGTTTCTTTCCGTCCTCTCCAGACTGCGCAATATATTTGCGTACATGACGAAAGTCATTTAATGTATTCAGACCCTTATCTACTTCAAAAATAACGTCTCCGCCTCTTCCGCCGTCGCCGCCATCAGGACCACCGGCAGCAACAAAAAGCTCACGACGAAAGCTTACATGTCCATCGCCACCCTTACCGGATTTAATGAATATTCTGGCACTATCTATCATAAATACGTTACCAATGCCTTTCTTTTGATTTTCTTTTTATATATTGTTGCTTTTTTTCTTGTTTTTATCTACATTACCCAAAAGAGACCGTTGCGAACGGCAACGGTCTCTCCTCGTTTCATACTATTAATCTTACTCAGCCTTTGGATAAACAGAAACCTGCTTCTTATCCTTGCCCTTTCTCTCGAAACGGACAACTCCATCAACCTTCGCAAATAAAGTATCGTCTCCGCCGATACCTACATTGTTACCTGGATGGATATGGGTTCCACGCTGTCTGTAAAGAATGTTTCCAGCTAAAACGAACTGTCCATCTGCTCTCTTTGCACCAAGTCTCTTGGACTCGGAATCACGGCCGTTCTTTGTAGAACCAACACCCTTCTTATGTGCAAATAACTGAAGATTCATCTTGAACATGATTTACACCTCCCTGAATCGGATTTTAATATACTTCTTACCATACTCCTCGGCAATACTTGTCAAACCAAGTACCATCGAGTCCAACAATAGTCTGGAATCCTTCCCGACACCATGAGGAAACGAAACAGCAAGACTGCCAGTTTTCTCATCTATCTCACCGGAGAATGTATCATCCGTAAATTGCTCAATAGAATTTACGGTATTTTGCGCTAAAACGGAAACCGCTGCACAAATGATATCCTGCCCGTGCTCTGCATAGCCGGCATGTCCTTTTATAGAAAAACCAACATACGCTTTGGAAGCATCCCGGATAATCTCTACCTGAATCATTGATTAAGCGTTGATCTTCTCAATCTTTAACTCAGTATAGGACTGTCTGTGACCATTCTTCTTGTGATAGCCGGTCTTTCTCTTGTACTTGTATACAATAACCTTCTTAGCACGGCCCTCGCCCATAACAGTTGCGCTTACAGTTGCTCCAGCAACAGTCGGGGTACCAATGATCATCTCACCATTGTTTACAGCTAAAACCTGATCAAAGTTGTAGGTCTGTCCAGCTTCTACTCCAAGCTTCTCAACGCGAATGACATCGCCTTCTGCTACCTTGTACTGCTTGCCACCAGTTGCAATAATTGCGTACATATAGCACCTCCTAGATAATTACTCGCCAAGTACGGTGTCTGCTAAATTGCAGCGCTTAAACCTCATTGTGCGGCACACGAATAGTACTTTAACATATCTTCAATTGTTTGTCAAGTGGCTCTCTTATTTTTTTTCGCGTAATTTCAACAAGGCCAAGTGCTGTGATATCAACGATTCTTGTATGCACAGGATCTTTACGTGCAAGAAGAGAAAGTTCTTCCATCAATGCCTCTTCAAGTGCGTGATCAGTCATGTTAATAAAATCTACAAGAATCATACCCGATAAATTCCTGAGCCGCAGCTGATACAAAATCTCCTTTGCTGCTTCTAAATTAATGCGGTAAAAATAAGAATCCTGATTTTCCTTTTTGCGCCCTGATGCAATTGCTTTTCCTGTATTAACATCTATTGCTACAAGCGCTTCCGTCTGTTCAATAATTAAGTAGGCGCCTGATGACAGATATACTTTACTTTTTAATGCCTTTTCAATAGTAGTATCCAAGTTGTAACATTTTCGCATAGGATATGAAGAATCCTGATAAAGCGAATAGGTTAATCCCTCACTTCCTTTACATTCATCCAAGGCATTTTTTACTTCGTTTAAAAGTTCTTCATTATCACAGACAATTGATTCTAAGCCATTTAAAGAAGTATCACGGATGGCACTTATATAGGCTGGAAGCGGCTGCCAAAGCAAGCTTCCGCTACTGCGAAAAGCTGCTGTTGACAGTACAGTCTGAAGCTGTCTGCAGCAGACTGATATTTCATCTAGTACAAGATCAGATGATACCTCTGCCGCGTTTGTGCGTACCATCACAGATAATGAAAAGCCCCTAAGACTTACAGCTTCAAAAAGCTGCTTTACTTCTTCAAGAGCCTCTGCCTCCTTAGAAATCTTTTCACGAAATGCAGCCTCTGTAATCTTTCTCGACAAAAGAATCTTTGTCTTTGGCTGTTTTCCTGCCGGCTCCATCATAACGACACAATATCGTCCTCCAATTTGAAGGGCAGAACCAGCACCAGGTTCCTTTGTCTTTAGCGCTTCCTTTGTCACCTGTACAACAATCTCATCGCCTTGTGTAATCATTCCCTCACGCTTACATGAGACAGCAACAGGCAGCGGATTTTCTTTTAGTGAATAATAAAGCTTCTGATCACCCGCAGACAAAAATGCACCGCTAATGCTTGGCACTATATGATCTACCTTTGCCAAATAAATACGTCCTAAAAATGCAGGTACACGCTCGTCTACACTGCATTCTATAATACGCCCATCATCCCAGAGGGCCGTCAGTACACGTTCCCCCTGCATAGAAAGAAGTCGGCGGCTCATAATACGCTTCCCATCTCGCGAAGCGGCACAAACTGAGGTGCTACAATGCAGTCTGGCGCAGAGACTGCCGTATTAGTATAAGTCTCAAGGCGGCAAATTGAAATGTCTCCAGGATTCCATGAAAGACCAGTCTGCTCATGATATGCCTTTAATACAAGTTCAGGCTTTAAATTATCAGTGCTTCCAGTTGATACCTGCAAAAAGATTGCCGGACCGTCTCCTGTCTCACTTTTTTCCTGTAAACAAAAATCATAAATCAGCGGACGAATATCCATTTCGCGTGTGCCTTTTTTTGTTTCCTTAATAATTACAATAGATTCCTGCTGTAAAAACTCTTCAAAGCCTTTTAAATAAGCAGCAGATGTCATGCCAAACGTATCAAGCGGTGTGTGTTTCTCTCGAAATGTCAGGCAATAATCTGCAGCAGCCACACAGCTCATCGCGTTTTTTGCATCATCTGGCAATACACGATAGTCAATAATCTCCATTCCAGGAACCATGACTTCATTGAGACGCGCCAGCATTTCCTTAGAGGAACCGCTTGAATTAACCTCAAGATCAGCATACTCACCGCAGCTTGTAATGCCTACACCAAGAGGAGCCGCAAAAGATAAAATAGGATGCGGATTGTAGCCCTGTGTATAAGCAAGATCTACATCTGCACGGCGAAGCGCCTTCTGAAAATAACGCATTATATCAAGATGTCCGATATAGATCATCTTTCCGTATTTAGCAAACTGAATTCTGATTTTCAAAGCAGACACCTCCTCCAAAACGCTTTGCTCCGCAGCCGGAACAGGACTGGCGGCAATTCGGCGTAATCTTCTCCTGCATTGCACGCTCCCATTCTCTCTTATAAAATGCCTTTGTCACGCCAGTATCAATGAAATCCCACGGGAATACCTCATCAAGACTGCGCTCTCTTGTATTATAAAAATCAATTGATAAGCCGCATTTTTCAAAAGCAGCTGTCCAAATCTCATAGTGGAATGTTTCTCCCCATGCATCATACAGTGCACCCATCTTATAGGCTGTCTCAATGGCATCAGCCACTTTTCTGTCACCGCGTGCCAAAACACCCTCGAGAACTGTTACATATGCTTCATGCCAGTTGTACTTGAGGCTCTTTTGGTTATGCTGCTGCTTCATTGTGTGATTTACAATTCTTGCGCGTCCCAAGTAATCCTCAGGAGAATACATTCTTGCCCACTGGAATGGTGTACATGGCTTTGGAACAAAGAAAGATGTACTCATGGTAATCTGACATTTTCCATTTCTTCTTTCCTTTGGGATCTCATAATAAGCCTCTGCCATGCGCTCTGCAAGCTCTGGTATGCCCTTCATATCCTCTTCTGTCTCAGTTGGCAGTCCAAGCATAAAATACAGCTTTACATGACTCCAGCCGCCCTCAAAAGCTTCTCTTGCACCCTGAAGAATTACCTCCTCAGTCAAGCCCTTGTTTATTACATCACGAAGACGCTGTGTACCTGCCTCTGGTGCAAATGTAAGACTGCTTTTTTTGACATCCTGCACCTTACTCATAACATCAAGTGAAAATGCATCAATACGAAGAGACGGCAAAGAAATATTGATTTTTCGCTTGCTGCATTCTTCAATTAAGAAATTGACAAGCTCCGGCAGCTTTGAGTAGTCACTAGAGCTTAATGAGCTTAATGAAATCTCATCATAACCGGTATTATGAAGCATTGTAACTGCAAGCTGCTTCAGACGCTCTACATCACGCTCACGCACAGGACGGTAAACCATACCAGCCTGGCAGAAACGACAGCCTCTGATACAGCCTCGCTGAATCTCTAACACAACACGATCCTGCACAGCACGAATATGAGGCACAAGCGGTCTTTCCGGATAGACTGCACCTGTCATATCGAGTACAATTTCCTTGCGTACTGTTTTTGGCACATCATCGTAGATTGGTGTCATTGCATCAATAGTTCCATCTTCCTTGTAGGTGACATCATATAAAGAAGGTACATATATGCCAGGAATTTTAGCTGCCTCATGTAAAAAGTCTTCCCTTGAGCCGCCTTCTGCGCGCCACTTTTTATAAAGATCAAGAAGTGCACGATACTGAGTCTCACCCTCTCCCATATAGAAAAGGTCAAAGAATGGAGCAATTGGTTCTGGATTATAAGTACATGGTCCTCCTCCAATTACAAACGGATCATTAATATCACGGTCAGCGCTTCTAAGTGCAATACCACTTAAATCCAAAATCTGCAGGATATTTGTGTAGCACATCTCATATTGAAGTGTGATTCCAAGAAAATCAAAACTCTTTACCGGTTCCTGCGATTCTACTGCAAACAGCTTTATGTCTTGTTCTCTCATCATTTTATCAAGATCAATCCATGGAGAATACACGCGATCACAATATGTATCCTCAAAACGGTTAAACATATCATATAGAATCTGGATTCCAAGATGAGACATACCAATCTCGTAAACATCCGGAAAACACATACAGAAGGATACCTCTGCCTTTGATTTATCCTTGTTTGCCGCATTTACCTCATTTCCAAGATAACGAGCTGGCTGCTCTACCTTCATTAAAAGCTCATCGGACAGAGCCATCTTCACTGATGGCCTGCTAAATTGCTTTGTTATCATTCAAAATTCCTCACTTTAATCTTTTTGCTTTTCAGTAGTTCTTGTTTCTGAATATAGATTTCTGAATATCAGATTTCTTTAACTGCATACTTTTCAACAATTTTCTTTAAAATCTCAACACACAGCTCCATCTGTTCAATACATGCATATTCAAAGCGACCATGATAATTAGCGCCTCCTGTGCAGAGGTTCGGACATGGAAGTCCCATAAAGGATAATCTTGCACCATCTGTACCACCGCGAATCGGAACACTCTTAGCATTTAATCCAAGCTCTCTCATAGCTTCCTTTGCATACTCAACCAAATGCATATGAGGAAGAATCATTTCCTTCATGTTCTGATAAGAACCGGTACGCACCACCTTAAAAGATCCCTCTCCATATTTAAAATTCAGATACTCCGAAGCCTTATCAATCTCAGCTAACTTCTGGTCAAGCTTTCCAGCGTCATGATCACGTACAATGTAATGCATTGTTGTATGCTCTGAATCGCCTTCGATACCGCCAAGATGATGAAAACCCTCATAGCCATCTGTATATTCCGGATTATCAAATACTGTCAGCATCTGCTCAAATTCCATTGCCATGCGGATGGCATTTTTCATTTTGCCCTTTGCGCTGCCTGGATGGATGCCATATCCCTGCACTTCAACACGCAGATTTGCAGCATTGAAGTTTTCATATTCAATTTCACCGACAGAACCGCCATCTACTGTATAAGCAAAGTCAGCACCAAAGCCCGGCACGTCAAAATATTCAACACCATTTCCCACTTCCTCATCTGGTGTAAATGCGATGCAGATATCACCGTGCTTTACTTCCGGATGTGCCAAAAAGAATGCTGCCATTGTCATGATTTCTGCAACACCGGCCTTGTCATCTGCGCCAAGAAGTGTTGTTCCATCTGTAGTAATAAGACTCTTTCCCTTTAATTCGGCAAGTGCCGGAAACTCATTTGGTCCCATAGAAAAGCCACTTTCACCAAGTTTGATTACACCGCCGTCATAATTTTGTATTATCTGCGGCTTAATATCTTTTCCGCTTAATGCAGGTGAAGTATCCATATGGGCTATAAAACCGATTGCCGGAACCTTCTTATCTAAGTTAGACGGAATCTTTGCATACACATAGCAGTGATCGCTAAGACGTACATCCAAAGCTCCAATCTCCTCAAGCTCTTTTTTTAATACCTTTGCCAAATCAAACTGCTTTTGTGTGCTCGGCACTTCACTGCTTTCATCCTTTGACTGTGTATCGTAGGAAACATAGCAAAGCAAACGCTTTACTACTTCAGAATTCATAACATTTGTTGTTTCAGACATTTTGTTACCTCCACTATTTAATAGTATCTTTCAGTATTATACCTGTTTTTTGTCTGGAGAGCAACCAATATTATTTTGGAACTGCTGATAAAAGGGATCGCTTGAAAAAAACGTATTTGTCTGAGTTATATTTTCTTTAGATAATCCTTCACAGTCAAAAAAAATAGAAAGCGATGGGAGTGTATTAGAAACTGTATTGTCTATGCAGTGATTTAAAAACTGTTCTGTCTTTTGTTTTGTCCAGCCAATGCCGCGCTGAATTGGATAGGGATTAATTTTCCATAAAATATAGGTAGAGCAGGCAAGTGCCAAAAACCAAAGTATCGTTGTGGCTATTTTCTCTTTTCTCCTTGGATGAAAGCTTCTATACATTTCTAAAATCCTTTCTTATTTTCTGGCCTATTCTATGCATCAGCCAGTTTTCTTTATTACAGCATTTTATCTTTTACATATTACTTGTGACAATGACGCTGCAAGCAAGCTGCTCATCGTATCTAATTCTTCATCAAGGTTTTTAGGCATCACAAAGAGACTTCCAAGCTCTGGCGCAAACACTTCTGATATAAGCTGATAATATTCCTCTTTATCAAGCATCGCAATACTTCCAAGAATCGTTTCATTATAGCCTATCTGCTTTAAAGAATCCATTGCATCAGATACAATTGCTGCGGCACTTACAACTGTTGGAATCCCAATGGCAATCACAGGAATCTTCATATTTTCCTTAGTTATGCCCTTTCTTGCATTTCCGACACCAGATCCTGGACGAATACCTGTATCGGTAAGCTGAACTGTTGTACCAAGCCGAAATGCACTTCTTGCTGCAAGCGCATCAATAGTTATGATGCAGTCTGGAGAAGTTTGTTGTACAATGCCCTGTATGATTTCACAGCTTTCCATTCCAGTCTGCGCAAATACACCGGGAACGATCATTGAAGTATATGAAGCCATTCCTGACTGAGCCATTTTCTCAATTGTTAATGGTCCGAGTGCATCTGCTGTCATATTGGCATTTCCAAGACCAACAATCAAAAAAGAATGAGCCGATGATGGAAGCAGCTCATTTATATAGGATGCAAGAAGATTTGTATCAGGAAGCTTTGTCCCAGAAAGATTTTTATCGGAATGTTCATCAGAATGTTCTTTATCTGCAGACTCAAGTGTCATGTAATTTCCTATGGGCCGCCCCATGCGTTTTGCTCCATCTGCCGTTTGGATTTGTATTTTTGTGACACGGATACCTTTGCCATCTTCTTTGTATTGTTCCAGTACAACGCCTGGAATCTCACCTTGCCTGCCACTGCATTCTTCCTGAATTTCAACAGCGAGATCAGTATACATCATTGTTTTGTTGTCTTTTACATTGAGCATTATATTTTCACCTTCCTTAGTTAAAATGGTTCATGAAAGTATTCAAAGTTTTACATGTAAAACTTTATTAGAAACTCCTACTTGTTTTACATGTAAAACTTTTTTGTATTTTTTGCATTTTTTTTGAAAATATGTATTGACAGATCAATGTTTTTAGGCTATGATACCACTTGTGTTGAAACGGTGTTTTCGAGTGATACACAGTATCGTTTTCAAACTATAAAAAGATTAAAAAACAAGAAATTTTGGAGGTGCCCCATGGCAAATATTAAGTCCGCAAAGAAGAGAGTTTTAGTTAGTCAGGCAAAGGCAGATAGAAACAAGTCTGCTCGTTCTAAGGTAAAGACCTACATCAAGAAGGTAGAGAGCGCTGTTGCTGCAGGTGATAAGGCTGCTGCTCAGGCTGCAGTTGTTGAGGCTGAGTCCGTAATGAGAAAGGCTGCATCCAAGGGTGTTTATCATGATAACACTGTATCCAGAAAGATCAGCCGTATGAACAAGGCTGTTAACGCTATGAACTAATTTGTGTCTTGTACACATAAAAAGCTGTCTGCTTCATGCAGGCAGCTTTTTTTAGTCAGGCATGATATTCACGATTTGCAATTGATAATAAAACCATCTCAACAGCAATCCTTTCATTCATATTTCCTCTTTTTACAGCTTCTTCAAGCTCAACACAACGCTCAACACAGCGTATCAGCTGATCAATGGTGAATTGTCTTGCCTGTCCAAGCAATTTGTTAACTACAAATGAACGAACCTTTAAAGCAGCTGCAATTTGATCCTTATTCTGACGTCCGACTTCCATCTCCTTTACACATAAAAGTTGGTTCATCTGACGTGCAATCAGAAATAAAATACGCATTCCCGGCTCTTTCAATGCTAATAGATCAGCATATAACTCAAGAGCATACTGTGTCTTTCCCTCTGCTACGGCCTGTGTCATATCAAAGATTCTATTTTCAATCTGTTCCGTACAGACAAAATCAACATCTTCTTTTGTGATGCCTTCTTTTCCCATACAAAAAGAAGCCAATTTTTCCATCTCATTTCTGATGTTTTCCATGTCATCACCTGTTTTTTCAAGAAACGAATCAAGTGCAGACTGTGTGATTTTTAACCCATAACGCCCAAATCCCTTTAAAATCCACTGTGTACGCTGCTGCATTGAAGGATGCGTCATCTCTGCGCAATAGCCACATTCCTTTACAGCCTTATACATTCTGCTTCGCTTATCTACCTCCTGCTCAACAAAAAGGACATGGCAGCTATCCGGAATTGTTTTAACAAGATTACTCCACTGCTCATCACTGCTTTTAAATAATCCTGTATCCTCTAGCAGAACCAAACGTCTGTCTGCAAAAAACGGCATTGTCATTACCGCATTTTCCACCTCTTGTACAGGCAGACCTTTCCCGGTATATTGATTCAAATTCATCGTATCATCGCCGATGATTGCTTTTTTTAACTGATTCTTATACATCTGAACCAGATATCGTTCCTCACCATATAAAAGATATACGCGCTCAAACTGATTGGCACGAATATCTTGTCTGAGTTTTTCCATAAAGACTCCTATTAATGTTTTGTATGATACCAGATTGCTACGTGCTTTGCACTCTCGCAATCTTCAAAAACATTCGTAATCCGCTCATTTTTCTTCAAAAAATGGCTACTTACTCATGTTTTTGGCGAGTCAAGAGATCAAAAATCCTCTTGCAAGCAAGCTTGCATCGGATTTCTGACCTTTTGACCCTGGTATCTTTGTATTATTGTATCATTCTTTTTGCCGTCAATCAAGCAAATGGTGTTTACTTTACATCGTCAAGGAATTATAATCTCTTTGTGACAGTAAAGAAAAAATATAAGGAGATTTACCTAATGCAATCATCAATGCCTAAAATTTTATTGATCGGCAGTACATGTGTCGATGTAATCATTGAAATTGATCATCTTCCAAAAACAGCAGAGGATATTCAGCCAAAGCGCCAGACACTCGCACTTGGAGGCTGTGCCTATAACGCAGCTAATATTGTACGTCAGTCAGGTGTCCCGTATATGTTTGTGACACCTATTGGAACTGGTGTATATGGCGATTATATAAGAAAGTCGTTTCAGGCACGTAAACTTCCTATTCATGTGAATGTAGATGCAGAAAATGGCTGCTGCTACTGTCTTGTCGACGAAAACGGAGAACGTACATTTTTATCGGTGCATGGTGCAGAATATACCTTTAATCATGAGTGGATGGAAAATATTGACATTTCACAGATTTCTATGATCTATGTATGCGGCCTTGAAATCGAGGAGCCAACAGGTGACGATCTAATTTCATGGCTTGAACAGCACCGCGGTCTGCAGATCTTTTTTGCACCAGGTCCTCGTATTCGACAGATCGGTGAAAAGAAAATGAAGCGCCTGTATAATCTAAATCCTATTCTTCATATAAACGATGAGGAAGCATTTGAGCTAAGCAGCTTAACGGTCTCTGATTTTAAATGTGGAGTAGATGAATTTAGCGCTGTATCTCTTTTAGAGGCGGCAAAGATTCTTCAAAATGCAACATCTAATACTGTAATTATCACAAAAGGTAAGGATGGCTCCTGCTGTCTGGAGGCAGGAAAAGATAATTTAACAGAGGTTGATGGCATAAAGACAACTGTTGCAGATACAATTGGTGCCGGAGACAGTCATATTGGTCAGATCATGGCCAGCCGCGCAAATGGCTGCTCTTGGGCAGAGGCACTCTCACAGGCGAATAAGGTTTCTGCCCATGTTGTTGCTAAAAATGGTGCCGGACTGACAGACAGCGAATATCAAGACTGCTTTGCCAGATAAGTTTCCACTTCTACACGATAACCGTCAGTTTGTATTATGATTGCACCGCAGTCTTTTGTAATCAAAACTGACGGTATTTTTGCCTCTTCTAAGCGTTTTAAAAGCTGTTTCCCAGGATGACCATACCTATTATTTTCACTGCAGGAAATCACGGCAAGCTGCGGTGTTATTTGCTGCAGAAATGTTTTAGTTGTTGAATAATCAGAGCCGTGATGTGCAACTTTTAAGACAGTTACCGGCTTTAAGCTGACAAGCTCATCCTCACAGTCACCTGGAAGATCTCCCGTAAAAAGCATAGAAAAGTCATGATAATTAAGGCGCCACACTAGTGATGATTCATTTGTATCATCTGATTTTTCGTTTTTTGACGGCCACAGCACTTCAAAAGACAAATCTGGCAGCGTTTTTAATGAAAAAACATCTCCTTTTGAAATCCACTTAACTGGAATCTGCTTCTTTTTTGCTGCTGTTAACAGCTGTTCAAACTGCTTTTTTGATGACTGGCTCTGCGGCAGCATAAGCGTTCCTATCCGATCTGCGTCATTTTCAATCAATCCTATGATCCCATTAATATGATCACTGTCGGCATGCGATACAAAAACATAGTCAATCCGGCGAATGCCCTGTGAGTTTAAAAAAGGTTCTAATACATACGTATCAAGCATAGATTTGCTCGTGCTTCCGCCATCTGAAAGAATTGTCGTATGATCAGGAAGCATTAAAAAAATACCATCTCCCTGACCTACATCAAGTACAGTAATTTCCAATTTGTTTGTGTGATCTGCATGTAAAAAAACGCAGCCGAATATATAGCAGCCTAAGGCAAGAAAAACAGCGGCGATCTGACAGCGGCGTTTGTCTTTTTTTAGCTTTTCCTTATCATCATCTGTCTGTTTTCTTTTTCGCTTCTCATAGATAAGACTAGTTCCAATGGCAGTTATGAATAGCAGTGTAACATATAATACAATTCGCCATAAAGCTGGTCTTCCAGTATACTGTGCTGACTCTGGAAGGCTTTTTGAAAGTTTGCAAAGCACAGTGTAAAAATAAATGACAAGATGGCCTGCCTTTAAGCATACAGCACCAAAAGCCGGTGCAAATAAAGAAAGTACAAGTGCTACGGCCGGTGATACAAGTAAAATACCAGCAAAAGGTATGACAAGCTGATTAAGTAAAATTGCATAAAGCGGATATTGGTAATAATGATATAACAGCACAGGAAGCATTGCAATAGAAAGTCCCATAACACTGCAAAAGCGGTTAATCCTTACAGTTGTTTTATCAGAAGAAGGCATTAAAATTTTTTTAAAGATATCTCCAACAAGGCTTATTCCAAGCACTGCGCCAAATGAAAGCTGCATAGAGGCCTGAAAAATGGCAAGCGGCTGAAAAATAAGAAGACAGAGGGCTGCTGCTGCCGCTGCCGTCGGCATATCATAAATACGGCCTTTTTGTCGCCCGATCATTAAAATAAGATACATGACACAAGCACGAATCGTCGAAACTGCATTTCCAGTAAAGGCAGAATAAAAAAGAACAATAATGCTTCCAGCCATACCGGAAATGGCAAATGATCCTGTTAATTTCATAAGCAAACCGCATGCAGCTAGTCCAACTACTGATATGTGAAGTCCTGATACCGAAAGGATATGAGCTATTCCCTGATCTTTAAAAAGTTCTTTCTGTTCTTTGTCTAATTCGCTTTTGTCGCCCAAAAGCACGGCACAGTAAATGCCATAATCAGCAATATTTCCTTCTAAAAGCCGTGAGAGTCTCATCTTTATGGCATCTTTTAGCTGCCACAGACACTCAGCAATAGGATCATATCGGCTACCTTTTTGTGTCCACGTCTTACCACTAAGGCAAAAATCATATCCTAAGTTATGATAATAACTTCTTGAATCAAATTCGCCTGGATTTGAAGCCTGTGAAAATAATGATAATTTCCCATAAACAGAAATTTTACTTCCGGCAAGAGGACGCTTTTGGTTGGAATGTGCCGAGACAGGAATCTGCACAATAACACCCTCCCCTGCTGCCTTTTTATTAATAGAGGCATTTTTTAAGTAAATCCAAAGCTTCGATTTTTCCTCTACCTTTGTCACGTTGCCTTCGACAAACACGTCATCCAATGTATTTTCTTTTGAGTACTGCATTGATAAAAGTGTATCATAAATATGACTATGTGCATTTGCGCTAAAACAGCAGACTGCCCCTGTAAAAAAAGAAAAAGCGCAGATACACAAAAAGAAAGGCATTTTTTTGAAAAAGACATTTTTGCATACAATTTGTATCAGCATAAAAATAAGCGCCAGCATAAAAATGCCGGCGCTTAAAATAATTGATATTATAAGGCTCTTTATACAAAGAAGTTCTCCTGCAAGAAAAAAAACTACAAGAACAAGGAGTGGTCGTTTCAATAGTTTAAATTCCTTTCTAGTGGACTGCTCAGTGATATATCGCGAAATACGATATTGCTGTCGCCGTCCACCATGATCTGAACACGCTGGACATCTGGCAGCTCCGTCAATGAATTTACGATCGAATATACAATCAAATTGCCATCAATAGAAAGCGCATCAGTCAGAAATGACGAATCAAAATTGACATAACAAATTTTGTCTTTAACGCTTATACTGATCACCTGCAGATTAGCAGGCAGTGTTCGAAAATATTCATCTTCAAAAGGTCCCTGAATCAGGCGGTTGATTACATCTTTTTCAATGGAATAGGAACTCTCATATACAACATTTTGAATCTTTTTTACAAGAGCATCCCCTTTCTCATTTGCATAGTATAAAGTAAGTGTGGTCTTTTTTTGACTGCTAAGTCCGTTTTCTATAATATCCACATAATCAGAAGCTGTCTGAGCACCAAGAGGTGCAAAGGAACTATTTGTAAGTGGCTTTTCGTCTACAAAAAATGTTACCGACTCCACACCTTCAACCTGACAGAAGGTTCGTACTATACCTGCCCTAAATAAAAGCTCTGACACAGTGTCCATATTTTGATAGGAACTGTCAAAATAAAGCCCAAGGCTGCTGTTTTCCACTGAAAAACGCACAAGCTTTAAATCAGACGGAATAAGACTTATACGTGCTTTTTCAGTATCACTTTTAATCAGCTTTGCCCACAGTTCATTTATAACTGTTTCCTGATCGGTACCTGTCGGTTTATAATAATAGGAGCTAATGCCATTTTCTGACAAAGCTCTATAATAAATACGGATTCCATCTGTTGATACAGTTTTTTTATCGCATCCAGCTGCCATACATAAAAGCAAAAGAAAAATCACCAGATTTAATTTTTTCTTCATATTCTGTTTCCTTTCCATTTACTTAATTTACTCAATATATTTGAGCGGTATTCTAACAAGAAAGGTTGTTCCCTCTCCTGGTGTACTGTTTAGCTTAATACCACCATGGTGCAGCTGCACTACATTTTTTGTGATAGCAAGACCAAGACCTGTTCCGCCAGTCTCACGTGAACGAGCCTTGTCTACGCGATAAAAACGCTCATAAATTCTTGTTTGCGCATCCTTTGGAATACCAACACCTGAATCAGATACCTTAATATAAAAATATTTATGATCAGCATTCACAGATACTCGTACCCATCCGCCGTCATTGTTGTACTTTACACCATTTTCCACAAGATTTGTAACAGCAAGACTAAGCTTCGTCTCATCAACATCTGCCGTTACAGGACGAAAGCTTTCGAAAACGATTTCAATTGAACGCGTCTTTGCGATTGGACGCACGCGCTTTAAAATCTGTTCGACAAGATTATTAATATTAACTTGGCTGATATTAAGCTCAGTTGCATTTTTATCCATACGAACAAGTGTAAGCAAATCATTGATAATTTTTGTTTCTCTGTCAATCTCGTCTGAAATATCCTGCATAAACTCGCGATAAATATCAACAGGCACATTGTCACCTAAGATCAACGAATCAGCTAACACACGCATTGATGTGATAGGTGTTTTTAATTCATGAGAGACATTAGAAACAAATTCCTGTCTCGACTGGTCAATTGAACGCAGACGCTCCAATACCTGATTAAATGTATTAATGATCTCTTTTGTTTCATTATAGCCGCCTTCTGTCGAAAATGTAACATCGAGGTTTCCATCAAACACCTGATTGAGTGTCGTTACAAGATTTTTCCACGGTGTTGAACTGGTCCAAGCAAAAATAAAGCTAAGTGCGAACAAAATCATAGAGCCTGTGATTTCAATCAAAAGAACCTGTCGATTCATGGAATTTATCATTTTGGCAATCCAAGCACCAGACGAGCTAAGAAGCAGCACTCCTGTAATACTATCATCACCATCTGTGAGCATCGTTCTTGTCCGAAGCGGCACAGCCAGCTCCAGATACTCTGTCTTTTGTGAATAATGTTCATACGGACGACTGCCGAATGTATCAATAATCTGCTCAGAAATGCAGTATTTATTTTGCGTTACACCGTATGTATCAAATAAAATACGGTAAGAGCTGTCTACAAGAAGAAGACGTCCACCGCAGTATTCCGCAAGGAAATTTAATTCCCGTGTCATCTCATCATCTACTGCTTCCGCCAGAGAATTTCCGCTCATTTGTCCTGCTACAGTCTGACATGTATAACGCAGCTCCGAAAGCTTCTGATCAATAATGGAACTTCGATAGGAACGCTTAATCATCTCAGAGCCTGCAAGAAGCGGAAGCAATCCCATAATCATGAGAAGAAAAAATATACGAAAGCGAAAGCTTCCCCAGAAAAAATTATGATCCCGTTTTGCTATCATGCCTTATAGTAATATCCCACTCCCCATTTTGTAAATACATATTTCGGTTCACTTGGATTACGCTCAATCTTCTCACGCAGCCTTCTGATATGTACATCAACAGTACGCACATCACCAGGATATTCATACCCCCAAACAAGGTTTAACAGTTCTTCACGGCTGTAGACCTTATTTGGATTAAGCACTAGAATTTTAAGAAGATCAAATTCTCTTGAAGTTACATTGATCTCACTGCCTAAAATAAACAGGCGGCGGCCCTGAACATCAAGACGCAGATCACCAGTGACAATATCTGTACTGTTTTCCGGTGGCTGCGGCGGATGAATCATAGTATTGCTGCTTCTTCGCATAATGGCTTTGATGCGTGCTTTAACTTCAAGAATATTAAATGGCTTTGTAACATAATCATCTGCACCATATTCAAGACCAAGGATCTTATCCATATCGTCTCCCTTTGCTGTCAGCATAATAATAGGCATATTGGAAAACTCACGGATTGCCTGACACACCTGAAAACCATCAAGCTTTGGCAGCATTACGTCAAGAAGAACCACATCGTATTCTGTGTTTCTTGCCATCTCGACTGCCTGCTCTCCGTCATAGGCGCAGTCTACTTCCATTTGATCCTGAAGCAGACTGAACCGGATGCCCTTTACTATAATCTTTTCATCGTCTACCACTAATATCTTTGCCACCTTCGAGCCACTCCTGTTCTGTCTTACCTAAAAAACTGTAATCATGCCTTTGATTTTCTCAAAGGCTGCTTCTTTTATCCCCGGTACATTTTTAATTTCCTCGATAGAAGAAAACGGACCATTGCTGTTTCGATATGTCACAATTGCCGCGGCTTTAACCTGACCAATCCCAGGAAGCTGCATCAGCTCAGATTCAGATGCCTGATTTATATTAAGCAAGTTATCCGATGATGCAGAGGGAACTGCTGCTGCAGATGATATGACATTTTGTGTCTCGTTTTCAATCTGGTCGATTGATTCTGAAATATTTGGAATATAAATCTGTTCCGAATCTGCAAGAATCCGGGCGAGATTTACTGCCTCTGCCTGAGCATTTGCAGTCAGCCCACCTGCTTCTTCTACTGCCTGATAAAGACGTGATCCTGCCTGCAGTACATAGACACCAGGCTTACAAACTTCACCGCACAGATAAACAGCAATCGTCTCGACTGCTGCTTGTGTTGTTTCATGCAAACTGGATTCGGACACCTGACTTGTCTGTGCTTCTTCCTGAAAAAATTGCGTATCCTCTTTGGAATCGTCCATCTTTTGTATCTGTGTTGTCTGATAAAAGACAAGCTTTTCTTCTTTTTTTGTGCATGCCAAGATTTCAGACACAAAAAACAGAAAAAGAAAAAACAGCATCCACTGATGTGTCTTTTTCATCCTATCCCGCCTTTCGGCAGGCATACTGCTGCACCGATACTATCATTCTACAAAAATATGCGTCAGTATGCAAGGGGCTTTTGCAATTTTCTGAAAAACTTTCGTTTTCTTATTTTAAGCCTTCTCCCATCGAAACAACACGATCCCCGCAATGGCAATCAAAAGTCCAAGGATTTTTCTCCATGAAAATGATGCCTGACTGCTGCCAAACAAGCCAAACAGCTCTATCAGATATGCAACTGCTACCTGCGAAGTTACAATAATAATGACAGCCTGAGCGGGGCCTAGTGATCCCATACTCTGAACAACTGTTATTGTAATAAAGGCTCCTAAAATACCGCCGGTAAGAAGATACCATGGGCGAACTTCTGTAAGAAGTGCCACATTTTCACGTCCTGTACAAAGCCACGCAATAACGCACACGAAAAATGCTGTTAACTGGACAAAGCCTGTGGATACCCACAGGCTTGTTTGCTTTGTCACTTCTGTATTAAATACCCCCTGAATACTCATCAGTGCCCCTGAAATAAGAGCAAGAATGATACCCCACATAATACCTCACTTTCCATCGGATACACTTTCCAATTGATTTTGCTGCTTAATAAGAGTGTATCCGAGAAAGAAACAATCATGCATTTACTGGAAACATTTTTTTAATTTTGCAATCATCTCATCAACATGCTTTTTTTCAATAACAAGCGGCGGAACAAAACGAATTACATTTCCTGACGCAGAAATAATAATTAAGCCCTCTTTTTGAGCCTTTTTGATCACATCACCTACAGGAATTGTAAGCTCAATTCCCTGCATAAGTCCAATGCCACGATGATCCTTAATACAGTCAAATTTAGCTGTTAACTGCTCTAATTGCTCATACAAATATGCACCCACTTCTTTTACATGCGCAGTCAGGTTCAATTCTTCAAACTGATCCATAACTGCATTAGCAGCAGCACACACAAGTGGATTTCCGCCATAAGTAGAACCGTGATCGCCAGGTACAAGTGCTGCACATTCTTCACGGCATAAAAATGCACCGATTGGAAGACCATTTCCAAGAGCCTTTGCTACACAGACAACATCTGGCACGATATCATAGCTCTGATAGCAGAACATATTTCCGGTACGTCCCATTCCGCACTGGATTTCGTCACAGACAAGTAAAATATCATGCTCATCGCAGAGGGCGCGAAGTCCCTGCATAAATTCCTTTGATGCCGGGTAAATTCCGCCTTCTCCCTGAAGTGCCTCTAAGATAATACCGCAGGTACGGTCTGTAATCAGTGATTTTACACTTTCAAGGTTATTATACTCAGCAAAACGAACACCACCAATAAGCGGCTTGAATGGTGCCTGATAAGCATCATTTCCTGTTACTGAAAGAGCTCCCATACTTCTTCCATGGAATGAATGCTTCATGGCAATAATTTCATGATCTGTGCGTCCATCTTTATTATAGGCATATTTACGAACAAGCTTGATAGCTCCTTCAATTGCCTCAGTTCCACTATTAGTAAAGAATACACGGTCCATTCCTGTCAGCTGCGTGATTTTTTTTGCTGCCTTGGCTGCTGGCTCATTGTAAAACAGATTAGAGGTATGTACAAGCTTATCAACCTGCTCTTTAACTGCCGTTTTGTATGCGTCATTGCTGTAGCCTAGTGCAAATACAGCAATTCCTGCTGCAAAGTCAAGATATTTTTTCTGATCAGTATCATACAGATAAACATCCTCGCCATGATCAAGAACGATCGGAAAGCGATTGTAGGTATGAAGCAGACTGCTTTCTGCTGTCTGAATAATTGTCTGTGTTTCCATAATTAAAGTGCCTTTCTGTGAAATAAATTACTTTTCGTCAGGTGTGTAAAAATGGTCATCGCCTGCCTTTAAAATAGCGGTACCAATGCCCTTATTTGTAAAGATCTCAAGAAGCAGGCAATGAGCAATTCGACCATCCATGATATGAACTCTTGATACACCATTTAATACAGCATCAAGACAATTTTGAAGTTTTGGCAGCATACCGCCTCCAATATTGCCGCTGTTTAACAACTCTTCCATATGATCAGTTGTCAGCTCAGAGATTAACGTATCTTTATCCTTTGGATCTGCATAAACACCTTCAACATCTGTTAAAAATGCAAGCTTTTCAGCTTTAACGGCACGTGCAATTGCACAAGCTGCATCATCTGCATTGATGTTATAGCTTTGACAGTTATCATCAAATCCGATTGGGCAAATGATTGGCAAAAAGTCTTTTTCAAGAAGATCAAATAAAATCTTTGGGTTTACTTCTTTAATATCACCTACAAAACCGATATCCTGTCCATTAGACAGCTTCTTATCACAGCGAAGCAGCTGACCATCCTTGCCAGAGATACCGACAGCCTTTACTCCAAGCTCATTTACCATAGAGACAAGACTTTTATTAACCTTATTCAATACCATCTCTGCAATTTCCATCGTATCAGCATCGGTTACGCGAAGTCCATTTACAAAGCGCGGCTCCATGCCAACTTTAGATACCCAACGGCTGATTTCTTTGCCTCCTCCATGCACAATGATAGGCTTAAAACCAACCAGCTTTAACAAAACAACATCTTTAATGACGTTTCGCTTTAAATCCTCATCTGCCATTGCGCTTCCGCCATACTTTACGACAATAATCTTTCTGTTGAATCTCTGTATATAAGGCAGTGCCTCAATCAAGGTAGCGGCCTTTTCCATAATTTTGCTGTCTAATTCCATTTTGTGTTCTCCTCTTTTTTATGGGTAGTCGTTGTTACAAGCTTTTTATCAGCTGCGGTAATCGCCGTTGATCTTTACATATTCATAGGTTAGATCGCAGCCAAATGCTGTTGCTGTCTCATTTCCCTCTTTAATATCCATTTTTGCAATTACTTCTTCCTCAGAAAGAATCTTTGTTGCAGTTTCCTCACTGTAATCTGTTGCAATTCCGTTTTCTACGATTTTAATAGTACCAGCTTTGCTCTCTAACCAGATATCAACCACTTCAGGATCAAACTGTGCACCTGAGTAGCCCATTGCGCAGAGGATACGTCCCCAGTTTGCATCATGACCAAATACAGCTGCTTTTGTCAGACTAGAACATACAACAGACTTTGCGATTGTTCGTGCCTGATTTTTGTCCTTTGCGCCAATTACAGTTGCCTCAAACAGACATGTACAGCCCTCTCCATCTCCAGCAATTTTCTTTGACAGCTCAAGCATAATAAAATGAAGGGCCTCACAGAAAGTCTTGTAGTCTTCACCTTCCTTTGTGATTGGTGTATTTTCTGCCTGTCCATTTGCCATTACAAGTACAGTATCATTTGTAGAAGTATCACCGTCAACAGAAATCATATTGAAGGTATCAACTACATCTTCACTTAATGCTTTTTGAAGCAGCTCATGAGAAATTGCTGCATCTGTTGTTACAAAGCAAAGCATAGTGCACATATTCGGATGAATCATGCCTGAGCCCTTGCACATACCTGCAATTGTAACCTGCTTGCCGCCTAATTCAAAGGTACATGCAACCTCTTTGCTCTTGGTATCAGTTGTCATAATTGCCTCTGCTGCAAGCTTTGCATCTTCCCTGCTGCTTCCAAGTACCTTAGAAAGGGCTGTTACACCAGACTTAATCTTATCAATAGGAAGCTGTTTGCCAATTACGCCTGTTGATGCGACAAGAACTGCAGTTTTAGGAATGTTTAAAGCTGCTGCTGCCTCTGCTGCTGTATCTGCACAATAGCCAAGCCCCTCTGCGCCTGTACATGCATTTGCAATACCACTGTTTACAACGACTGCCTGTACATAAGGAGATGTTGTTACAATTTCCTTATCCCATTTGACAGGTGCTGCTTTTACAAGATTTGTGGTAAATACACCAGCTGCTGCACATGGTGTGCTGCTGAAAACCATTGCCATATCTTTTTTTGTCTGATTCTTAATGCCGGCATTTAATCCGGATGCCAAAAAACCTTTTGGAGCTGTTACGCCTCCATTTATCTTTGTAATTGCCATTTTTGTATCCTTTCTTTGATTTTGTAATTTCTATGCCAAGTATAACACACTTTGAGGTCAAATCAAGTATAATCCACTATTTTACTTTACTATGATAAAATAGTCATGCGTTATAGTTTTATACACAGCAATTGAATATATACACTGCGTTATCGGCTAATATTCAGTATTATACGCATATATTTGCATTTATGCAAGAGCTTTTTTGATTTTTTTTGTTTTTCCTATTGCATTTCAAAAAGTAATGTTGTATAGTGGTGTACAGAAAACAAACAACGCATATCGTTTTGATATGGTTTTCAACAAAAAGTGAAAAAAACAGAGGAGATACTATTATGAAAGAAAAAGTTGTTTTAGCATATTCTGGCGGTCTTGATACTACTGCTGTTATTCCGTGGCTGAAGGAAAATTATGATTATGATGTTGTATGCTGCTGTGTTAATGTAGGACAGGGCAACGAGATTGATGGTCTGCAGGAACGTGCAAAGCTCTCTGGCGCTGAGAAGCTTTATATTTTAGATGTAGTAGATGAGTTTTGCGATGAGTATGTTGCTCCATGTGTTCAGGCAAACGCTACATATGAGAATGAATATCTGTTAGGTACTTCTATGGCACGTCCGCTTATTGCAAAGAAGCTTGTTGAGATTGCAAGAAAAGAAGGAGCTGTTGCTGTATGTCATGGTGCTACAGGAAAGGGAAATGATCAGGTTCGTTTTGAGCTGGCATTTAAGGCACTTGCTCCTGATTTAAAGATCATCGCTCCTTGGAGATGTAATGAAACCTGGAATATGAAATCACGTGAAGATGAGATTGAATACTGCAAGAAGCATGGCATTAATCTTCCATTCTCCTCTGTTGATAACAGCTATAGTCGTGACCGCAATCTGTGGCACATCAGCCATGAAGGTCTGGAGTTAGAGGATCCGTCTCAGGCACCAAATTATGATCATCTGCTTGTTCTTGGCGTATCTCCTGAGAAAGCACCAGATGTTGCTACTGAGATTTCTATTTCTTTTGAGAAGGGTATTCCGGTTGCATTAAACGGAAAAGAAATGAAGTATTCTGAAATCGTTACTGAATTAAATAAGATTGGTGGTGCAAACGGAATAGGAATCGTTGATATCGTTGAAAACCGTGTTGTTGGTATGAAATCTCGTGGTGTTTATGAAACACCTGGCGGAACTATCCTTATGGCAGCTCATAAGCAGCTTGAGGAGCTGATTCTTGACCGTGATTCCATGGCATTCAAGAAGACTGTTGACAACCGTTTTGCAGATATTGTTTACGAGGGCAAGTGGTTTACACCTTTATGTGATTCTCTTCGCGCTTACATAAAGGCGAGCCAAGAATATGTAACTGGTACTGCTAATCTTAAGCTGTATAAGGGCAATATCATCAAGCAGGGAACTACTTCTCCATACAGCCTGTACAATGAAAGCATTGCTTCCTTTGCTACTGGAGATATGTATGATCATCATGACGCAGAGGGCTTCATTAACCTGTTCGGTCTTTCCTTAAAGGTTCGCGCAATGAAGCTGGCAGAGGCTGAGAAGAAGAAATAATTTTGTAGAATTAGTTTTGCAAAATATGAATTTGATACAGAATAGCTGGTATATAATCCCGTGGCGCTTGTCACGGGATTTTACCATTTTAAAAGATTCGCATTTTAGAAATTCAGGATTCAATTAATAAGAAAATAAATAGAAAGGCATGATGTATGTCACTTTTACAATATGTAAAAAATACAATTTATCAGGCAAGCGGTGAGGAAATTAAAACACCAGATGCATATGAGCGCTTTGGCATTTTAATTCCAGAATCTACCTCAACTGCTCAAGGTGTTCGTCCATTTCCTCTGCCAGATGATGAGCATTTATTTGCTCTTTTTTGGAATATTCATGATGGTCACAAACTCTCTGCTACTTTTCTTCCACAGCCATATCCGTTTTGCTATGAAAAAGAGTTTGTGGCGGGTATAAGAACACAGCTTCATTCACATGAATATCTAGAATTTTTCTATGTGATGGAGGGGGAATATCATCAAAAGATTTTAGGAACCGAATACATCTTCCATTCTGGCGAGTTTTGCTTGATTGATAAGAATTGTCTGCATCAAGAAATTCTAGACGAAAGTGAATGTACGATTGTGTTTTTTGGTATCACAAATGCGATGTTTACAAGTATCAGTAGTTTTCACACGGCTGCCGATGATATCGCATCTTTTCTTCATATGGCGCTGTTGGAGCAAAAATCATTGCAGCAGTTTTTGACATTTCGTCCACGCGAAGCACAATTTATTGAGGATATGGAAAATACGCTTCTGTCTGTCTTACAAGAGCTAGCACGTCATGACATTGCAACGCCTCTGATTTGTCGAGGACTTTTGACTCGTGTTTTTCAGCTACTTGGTTCTCAGTATGAGTTTTCACTCTCCAAACAGCAGAGGCAACGCATGAATGTAATTTTGTCGAACCAAATTATTGACTTTATGAAGTTACATTTGAATCACATTTCAATTCAGATGTTGACAAAGGAATTTCATTTTCACGAGGATTACTTTAATCGACTGTTAAAGTCTCAAACTGGAATGACCTATACCGAATATTTACAGATGCTTCGATTAGAGAAGGCGGAACAACTGCTGACTGATACCGATAATACGATTGAACAGATTGCAGAGGAAGTTGGTTATCGCAACAAAGGATATTTTTATCGAATCTTTGTCGAGCGAAGAGGCTGTACACCAGCCCAATACAGAAAAAAAAGACAGGAAAAGCTTTGAAGGCTTTCCTGTCTTTTTTTAGAAATTTATTTTTTAGAGCCTTATGCGTTCCACTTCCAGTCTCTGATCTCAGGCATATCAATACCATACTCATGGATGTACTGCTTATGCTCAACCAGCTTATCATTCATCTTCTGAATCAGATAAGCACCACGGTTTCCTAACTGAGGCAGATTCTGAACAGCACTCTTTACCAGATGGAAACGGTCAATCTCATTCTGAACACGCATATCAAATGGTGTTGTGATGGTACCCTCTTCCTTATAACCGTAAACATGAATGTTGCGGTTTGCTCTGGTGTAGGTCAGCTCATGGATCAATGTATGATAGCCATGGAATGCGAAGATGATCGGCTTATCCTTGGTAAACAGTGCATCATAATCAGCATCAGTCAGACCATGTGGATGCTCAGTTGCTGGCTCTAACTTCATCAGATCGACAACGTTGATGACACGAATCTTAACCTCTGGAAGAGCCTCTCTAAGAATGGTAACAGCTGCTAAGGTCTCAAGTGTCGGTGTATCACCGCAGCATGCCATAACAATATCTGGCTCAGAGCCCTGATCGTTGCTTGCCCACTCCCAGATGCCGATACCCTGTGTGCAGTGCTTTACAGCCTGCTCCATGGTCAGCCACTGCTGTCTTGGATGCTTAGAAGTTACCAAAACATTTACATAATCACGGCTTCTGATGCAATGATCGAAGCAGGACAACAGACAGTTGGTATCCGGTGGCAGATACAGACGAACAACATCTGCCTTCTTATTTGCAATGTGATCCAAGAATCCTGGGTCTTGATGGGTAAATCCATTGTGATCCTGCTGCCATACATTGGAGGACAGAATCAGGTTCAGGGAAGCGATAGACTGTCTCCACGGCAGCTGATTGCAAACCTTTAACCACTTTGCATGCTGTGCACACATAGAATCTACAACACGAATAAATGCCTCGTAGCTTGCAAAGAAACCATGACGTCCAGTTAACAGATATCCTTCCAGCCATCCCTCGCACATATGCTCACTCAGCATAGAGTCCATAACACGACCATCTGCTGCCAAGAATTCATCGGAATCATACTTCTCATCATTCCAGTCACGGTTGGTTACTTCAAATACCTTGCCGAGACGGTTAGACATTGTCTCATCTGGTCCAAAGATACGGAAGTTCTTGGAATCCTCGTTTAACTTAAAGATATCTCTTACAAATCCGCCCAGTTCGATCATATCCTGTGCCTCAACAGCACCCGGCTTCGGAACATCAATTCCATACTTGCGGAAATCTGGAAGACGAAGATCACGAAGCAGCTTACCACCATTTGCATGTGGGTTAGAACCGATTCTTCTATCGCCCTTAGGAGCCAGCTCCTTTAACTCAGGAACCAGCTTGCCATTTTCATCAAACAGTTCTTCTGGATGATAGCTCTTTAACCAGTCATTTAACATCTGAAGATGCTCTGGCTGATCCATCATGATCGGAACCTGATGAGCACGGAAGGAACCTTCGATCTGCTTTCCGTCTACTACCTTCGGTCCAGTCCATCCCTTTGGTGTACGAAGAACGATCATTGGCCACTTATGTCTGGTAGTATCATTGTTCTCACGGGCATTCTTCTGAATAGCCTTGATCTCATCCATCGCCTGATCCAGTGCATCTGCCATCTTTCTATGCATCTCCATCGGATCGCTACCCTCTACGAAATATGGCTTCCAACCACATCCGTCAAAGAAATGCTCTACTTCCTCGTGGGTATTACGTGCAAAGATAGTTGGGTTGCTGATCTTATATCCATTCAGATGAAGGATCGGAAGAACTGCACCATCATTGATTGGATTTAAGAATTTGTTACACTGCCAAGAGGTAGCCAACGGACCAGTCTCAGCCTCGCCATCACCGACGATACATGCAGCAATCAGATCTGGATTATCAAATACAGCACCAAATGCATGTGCAAGTGAATAACCAAGCTCACCACCTTCGTTAATAGAACCAGGAGTCTCTGGTGCTACGTGGCTGGAGATTCCACCTGGGAAAGAGAACTGCTTACACAGTTTCTTCAATCCGTCCATATCCTCACCAATATTTGGATAGATCTCGCTGTAGGTACCTTCCAGATAGGTGTTTGCTACGAAGAAGTTTCCACCATGTCCAGGACCAGAAATCAAAATCATATCCTGATCATACTTCTTAATGACACGATTTAAATGAACATAAACAAAGTTCTGTCCAGGAACAGTTCCCCAGTGTCCTACGATCTTTTTCTTTACATGCTCCATTGTCAGCGGCTCACGTAACAGTGGGTTGTCCAACAGATACAGCTGAGCCGCGCCCAGATAGTTTGCAGCACGCCAGTATGCATTCATCTTCTCGAGATATTCATCGCTTACAGGCTGATTGTTTGCAATAGTTGTCTCTACCATGCGGTATTTCCTCCTACTCTATAAGTTCAAATACGCTTTGCGTAATTGTTCCATATTGCGGATTACTAATTTCGCTAAAATTAATGTAGAATCCGTTTCTATTCAGATGGGCAAACGAACCCATCTGCCACTATACTACACAAAGAATTTGCCCTATACAAGTTCCCATTCCTGCTATTTCTACAAAAAGTTACCTAATCCGACAGTTAAGGCATTACTATCATTTATACTCTTTTTCCTCAGTAAAGCCACGGCCTCTAACTTCAGTCACACGGCTAATGATAAGAAAAGCGCTGCTGTCAATGCTGTGAACAAGTTTTCTGACGCGTCCCACCTCACGGCTGGATACTACACTTAAAACAAGCTCTGTATCTTCTCTCATATAGCCAGTCTGTCCATTTAAAATGGTAACGCCTCTGTCGATTTCCTGTAAAATTTCCTGCCGGATTCTCTCATGCTCATGACTGATTACCTTAATCTCAACCTTTTCTGTTCCGATCATCAGACATTTATCCAGAACAATTGTATAAATTAGAATTAGTAAAATTCCGTATAGTACCTCTTCCCCTGTACATGAAAATGCCTGCAAAATTAAAATCATGAAATCAAACATGTACATTGTTACAGATACTGGCAGACGAAACAGCTTGTTCAATACAAGAGGCGGAATATCCATACCACCTGTTGAAGCGCCTGTACGGATGACAATTCCAATCGCAACTCCAATACATAATCCGCCAAACACTGTACAAAGAACAGGATCAGTTGTTATGACAAAGCCGTTTGACAAGCGCTGTATCATCTCAAGTGCAATCGGATATACGAATGTAGATAAAATGGTTGTCGCGGCAAATTTGCGGCCAAGTACGAATAATCCCAGAAAAAACATCACTGCATTAAAGCAGAGTACAAAGGTGGAAATTGGAACACCAAACAAATGTTGAATAAACAGGGCAATTCCTGTTGTTCCTCCTGTGATTAATCCGCCTGGAAGAACAAAAAAAGCGACACCGCAGGCATAAATGATGTTTCCGCCGATCACGATTGCAATATCGCGAAGCAGAGGAAAAATTTTTTTGAACATATGCTGCTCCTTTCTGAATTTTAATCAAAAAAAACGGCTGCCAGAGAGATTTTCCCTGACAGCCGTGGATCGAGGCTACGCGCCTAATACTTAAAAAGTATAACAAAAATTGCATTAAATATCAAGCGCTTTCTAAAATTCTTCAAGTGTTTTAAAGGAATATCCCATTTCTTCCCATTTTGTTAAAAGCTCATCTAGAATTTCACCATTTGTCTTTGAGGTATTATGCAGAAGCACAATTGCACCAGGATGTATTCTTGGAATTAATTTGGAGAATGCTTCATCATGTGTTGGCTGATTGTCAGCATTCCAATCAACATAGGCAAGGCTCCAGAAAAATGTTTTATAACCTAGTTCTTGTGCCATTTTTAAATTTTGTGTACTGTATTTTCCCTGCGGTGGACGATAATACCATGCCATTTCCAACCCTGTTATCTTTTTATACAGACTGCGTACATCATCAAGTTCTTTTTTAAAGCTTTCTATTGTTGATATAGAGGACATGTCAGGATGGTGATATGTATGATTTCCTACTGTATGGCCTTCTTGCACCATACGATTCACCAGATCGGGTGCAGACTCTAAAAAATGGCCAACCACAAAGAAGGTTGCCTTTGCATTATGTTTTTTTAACGCATCTAGTATGACATCAGTATTTCCATTTTCATAACCACAGTCAAATGTTAAATAAATTGTTTTTTCATCTGCATTTCCAATATAAAAAGCATCGTATTCTGCAAGCTCCTTAGCAGAAGCATTTCCTGTTGGTTGTGTACCTGATGCACCAAAGCCAAGCCCCCAGTTTTCTGAATATGACACGGCTGCAGCTGTTTCCTGCAAATAGCCTGCCCCACGACCCATTAAAAAAACAGTACAAAAAAGGGCAATGATTGTAAATCCATGTTTGATTTTTTTGCTCAAGCCTTACTTCCTTATTATATGCATCTGATTGCTACCACTCTATTCTGTAAGATTATTTTTTATGTGCAGCACTTTTTGTCAATGCTTGACTTTATATTTTTCTGCTCTTATAATGGATTTTGTGATAATACAAAAACAAGCATACGCGGGAATTATTTTAAAAAAAGAAGGCGTTGCGGAAAAGAGGGAAAAAATGGCCTTGTTTACAGAAAATTATCAGGAAGAAATGATGCAAATCCTTAAGGATATGGCACATGTACGTATCAGTGGCACAAAAGAGGAAGCAGATTGTGCAGTTTATCTGCATGAATGCTGCAAAAAAATGGGATTTGAAACTCGTCTGGAGGCATTTCAGGTTGAAATGTGTGATATCCATGAAGCAGTACTGATTGTTGATGGAAAAGAGATTCCTTGCAGGGGATATCGCTGTGCTGGAAGCGGTATTGTTGAAGCACCATTTTATTACATGCCAAATACTGATGCCTGCTCACTTGCTCAGTGTAAGGGAAAGATTGTTATGCTCGACGGCGGTGTTGGTTACTGGAGCTATCGCGATTTAATTGAAAATGGCGCTGTTGGCATTATTACATATGACGGAAATGCAAACTATGCAGATGAAGATATTGATCTTCGTGAACTTAGAAGCTTTGTTCGTGAAGGAAGTGACAATAAAAAAATTCCTTGTGTCAATATCAATGCAAAATCTGCAATCAAGCTCGTAAATCAGAATTCAGCTAATGCAAAAATTGTTTTAAATCAGGATGAATGGATGGGCGATTCTCATAATGTAATTTTAGATCTTCCTGGTGAAACAGATGAGATGATCGTTTTGAGTGCACATTATGATTCTACCCCACTGTCACAGGGTGTTTACGATAATATGTCTGGAAGTGTTGGCCTTCTTGGTATTGCAGATTATTTCAGACAGCATCCACATCGCTATAGCCTTCGCTTCTTATGGTGCGGCAGTGAGGAAAGAGGTCTTCTTGGTTCTAAGGCATATGTTGCAGCTCATGAGGAAGACTTAAAGAAGACTGTTTTAAATATCAATCTGGATATGATCGGCTGTATCATGGGTAAGTTTATTGCCTGCTGTACTTCTGAAGAAAAGCTTGTTCACTATATTGAATACCTTGCTTCTGAGACAGGTTTTGGAATGGCTGCAAGACAGGGCGTTTACTCTAGTGATTCTACTCCATTCGCTGATAAGGGTATTCCTGCTGTTTCTTTTGCACGTATTGCATCTGGAAATACAGCTACCATCCACAATCGTTATGATACAATGGATGTCATGAAGGCAGAGCATATGGCAAAGGATGTTGCTTTTATTACAGCATTTACTGAGCATATGGCATGTGCAAAGCATTGTCCTGTTTCCAAGGAAATTCCAGAAAATATGAAGGAAAAGCTGGATATTTACCTGAACAGAAAGCGCGACAATACTGCTCACTAAAAAATAAATAATGCAGAGGGCTGTTTTGGTGTTCGTATGTATGAGCATCAAAACAGCCTTTTATTTTTTACAAAAGCTCAATATGTCCTGCCAGTGCATCCTCTAATTCCTTACTTGAAATACCGATATAGCGCTGCGTAATAGCCGCAGAGCTGTGCTGCAAAAGCTGCTGTACAAGAATGATATTATAATTATTGTTTACATAAATTTCTGTTGCAAAAAACTTACGAAAACTGTGAGTACCAATATTGGGATATCCAAGTTCAGATGTCACTTTTGCAAGATATTTTTGTATAGTACGTTCAGTAATCGGGAAAATAGTCTGATCTGTTTTTATGTCGTGATCAATACAATATACTCTCAGATACTGGTAAATCGGCTGTGGGACTGTAAATATACGCTTTTTCTGTGTTTTTTCTTCTGTAATGTCAAGGCGATACCGTCCTCCATCCAATACAATATCCTGCAGCCTAAGCTTTAAAATATCTCCTATTCTAAGTCCAAGGTTTGCTTCTAGGACAAGCGCTGTCGCAATCCTATCATTTGCCCTAAAAGTATTACCTCCTTTTCTCATCGCTCCAATCAAATTTTCATATTGCTCCTTGGTTAGAGCAAGTGATTTCTTATTTGCCATTCTGTAATACATCTCCTATTTTCTAATAAAATTCTTACCTTGTTTAAAGTACTTTTTTATATAAAAGTTCGTATAATAATAAAATATAGTTCGTTTATTTACTAACATGGCTATTATATCCTATTTTTCATCTAAAATCAAGCCAATTCCATACAAAAAGTACGTATAATATTCATTATACGTACTTTATTTTAATATAAATGTAAACGTGTACTTTACAAAGTAAACATTATGTATTACAATAGAAATATAGATTAAAAACAGGAGGCTTATCATGGCTGGAATCAAATCATTTCGTATCTCAGATGAGACAAAGGAACGCTTAGAATTACTATCAGCTTCAATCGGAGGCAATAAGGATCGTGTATTTAATACACTGATGGATACCTATTCGCTTGAACAAGAAAAGGCGACAGTGGCTGCATCTGATCAAGAAAAAAATGTAGAAACATTCGAGCAGTATGCAAATACACTTGTTCGTCTTTATTTAGAGGCCTTACGTGCCGTATCATCATCTGATGATCGAATCCGCGGTGAATTTCATAATCAGCTTGAAGAAAATGCCAAGACAATAAAAGAGCTTAGAAACCAGCGTGATCGCATGGTAAATGAACTTACACTTGAAAAGACAAATGCACAAAAAGAAGCTGTCGAATTTCAGGCTAAAAATAAAGAATTGACAGCTGTAATAGAACGGTTGGAAAAGTCACTGGCTGCTGCTAACGAACAAGTTGATGCAAAGCAGGCAATGAATGAGGTACTTCTTTCCCAGATAAAGCATACTGAAAAAGAGAAAGAAGAATATAACCAGATGGCAGCACGCTTCCATGAGTTAGAAAAGCAATTGGAAGATGAAAAGACTTCTTCCAGAAAGGAAAAACAAGCATTTGAAGAAAAATTACGCAAAGCTATTTCCGAAAAAGAGAAAGCTGCTTATGAAGCTGAGTTATTAAAAAAAGAAGAAATACATAAAACAGAAGAAACAATCCGAAAGGAAAAAGATGAAGAAATTGCTGCTCTGCAAAAACAACTCTTTGATATGCAGACCAGACAGCTTTCTGATCAGGCTGCCCTTCAAGAAGCTAAAACTGCACTGCTCTCTCTTCGTTTAGAATTATCACAATCACATCAAAAAGAACTTAATGAAGTGCGTATAGAAAAAGATAAGAAAATTGAGGCACTGCAAAATGAACTGTTAAAGGCTTTTGATAAAAAATAAAGAATACAATATTTGTAATTGACATTAGAATATAGTTGTCTATAATAAAGATGCATAAAAATAATTTTATGTTTCTCTGGATAATTACAAGTTGGAGGCTTATTATGAGTACACATGAAGATTTTGAAGATTGCCCACTGCAGAATATAATTCGAGATGGAGGCATGATGAACATCTTTCGCACGATTGGATGCATTGGAGACAGTCTTGCGAGTGGTGAATTTGAATATTGGGATAATGGTCAAAAAGGCTACTGGGACTTTTATGAATACTCCTGGGGTAAGCAAATTGAGCGCATCACTGGTATTTCAGTAACGAACTTTTCGCGCGGTGGTATGACTGCTTTTCATATGTATCAGGAAGCAGACAAGCAGGACGGACCAAATGCAGATATTGCACACTTATTTGACCCATTTAATTTAAAGCAGGGTTATATCATTGCACTCGGTGTAAATGATTTAAAGGGTAAAAATAACTTAAATGATCTGTACGAAGGAAATGTCGGTTCAGCAAAAACAGACATTTGTCTTGAAGATTATAATAAGAATGCAAATACGTTTGTTGGCTGGTACGCAAAGATTATCCAGCGTATTCAGAAGATGCAGCCTCACACCAAATTTTTTCTGGTAACAATGCCAGATGAAGGTACTGGAAACTGGAAAGAGGAATCACACGCAAAGGCACTTCATGAAATCGCTGATTATTTGAAAAACTGTTACGTAATTGACTTGTATCATGAGGCTCCGAAATATGATGAAGAATTTCGCAGTAAGTATTTTTGCGGTCATATGAATGCAATGGGTTATTTATTAACTGCTCATTATTTCATGACATATATTGACTGGATCATCCGCCACAATGTACATGATTTTCGTTTTGTCCAGTTTATCGGAAGCGATAAAATTCCGTTTGCTCTTGGTAAAGAAGCTGCTGAAAAACAACAGCAAGAAAATGACAAAAAGAATGCCACAAAAGAAAAAGTTCTTGTGAGTGGTATGTCTAACGACTAATATAAACGAAAAAGAGGAGAAATACGAATTGTTTCTCCTCTTCTATTTTTTTGCTTTTTTGTGTGTTAGAAATGTTGTTTTGAAGGAGAAGTTCTGGGTGGGAAATTTTATTCTATTTAAGTTATGCTACTTTTATGTTATTATATATCCAGTAGCACTTTTTTACTTATCAATTTTTCGCAGAAAACCTCGTCCGATAAGAGAAAACTATCAATACCTTTTAAGTCATGACCACCCGTTAAACGGGTGGTTTGTACTAGGGCTATAAGCCCATTGTTACTAGGCCAACGTCTAAAGGCGCTGGCTTTCTCTTTTCACTATGGGAACTCTGTTAACACAGGATTCCCATAGCTCCGTTCAAGCCATACTGCTCTTGACTCGTCGCTACCCTTTAAAGGGTGTTGTTACTACTTAGCCTTAACCCTTAAAAGGGTCTTCATATTCTTTTACACTTAACTTATCCATTGCAATATCGTACTTCTCCTGGTCTTGGATATACTTTTTGATTACGGCTTCATTTAATCCTACTGTACTCACATAATAGCCTTCTGACCAGAAATGTCGATTTCCAAATTTATACTTTAAGTTTGCGTGTCTGTCGAACATCATCAGCGCACTCTTTCCTTTTAAATATCCCATGAACGATGATACACTCATTTTAGGTGGAATACTTACCAAAATATGCACATGATCTGACATCACATTTCCTCCGAGAATTTCCACACCCTTATAACTACATAATTGTTTTATAATCTCTCGAACATCTTCTCGATATTGATTATATATCATTTTTCGTCTATACTTAGGTGTGAAGACGATATGATATTTACACATCCATTTCGTATGTGCAAGTGCATTTTCTTTCTTCGCCATAAATTACCTTTCCTTTCTGCAATATAGCCTGAACAACTCTATTGTACACGGAAAGGTAATTTTTTTTGTATAACATTCGACTCGCACCCGCATAGCGGGTGGTTTATTGTTGAACTACTCTTCATTTTTCGGAACACGAAAAACTCCAAGCAGTTCAACAGGCTAAAGCCTATAACAAAAAATAAGCTGTGACATCTTATAATAATTCGATGTCACAGCTTATTATCACAAAAATTAGATTCGATAAAGCCCCTCTCCCACCCTCACTGTGTGTTAATATCTGGTAGTAACGATAAAGAATTTCTATGCGCATGTAACGATGCTGGAGATTACAATGATTTTATACTGCTCTCCCTCACATGTTTTTCCTCTCTATTTTCTGTATGTTTTGCTGCTTTGTGCTCTGCAGCTGAGCTGATATTCACTCACACAGCTACCGCTATCTTATCTTATTTTTTGCTGTTTCTAATTACCTTACAATCTTCTCATTCTTCTATCAGATCTGCTGTCCAGTTTGCTGCCTGAATTCGATTATCCAATATTCGATAGTCGCGACTCAAGGCATCTACCTTTTTTTGCAGTGCCTTCACATCAACTGCTGATAATTGGCGAATTTCATCGCCGCGTGATCTAAAGCACAGATTACTTGCAACTGAAATTGTATTTTGAAAACTTGCAATACGCAATTTCAAAACATCACGCTTTGCAAGCAGATCTGACAGCAATTCACCGTCTGATACAACTGCCATATTTGTTTTATTAATTACGATAATCAACTTTTCCAGCTGATTCAGGCATTCATCAAGTTCCTTTAAAAGCTGTTCTGGATCTTCTACTGGCAAAACTCCTTCCTGCATCAATGCATTGCTCGTAATACGAGAACGAAGTTGCTCAATTTTCTTATTTAAATCTGCTCTTTCCTGTAATGCTTCTGCAAGCTTCATGTTTTCTCCTCTCTTATATGCTATCCTATTGTATGGTAGTATTTTCTTGTTTTATAAGTTATGCTACTTTTGTGTTATATTGTTTGTTATGATATCTTTTTGGAGCCAATTTTATTAGCGCTGCAAGTTTATATCATTTGATTTCATAACACGAATAATATCTTCTTCTGTTACAATATTAAAATCATGTTGAATCATCAGCTTCAATACACTGGCTGCAATTGAAAAATCAATCGTATACTGTGGATTTTCTTTCTTTTTCAGCATATGAATCAATGCTGCTGCAAATGCATCTCCTGCTCCTACCGCTTCTAAACTATGTACATGATGTACTGGTGTCTCATAAAACTGATCACCATTCAGATAAATGGCCATCCAATCTCCATCTTCAACTGTATGCATACTGCGAAGCACACTTGCTACTGCTTTGCAATTTGGAAACTGTCTTGTAATTTCCTGCATTCCCTCTCGATATGTATCAATCTGTTCAATTCCTCTTGACATATCTCCATCAAATGCATGAATTCCAAGAGAAGCTTCAAAATCTTCATCATTCGCAATGCAAAGTGTTACATATGGCATAAACTCTCGCATAACGCACTGGGCTGTATTTTTATCCCACATCTTAGCACGATAATTTAAATCACAGACTACTTCGATTCCTTTTCTTTTACAGCATCGAAGTGCATCCAAAACCGTTTCCTTGACGCTCTCACTAACTGCCGGCGTTACTCCAGAGAAAAAGAAAATATCAGTATCTTCCAGAATTTGATCCCAGTCATATTCGTCTGGCTTTGAACAGGCAAATGCACTGTCAGCGCGGTCATACACCACATTTGTAGGACGAATATTATTTCCCTTTTCAAAATAGTAAATGCCAAGACGTTTTCCGCCCCTTAAAATATGAGTGGTATCCGTTCCGTAACGGCGAAGCTCATTTAATGCTGCCTGACCAACTGGATTATCGGGAAGCTTCGTAACCAATGCTGCTTCTTCTTTTAACATGGCAAGTCCTGCTGCCACATTTGCCTCCGCCCCGCCATAACTTGCTTCAAAATTCTGTGCCTGCACGATACGAAGATATTCAGGTGTCTTAAGGCGCAGCATAATTTCTCCAAACGTTACCGCTTTCATTATAAACTTTACTCCTTCCCATCTTCATTTTATATAAGTATACCACCTATCTGACTGTTTTTCAACACAAGAAAAATTGCTTTACCACTTTCTTCTCATGCGTATTTGCATTCTTATATCGCAGCTTTACAAATTTTATTATCATTTCTGGTGCATCTGCAAAATATTTTCGCACTTCTAACTCATGCAGAACCAAAACAATTGGATTACTTGCCAGATTTATCAGATCCATATAGGTGCTGGGACTTTTTTCTTTTCTCAAAATTTCGTATTTCAAAAATCTCTCTGCTTTTGAATCTGAGATTGCTATGCCATCACGCAGGTTCTTGCGTACTTCTTCTTGCTTTGTCTCTGTCCAACTACTCTGCTCATCCCCCATCAAGGTATTCAGTTCTTCCAACTCCTGCCGTGTCTTTTGAGGTATCTTCAAAATGTAGAAATAGCCGTATGTGCCTTTAATCTCTTTTGACATCAGTATTTCTGAATCAAGCATCTCTGTTACCATGTCTGAAACCTCATCTGCACTGTATAAGCTGTAGAATCCATGCCCACGTGATTCAAGAACGTTGGCATTCAATGTCACTTTGGTACCGCGCATTAACTGCACCACTGCATTTTGTGTAATATAAGTTTCATTTTTGGAAACACACTCAAAAATATCGCGTGCAAGATAAGAATCCAGATACAGATGATATTGCTTTTTAAGCTCATTTTTCCGTTCTTCTTTGGTGGCTGCTGCCAACATCTTAATCTGTTTCACATTCCTTTGCAGTGTCTTTTTCCATTCGGGAACAGATTGCTGATAAGAGGCAGTCTTATACAAATATGAAAATGCCGGAATACCAGCCATATGGAAGGTAAGCTTTGTGTCCCCGTTTAAGATTCCCGCATTCTTTGATTTGCATTTAATGCGTCCAAATCCTGAAAAAACTTCAATGGCATGTTGTCTGCAGCGTTCACGGAGCTTGGTATTCTTTAATAGCTGGTACTTTTTAAATTGTTCCGATGCCGTATACTTCGAACCCTTTCCGTTAACCGTAATGCTGCCGGCTTCATTTGTAAAAATTACTTTCTGCTGCTCAATATACAGTTTTCCATCAACAGCCTTCTCCATTCCTGTACTAAAGCCATCCAGCCATGAAATCGCCCAACTGTTATATTCCTTTACCTTGTCATCCAACTCACGCTTGTATGATACTTGACTTGTGGATGGAGCTAATGGAATGCCTTCTTTTACTTCCTGTTCCAGTTTTTTTACAAACTTTTTTAGTTTTGCTTCAGTCGCAGCATCCCAATCGACACAAATTAAATCCCATAATCTGTCGTTCTGCTCTGTAATCGTTAGATATGATTTTATCCATGTCGGCTCCTGAAAAAAAGATGCAATGGATTTGCCTGAAAAAGTATCGCAAATGAACTTCATTCCTAGGTGCGAGACTGTGATATCTACTCTTTTGTCTTCATATTTGTTGCAATGCAAGGTTCCCTCAAATTTGGCATTGTTCCTGCACAGCTGGCCCAAATACGCATTCACGCATTCCTGCCCCTTTCTTTCAATCTCTTCCCAGTAATCTCGAATCAAGTCTTTCATTTGTTGGCGCTGCCTGGCTGCTTGCTCTTTGCGGACATCTTCAATTATTTCATCAGTCAGCTCTAAAAGATAAGACTGTACTTCATCTATGTCCGTACACAATCCCAATCGTGTACAATCTATCTTCCTTTCTAACACAACCGGTAGTTCATCTGCATTCAACCATATATGATAAATTTCTTTTTTCTTTCCAATATTTTCAACATCCAATTGGAATTTCCAATCTGGTTTACCTAATTTTTGACGAATATGCTCCCGAAGCTGCGGCAATATCTGCGTTTCTACCTCTGAGGTCGAAAGCCATCGTCCCCATTTATTTCTCTGTACTTCATTTATTGGAACTGTTTTTCCAAAGTCTGACGCATACTGTACGTAGTCCTTCTGCAACGATACCGATTTCAGGAGATCTTGTTTTGTCAAGATCGTCTGCACCTGCAAAGCCCACAAAAGCTTTACATTTCCAACTTTTGAGATGCCGGCCTCTGCTTTTTTGTTGTGCTCAATAAATTCTGGCATCTGTGTGATTGTCTGGTACAGTGACGGATATTTTTTTGCAAATGATTCGTCTACATTGATCCATTTTTCTGGCATTCTCATATTGCTTTTCTGGCGATCTGCCATCCTGCAGACAGCCATCCTCCTTTCTTCTCTTATTGACCCGGCAATTACTTCATTTCAGAAAGAAATCCCAGTAATTGTCGGATATTCCTTATCTCATACATCGCTGCATAGTGTCCATATACAGAGGCAATGGAATCGCCCTGATCCCACTTTTTACGATCATCCGTATTTAACCAATACGCACATTTTGCTTTTCGGCAGATGTTTTTTATATAATTCTCCCCAGCATCGTTTTTGTTGTTTCTTGCATCGCCAATAAAGATGATCATGCTATCCTTGCTGATACGATTGCGGTACTCTTTCCACATACTTCGCAATGGTCGCTCATAGTTTGAGTACTGCCCGCTGCGCGGAATCATCGTAAGAATCTGTTTTGCAGCATTATCAACATCTTCTGTATCGTACACCCTGGATATATCATAAAGAGAATTGACAAAAGCAAACGCACTGCATCCTCGTGGAAAGACCTCTTTCAAAAGCCCTATGAAGGTGAGCATCATCTCCGAGGCATCCTTGCAGGAACCGGACACATCCAAAATGAGAACCAGATCGGCCTTGCTGCGCCGTGGCTGCTTATATATAAGGTTTATGGGCTGCCCGCAGGTGCGAATAGACTCTCGCATTGTCTCTTCCAGATTCAGAGACAGGCGCCTTTTGCTGTTAATATTTCTGGTCATACGCGTCTTAAATGCCAGAAGATTCTGGCGCAGGTATTCGCGCATTTGATTTTTTTCTGCTTCCGTCAGCTTTTTAAACGGCTTTTCGCTAAGTCTCACAAACTCTGCATTCATCGTTTGTATGCTTCCGCCGCCGATGAAATCTGCACGATGGATCATGGAAGACGGCTTAATTATTAGCGAATCATTGGAACTATCCATGCCTCTTTTCATTTGTTCAAAGGCACGATCCAGTTCTCTGCACGTGTCCTCATAGCGTCGCTGTTCATCCTTCATCTGACGCTGCAGCTTTTTGATTTGCTGGTCCGTTTCTTCTTGTGCCTGACTGATTGCAGACTCCAACTCAGCCATATTCTTTTGCCTTTTTGTGATAGCAGAACTTAGTTCCTTACTGATATCCGTCATTGCGTCTGCCTGTTCCAAATCTCCATCGTACAGACTTTTCTCTGCCTGCTTCATCAATGTCTGATATAAGCAACCTGCCTGTTTCTCATCCCATGGCAGTTCACCTAAAAGCATTTTTTTAGATTGTTCTATCTGCTTTTGAGACTTTATTTTTGTTTCCGACAATTTCTTTAACTGTGTCTGTGCTTTTCTGCTTACCTTTGGTTTCGGCTCATTCTCATGTGCCTTTTGAATTAAATTCTTTCGAATTCGTTCTTTTTGTTTTTTCAAATTCTCCAGCTGTTTTTGAGCGTCAGACACAAATAAGTCCAGTTCTTTTCGTTTCTCCTGCTTCTCTTTTTCCTTTTGTTCCTCCCTTTGTGGGATTGTTTTTTTGCTCAGAAACTCTCGAAACAACGCTTTCATCTTTGCTACCTGCTCGCCTGTCTTTGCTAGGCAGACAGAAAGTGCGGCCAACATTTCATCTTCCTCTGTGATATCCACACCGGCTGATTCCACTGATCTTAGCAGATGTGCAAGTGCACTCTCAGAAACTGCAAATTTATGATCTTGGAGAAAAACGGCAAATTCCGAAAGAAAATCAAGAATATCTTTTTGCATCGCATTCCTCCATTAGAACAGTTTTGCATTTTCCATAGTCTGACGGTCTTCCTTGTTTTTCGCAATCATACAGAGAGACGCTTTAAGCGTTTCTTCCTCAAGTTCATCACTATTCAACGTAGACAGATACTTTGCCCACTCACTCAGTTCTGAAATGGAAGGCTGCTGTTTTAACGGCAAAGAGCGAATCTGTTTTGCACAATTTGCTACCGATTCTGCAATTTTCGTGTCAATACTTCTCTGCATTTGAAGGATTTCTTTCAACTCTTCGGCTGTTTTTTGCTTAATGTAAAGATAGTTGCAGCGACGTTTCAATGCCTGCGACAGATCTCTGTAGCGGTTAGATGTGAGAAATACGATTGGACGCATCTCTTCTGGACAGGTCACGGTACCATACTGCGGAATGGAAATGCTGAAATTCTCCAATACCTCCAACAGCGTGTATTCAATCTCCTCTGATGCTTTCTCCACTTCGTCTAACAAAAGGACATAGCGTTTCTTTCCGCTAATTGCCTTTAATATCGGACGTTCAATCAAAAAATCACGTCCATAAAAATTGATTTTGCCTACTGCATCCAGCGATTCCTGCAAGTCTTTTCCTGCAAGTGATTCCTTAATCGTTCCCTGGATCGCCTGAATCGTCAGTAGCTGTTTCTGGTAGTCATAGTCGTACAGAATCTTATCATAAGACAGACCATCGTAGAACTGAACACGCAGAAGCTCCAAATCAAGCATCTTCGCCGTAGCATAGGCAAGTGACGTTTTTCCGACGCCTGGATCACCTTCTACTAGAAGCGGAACCCCGTTTATCGCGCTCATTACAGCAAAATTAATGTACGAATTTGAGAGATACCCATTTTCTCTGAGTTTGTTTCCAATTTCTAACATTGCATTTCCCTCCACTCCATGTAATATTATGTATTTACGTATATTATAGTATACATATTACTATATTTCAAGCCCTAAGATGAATTTTTGAGGAAATTTAAAATTTTCTGCATTATAATGCCGCTAATCCAAAGCTTCTTCTGCTTAGATTAACGGCATTTTTTGTTTTACTTATTGTCATTATGATTTTATATATTTTTTTCTTCTCGATACTTCATTACCGCATGCCAGTCATCACGTCCCAAAAAATGTGTACCTGAGCGAAGGAAAAATGAAATATTTCCTTCATCATATAAGGTATCTGGCAATATTTCATCTGGGCAAATCAGTCCTTTCTGTCCTAATATTTCAAAAGCTGGACTGGCAGCAAGTCCGCTTAATACCTCAGAATGCGCATCTGCCCAGAGATCACGCGTAGCTCCTGTCAGGCAAACATAGCGAGGTGCAATAAGTGCAATTAAAAAATGCATGTCAAATGGCAAATCATTTGCATCACGATCATCAAGAAACAAATTCGGGCAAAACCAGTAACGTGTATATTCACGTGACAGATCACGAAAACTTTCTGCCTGACTGCCACGGTAAAGACTTCCTGAATTTCCAGCCACGGCAAGAGAAAAACGCTCATCCATCGCAGCACACCATAGGGCTGTCAGCGCCAGACGTGAATGACCTATTACTGCAATGCGGGCATGATCAAGCTGTGCTAATGTCTGTAAATAATCCATTACTTTACTTGCTCCAAATGCCCAAACTGCAATCTTACCCCAACGATCTTTCTTAATCCAATCTTTTTCAAAGCGGCTTACACCTAAAAAGCTCTCCTTACTATCATCTGGATCAATATCCTGATAGCATACGTGCACAATTGCATATCCGTTATCTATTATTTCTTCACCCAAGCCTCCAGCTACAAGTTCATTAAACTGCAGATGAAGAAATGCAGGTATCTTTTCCTTTACTGCTTTTGGCAAAATCAATTTAAATATAAACTCGTATGCGTCATTATTATTTGCTAACTGAACTTTTATTGTTTTTTCAGTTGCCTTTCCACCATATGCATCTTCATCCACACCCACACATTCAAATGCAGATTTGATATTTTCTGGTGTTACTCCCATATATTCATGACACAATAGCTTTTTAATTTCTTCCCGACGAAGCTTCCAATCCTCATAGTTTGTTACCGCATCTCCATTCTCCAAACGCATCAGCTCTGGAAGGTGTCTGTTTTCAATTTCTTTTTGCAGTCCATTCATTCTTCTTTTCCGTCCTTTCATTTTCTATGTTTTATGATTTTAGTTTGTTTCAATTTTTATATAGCTGCCAGGACCATCTGTTCCCATCGTCTTTGTGACAAGAATCTTTTTGTTAATAGAATCCTTTAGCTCTGCCACATGTGAAATGATGCCAACCATACGATTTCCATCTGCCAGATTTGCAAGTGCCTTTAACGCCTGCGAAAGCGCTGCTTCATCTAATGAGCCAAATCCCTCATCCACAAACATCGTATCAATCTGAATGCCACCTGCCCTTGACTGTATCTCATCCGAAAGACCAAGTGCAAGAGACAAAGCCGCCTGAAAGCTCTCGCCGCCCGAAAGTGTCCGTACACTTCGCTCACTTCCATTGTAATGATCGATAACATTTAAATCAAGTCCTGCTTTTTCTTTTTTATTTTCGGCATCCTCACGACGCTTTAACTCATACTGTCCCTGACTCATCGTCATTAAACGCACATTCGCACGGCGCAGTATGCGCTCAAAATAAGCCATCTGCACATATGTTTCAAGCTCAATTTTAGGCTTTCCTGTAACCTGACCGTTTGCTGTGTTTGAGAGTTCACGCACCCATACATATTTTTTCTCTGTTTCCTGCATTACTGTCTGGTGTTTCTTAACGCCAAGAAGTACAGCACGATTCTTCTCATTCTCGGCAAACCAAGTCCGACATTCCTGTGAAGTTTTCTCTTTTTTAAGCGACAATTCCTCCTGTTCTTTTTTTATCAGTCCTTCCTCCGGCATTGTACCGCCATTGTCTTCTAGCATCGAAAGAATCTGCTTTTTCCCCTCCTCTATACTGTTTCTTAATATTTGCTCATCTGCCTTCAGGCTGTGCATCTCTTTTTGTGCTGCCTGATATGCCTGCTCAATTTGCTGCTGCTCGAACTCACTTTGTTTCATTTGTTCTTGCAAGCATAAACAAAGTTCATGTACTCTTTGGCCATCCCACTGCGAATTCTGTGCCTGCAAAGAATCATATTTTTGCCTCAGACTGTTTTCTCGCTCCTGATTTGCGGCTCGCTCCTCTGCAATTAAAATCTCTAACTGCTTAAATGCCTCATCTGCTTTTTCTTTTTTTGTCTGTTCCCGCAAAAGTGCTTTTTGCAGCATATCTTTCTTTTCTGCCTCTGCCTTAAGCCTGTTTACCTGCTCTTTTTTATCCTCATACAATTTGGCAATCGCAAAATCACTTTCTACCTCTTTCTGAAGCTTTTCAATTTGGATTTTTGTAATATCCAGCTTTCCTATCATACCATCAAGGTTTGCCCTTTGCTTCTGCTCTTTTTGCAGCAAATTTTCTTTGTTTTTCTTAAGCTCATCTGCTTTTTCTTTTAATGATCCTGCATATGCAATCATCTTACCTGCCTGCAAAAGTGCCTCCTTTGCCTGCTGCAATTGTTTCGTCAAAAATGTTTCCTTTTCTGTCTCATTTTTATCAGCTGCAATCTGATCAAGCGACTTTTTCATGCTAGCCGCCTTATCGGTCAGCACTGCATAATTTTCTTTTTCTTTTTGAAACTGACTGACAGCAAGCTGCTGTTGTTCCTTGGCTTTTACAAGTTCTGTTTTCACGCAATGATACGTCGAGCTTTGTTGTTCTAAGCTTGTCTGTTGTGTCAAAAGCTGTTCTTTTTTTTGACATAGCTGTTTGAAGCTTTTCTTTAGTAATTCTTCTGCCTGATCACATGTCTTAATTGATTCAAATATTACTTCTTCACTCTTAAGCCATTTTGTAATTTCATCAAACATATTCTGACACAGCTTTTGAAGCTGAGCGTAACTTGCTTGTGCCGCGGCACTTGCCTTTTCTGCTTTTCTTTGTGCTTCATCTGTTTTCTTTTGCATTTCATCAAGTTCTTCACGGCTCACTGTCTGTAAATTCTTTGCTGCCAGAACAGGATGATGCACAGAACCGCACACTGGACAAGGCTTGCCCTCTTCAAGTCCTTCGGCTAAAATTCCTGCCTGCGCGTTTAAATAGCATGTCCATGCCTGCTTCCACTCTGACTGGCAGCTTTCATATGACGCTATATAAATTTTACACTTTTTTTGAAGCTCTGTATGTATACGCTCCTGCTCTTTTTCTTCTTTCAGCTGTTTTTCAAATTTAGTAAGTTCCTCAAGGCGATAGTCATTCTCCTTTATCTGTGCTTTTTTCTGTTCCAAAAGTACATCGCAGTCTTTAAGTTCTTCACAAAGCTGCTCTTTTTTCTGTATCATCTCATTAAGCTTATCAAGCTGCTCTTTTTGCTGAATGATTGACTGCTCCTTCTTTTTTTGACAGTCGCATGTACTTTTATACTCTGCATAGCTTGTCTGATACTGCTCAAGCTGATGTTTTCTATCCTCTACCAGACTTTGACAGCGCTGTTCCTCTCTTCCTGCGTCAGACAGCTTTTCTATCTCAACTTCACAAGCCTTTATCTGTTCTTCTTGCTGTTTTCTCTGATCAAAGACAGACTGAATAGACTGCTTCAATTCACAAATCGTCTCTTCCGCTTCTAATTTTTGCTTTTGAATCTCTTCCCACTCATTTTTTTGCTTTTCAATCTGCTTCATTTGCAAAAGTGCCTGAGAATATGCCGCCTCACAATCCTTTAATAGTTCTAGCTGACGATTCATTTCTTCTATATACTGTGTCTGCTTTTTTCTTTCCTCAGACTGTCTTAATTGCGTGTTTTCTTTCTCTTTAAGATCATTTTTTACTTGTATAAGCTGTTTTTCTTCTGATTGAACTGCCTCGCACAACTGCTTATCCTGCTGCAGACGATGTTTTTTTGCTTCTAACTCTTTTTGTCTTGGCTGTTTGTTAACCTGATCATAAAAAAACTCCTGTGCCTTTATCACCTTTGGCAGCAAAGTTTCTAATCGTTTTTCTTTTTCCTTGACACTCTCACAAGTTTCTTTATACCGCTGAAGCTTTTCTTCATAAACGGCAAGTGTACGCTGTTTGCATGAAAGTTCTTCCTCCTCTTTTTTGAGCATCTGATACTTTTCTTCCCCTGCTGACAAAAAGCCTTCAATTAACTCAATTGCACGAAGTGTCTGACCGTCAAAGCCATTTTTCTTTAAGATGTTCCATTCAGGCTCTTCAATAGCACCATTAGGGCAGACTGCCATGCTTAGTTCCTGACTAATGCCTTTTCGCAGATCCTCATATGCTTCTTTTTGTCGGCTAAGTTCTGCCTTAAGAGCATCCTGAAGCTGCTGAAATTTTTCTGTATGAAATATTCGTCTAAAAATTTCTTTTCTAGTCGCCGTGTCAGCAAAAAGAAGCTTTTGAAAATCTCCCTGGGCAATCATAACAATCTGCGTAAATTGGCGATAATCCAGGCCTAAAATTTCGGTTACAGCTTTTGTGACATCCTTAGACTTTGACACAATCGGTCTGCTCGAATCTGACAAATATTCAAGCTCTGCCTCTGCCTTTTGAAGTGTCAAGCCTGTTCCTCTTCCCTTAGGTCGCTGATACTCTGGATTTCTTTTTACGCGATACTTCTCTCCCCTATAGCAAAAGGTGAGCTCTACATATGTTTTTATCTCTGCTTTCGCATATTTGCTGCGAAACATCTGCGGATCACGCACTTCACCGCTGGCTTCTCCATATAGTGCAAATGTGATAGCATCAAAAATGCTTGTTTTTCCTGCTCCAGTATCTCCAGTAATCAGATAAAGTCCCTGCGTCCCCAGACGTTCAAAATCAATCGTTATCTCTCCTGCATATGGTCCAAACGCACTGACTGTTAACACTTGTGGTCTCATGATTTGTCCTCCTGTAATCGCATAAACAGTTCTTCTACAAATTGTTTTTGTTCTATGCTCATAGGCTGATTGTTCTGCTTTTCGTAAAGTTCTTCAAACAGCTGTTTCTCACTCTTTTGCTTAATCTTACTGTCAAAATCTATTGTCTGCTGCGTTCTTGTTCTTAGATTGTCATAAGAAAGACCAAGAAGATTTGGATATATAGTGCGAAGCTTCTGCATTCCATCTGGAATATCTTCCTCATCTGTCAGCGTAATCTGCACATAGTCATCCGTAGCTGTCCCCTGATAAAATGTGCGCGCTGTCACTTCCATATAAGAGCCATGAATTGCCCTAAGATCATGCTTTGGAATTAATGGAATTGTGCGAATAACAATATCATTCTTTTTTCCCATCTCGATAACAGTAACTGATTTTTCCTGTCCTGCCTCAGAAACTGAATATTTTAATAAAGTTCCGCAATAACGCACATTTTCTTTTATATTCTGCGGACTATGAATATGACCAAGTGCCGTATAATCAAATGCTTCAAATATAGATGCATCTATATTATCAACTCCGCCAACAACAATATCCTCTGAATCACAGCGGCCTGCACCCGTAACGAATTGATGTGCCACCAAAATATTTCGCTTTTTCGTATCAATATCCATATGGTTTACTGCCGCAAAAACTGCATCCTGATATGACTCAATTTCCTCTTGTCCCAGTGCACGGCGCACAATGGACGGACGAATAAATGGCAAAAGGTAAACTTGTGCTTCTCCAAATTCATCTGTCAATGTAACCTTCTGTGTACTGCCATCATATACTGTAGACAAGTACACGCCTGATTGCTTCATCAACCCTGCACCAAACGCAATACGCTCCATGGAATCATGATTGCCACTGACAGCACATACCTTAATTTTTTGCGCTGCAAGTGCATTAAAAAACCAGTCTAACATCATAACAGCCTCAGTAGATGGAATAGGTCTGTCATAAATATCTCCCGCCAAAAGGAGTGCGTCTGCATGCTCTTCTACGCAAATTTTAACTACTTGCTCTAAAATATAACGCTGATCTTCCAGCATTGAAAATTCATTGATCCGCTTTCCAAGATGCAGATCAGAAATATGTATCAATTTCATAGCTTCTCCTTTTGTTCTCTACTTGCAAAAAAACAGCACTAAAAGAAGTGGGCCTTGCCCCTATCTTCTCTTTTGTACTGTTCTTGTAAAATATATGTTTTTACTGTTTGTATTCTACCTCAAACGGAAGCTGATCAAGAATATCACGCTTCGCGTCAATACCAGGATACACCTCAATAAGTTTAAGTCCCTTAGGTGTCAGTCTAAATACACAGCGCTCTGTCACATACAAAACCTTCTGCCCATTTTCGATTGCACGCTTTGACGAAAAGCTTATGCTATTAACATGCTCTACAAATTTAGGTACTGATCCTTCTTTTTCAATAGTAATCTCACCACTTTTTTGTGATACAGTTAAGCCTTTTGCATTAAAGCTCATGCAGAATACAACAGTTGGTGTCTTTGCAGTTATATTGGCAAATCCACCAATACCAGCAAATGCACCTGGACCTCTGTGTGCATTAATATTTCCATATTGATCAACCTCAAGTGCACCCATAAAGCATATATCCAAACCGCCATTGTCATAAAGATCAAACTGGTTTGCCATGTCGTAGACGGACGCAGCTCCGATCATCGCGCCAAACGCCTCACCAGAAACTGGAAAACCACCAATACCACCTGATTCAACAGTCAGTGTTACCATATCGAGCATGCCGCTCTTTCTTGCATAGCGTGAAACCATCTCCGGAATGCCAATTCCAATATTAACAATATCATCAACCCGAAGCTCTTTGGCAGCTCGTCTTCCAATGATTTTTCCGATTGTATTATCCTTGAGCATCTTTTCTGATGCCTGGTCAATCTTCTCACTCCAGATATGCCATTCCTCATATGGAATTTCAAAGCTTCCAGTCAGCGCTGTATACGCTTCATTTCGCTCTTGTGGCTCTGCAACTACAATCGCATCTACCAGACAGCCCGGAATAATAGCATTTCGTGGTCGTGACGGCGTGTCTACCAGCCTATCTACCTGGACAATTACTTTTCCTCTGTTTGCCTTTACAGCCTGACAAATGGAAAGTGCATCGCCAGACATAAACATATCGTCAAAAGTAATATTTCCCTTATGGTCTGCCGCAGTTCCCTTTATCAGCGCAATTGTTATTTTCGGAAGCTTATAATAAAGAAACTCCTCACCATCCACTTCTACATGCTTTACAAGCGAATCGTCAATCGAAACTCGGTTGATTCCTGGTCCCTCCAGTCTCGGATCGACAAATATATCAAGACCAACCTTTGAAAGTGCACCTGAAAGTCCCCCTGCCTGTGCGCGAATCGCATGAGAAATACAGCCAAGCGGCAAATTGTATGCCTCAAAGCGATCCTCCAACACAAGCTTTTTTGTGCTCATCATAGCACCAAAATGACCACAAATCAACCTGTCTACTGCCCCGTCACGAATGTATCCTTCAGCATTGTGTTCAGTATCCCACACGCCAAATCCTGCACTAGAAACAATTGTCAGATGGGTAGGTGACTGCATTTTCTGATAGCGGCGATAAAGTGCCTCATGCAGCTCCACTGGATTTTCAATTCCCACAAATGAATTAACACATATACAATCTCCATCCCGAATCAAACGGATTGCTTCATCTGATGTCATAATCTCATACATAGATTAAGCCTGCCATTTAACTTTTGCTACGCACTTCTTTACGTGACAAGCTTCTTTTCCAGCACGCATCTGCGGCTTATGAGCAATGCTCGGAGGAAGTACTGCGTAAGAACCTGTTGTCAGAATGGACTGACACATTTCTTCTGGCTCCTTCCAGAATGCAACATCACGCTTTTCATCATATTCCTCATCTGCCTCTAAACCAGTTCTGCTTACTGTGTCGATCTCCTCCTCACCGGAAATGATCCACTGAATATCTGCATAACAATTATGAGTCTCCAGACGGCAGTTCTCTGCTGGCTTTGTCTCATACTCCTGAATCATAAAATAAAAATCATCATTTACCTGGTAGGTACCAACTTCAAGTGCTGCTAAATCCTGCTTTTTTAAGTAGCAAACTGCTTCTTCGATTGTCATTTCATATTCCTTCCCAAAAAGCGCCCGCATTGGCACTTTCCTGCGTATACTTTATGTAACTTTTTTGCATCTTTCATGCTTTTCTAGCTTACTTAAAAAATATTTTTTTGTCAAGCATACTACACTATGTTCTTTTTTAAATACACTTTCTGGCTTTATTCATCCACACAAAGAATCCTATATTTAAGACAATTCCAAAAATCGTTGCCACTGGTGCTGCAAATCCTATATTTGTAAGACTTGCATTTGGCTGAATACTCATGTAATATGCCAGCGGAAGACGAACAAGCAATGTCTGGATCAGTCCCTGTGCCATTACCCACATAGTCTGATCGTGTCCGTTAAAATAACCAATCATACTAAATAATATAGCGGTAACAATTGTCTCCAGTGCAAAACCTTTAAGATAATCATATCCTTTTTGTATAACATCGGCGTCTGTTGTAAATATTCCTGTCAAAAGATCCCCCTTAAGAAGAACAATGGCAAACACAACCATTCCAATCAAAACACCTACACCAATTCCAGTAAACATCGCGTTTTTAGCTCTTTTTTCGTTTCCTGCTCCAACGTTTTGTGATACAAATGATGCCATTGACTGCATTAAGGAACTTGGAATCAACATCGCAAAATTTACAATTTTACACGCAACACCATATCCAGATGAAGCCTCTAATCCCAGACGGTTGACAAATGCACAAAGTGCAAGGAATGAAATCTGAGTCAAGCATTCCTGAAGTGCTAATGGAAGACCAATTTTCAGTGCACGCTTGCAGTGGCTATTAACCTTAAAATCAGCTTTTGTGATTTTAAATGGAAGCTTCTTTTTCATCAGCATCCATAATGCAAACACAACACTTACAGCCTGTGCTGCTACAGTCGCAATCGCTGCACCTGCTGCATCCATATGAAACCCTGCTACTAATATTAAATCTCCTGCAATATTGATAACACATGCAACTGCAACAAATATCAATGGTGACTTACTGTCTCCAAGTCCTCTAAAAATAGCAGAAAGAACATTATAAGCAACAATAAAGAAAATACCACTTCCGCATATCTTTACATAAACAGATGTCAGACTTACTGCTTCCTCTGGTGCCTGCATCAATACAGCAATCGGACGCGAAAACACGATCATTATAACAAACAGCACTGCTGACATTACCGCAAATACAACTACAGAACCGCCAATCAGTGCACCAATTGACTGTGTTCTCTTCTCGCCAATATATCTGGCAATCAAAACTGTAATACCCATTGCGAACTGTGTTATCACAAATGTTACAAGATTTAATACCTGACTTCCTGTCGATACTGCTGAAAGACCAGATGTCGTTCCAAATCTTCCCACCACAAGAAGATCAACTGCGCCATATGCTGCCTGCAGCACAAGTGCACCAAGAATCGGAATCATAAATGGAATTAATTTTCCAAGTATGCTGCCTTGCGTGAAATCTGCCTTATCATTTACTTTTTCTCTACTCAATGTCAACTCTCCTTTCGCTCATGACCTGATAAAATTTCTTTATTGTCTGAATCATACAATCTGCTTCCTCATCAGAAATCATGTCCAGATACGGAGCCAGTCTGCTGTAATAGTTTCTGTCGTACTTATCAGACAATTCTTCTCCACTTTTTGTAATCGCAATATACGTAACTCTCCCGTCTTCGTCTGAAGAAATCTTCTTGAGATATCCCTTCTCTTCCATAGCTTTGACTGTTCTCGTGACACCTGGTCTTGGAAGATTTAACGCATCACTAATATCAGATACCTTCACATACTCTTTTGTTTTCTGCAACGTATGAATAACATCAAGATATTGGATATATGCCGGACTAACACCATCTGGAAGCTTTGGAAGCAGTTCTCTGATTCTTTTTGCCATATAGCAGGCATCAAGCATCCGTTTTATTTTCTCAGAATCCATGTTTTCTCCTTTCTTGTTTTGGTGGTCAATTATAGTAATCTTCTATATAATTACCTCCGATAATTATTTTAGTTACCATTGGTAATTATACGATGTTGTTTTTTTAATGTCAAGCTGCTTTTTATAATAAAAAACCGGGGGCAAATTGCTGCCCCCGGTCAAAAAAAGTACACGATCAATCATGTCTTTCTTCCTTATTATCATATGTTTCACAAAATCGTGCTGCAAAGGATGCCGGCTCATCTGCTGCATATAAATGAGACAGATCTCCAAAGGACTGCATACGGAAGCTTGCAATACCTTCTCTTCTCTCCTCTGTGTACAATGTTGTCACAGAAGACGGTGCCGCTGCTGTCCCATGCCAAAGAACAACTGGTGATATTCCAAGCAAATGTCCAAGCATCACGCACTCTACACCCAAATGGCAAAACAGCACAATCGTATCCCTGTTTGCATGCTCTGCACGATAATAGCCATTCTCTCTTGTATATCCATGCTTTTTTAACAGTGAATCCAGACCATCATACACCCATGCTGATTCAGTATCTGCCTTTGCCTTTTTCATAAATGGTGTGTTCATCCACTGATCCTTATCATAATATGCCGGCTCACTTGTCCAACGAGTAGGAAGCAAGTCCCAGCAAACCTTATAAGTACCAGTATCCTCATCAATCGCCGGTGCCTCGAACTCACGAAGCCACTTAAACTCAGTTGCTGTCATACCAAGCTTCTTTAATGTCAGGGATGCTGTATCCTTTGCACGGCCAAGCGGTGATGTATAAATATAGGTATGCTCCTTCTGCAGCTGTTTTTCCATGCGAACAGAAAGAAATTCTGCTTCTCTCCATCCTTTTTCTGTCAAAGAGTCAATCTCATAATTTGGATCGCCATGGCGAACAATAATAAGTCTCATTTTTCTTTCCTTTCTATATTTAATAGTTTCAATTTCTACTTATTTTCACCATGATTTTAGCATATCAGCAAAAATGTGACAAGTGCAAATATTAGCTTATCCGTGAACTGCAACCTTAACTTCGAATCTGAATCTTCTCTGCTGCCGTGCAGGCATAAAGATCGCCAAGTGTCTTTTGATAAAATTCCCGATACGCTTTTGGGCAGGTAATCGTCAATTTTTCAATAGGATCTTTCATCGACATCTGTTTTTGCGTCTTATCCTTTCTTACCTGTGTCAGTGTTGCCTTTACATGTTCGCCAAATTCAAGATACTCTGTCTGTGTCTTTTTAGTTTGCCAAATAGTCTGATGCAGCGAAATCTCTTTTTCGTATTGACGATAATATTCCTGAAAGATATAGTCTGTCATATACGGTGTATAAATCGCATACAGCTTAAGGATTCCAAGAAGACTGTAATACAGCGCAGTCTGACCAGATCTGCAATTTTCTTCTCCATGCTTTTGTGGCTGATAAAGGCGTTCTTTTGCAATTTCAATATAAAAATCGCAGAAATCGCTCCAAAAAAGCTCATCAATTTCATGGCGTGCCTGTCCGATCTCAAATTCGTTTAGAAGCTGTGCTGCGCGAATCGTTGTCTCATTTACGCGTTCCATGATCCATCGATCTATCGGAAGCATTTTTTCTTCCTTCATCGCATTCTCTGGTGTAAACTCATTCAGCTGAAGTATTGCAAATTTAGATGCATTGTACAGCTTATTTAAAAAACGCTTTGAAATTTTTAGTTCTTCCTCGCTGAAAAATGTATCTGTTCCCAGCTTGCTGTTTGCCGCCCAATAGCGCATCGCATCCGCAGAATGTTTCTCTATCAGCATCATCGGCGAATTGGACGCATTGTTTTTTGACTTGCTAATTTTTTCTCCCGGCTTTGCCAACACAAAACCACTAATCATTATATCTTTCCACGGAATCTGTCCTGTATGATACAGACTCTTTACGATAGTATAGAATGCCCATGTACGAATGATCTCATGTGCCTGACTGCGCATTCCCATTGGAAAAATCTCATCTGAAATGTCATCTGACTCTTTATAATGTGCATTGATTAATGGTGTTACCGACGATGTTGCCCATGTATCAAACACAGCCGTCTCTGGAATAAACTCATTGCATCCGCACGTACACGCTTTTAACGGATTCTGCTCAAGCGGATTTACTGGCAGTTGGCTCTCCTCTGCAAAAATCGGTTTGCCACACTTTTTGCAGTACCATACAGGAAATGGAACACCAAAGTAACGCTGCCTTGAAATACACCAATCCCACTTTAAGTTTTCAACCCAAATTTTATAGCGGCTCTTCATATGCTCTGGATGCCATCGAATCTCATCTGCTGCCTTTAAAAAACGATCCTTCTCTGAGAGAACATCAATATACCACTGCTTTGACATAATGAACTCAACCTCATGCTGACAGCGCTCATGAACAGCAACCATATGGTGTATCGTCTCTTGTTTTACCAAAAGATTTTGCTTCTTTAGTAATTCAATGATATACGCTCTGGCCTTTTTTACAGTCATTCCTCCTATAAAATCAATCTTCTCGCTGATTGTTCCATCTGCAAGAATCACTTCCTTAGATGTTAATTGATGCTTCTGATACCACTCAACGTCGGCTGAATCACCAAATGATGCACACATAACTGCGCCAGTTCCCTTGTCCATCGCTACAGTATCATCTGCAAGAATTGGAATTTCAAAATCATATAACGGAACTATTGCTTTCTGACCGATAAACTTCTTATATCGCATATCATCTGGATGAACAAAAATGCAGGCGCATCCAGCAAGCAGTTCTGGTCTTGTTGTCGCAATCAAAAGATTGCCAATAGGTGTAGTAAAATTCAGATAGTTAAATACCGTCTCACACTCTTTTGTCTCAAGCTCGGCCTGTGCAATTGAAGTTTGGCATTCAGTACACCACAATACCGGAGATGTCTTCATGTAAGCTTTTTTCTTATTTGCCAGCTCAATAAAAGAGCGCTGTGAAATTCTTTGTGCCCGATCTGATACTGTCTGATACTGCAAATTCCAGTCTACACTAAAACCCAGACGACTCCACAGTTCTTTAAACTCGCCCTCGTAAGTTCCTATCGTTTTCATACACTTTGCCCGAAATTCACTTCGAGGCATCTGATTTGCCCGAATTTTTTCATCGCGCTCAACTAAGCGCTCTGTCGGCAGTCCATTATCATCAAAACCAAATGGATAAAATACATCGTATCCCTGCATCCTCTTAAAACGCGCAATCATCTCTGCCTGTGTATAGGAAAATACATGACCAATATGAAGCTTTCCGCTTACAGTCGGCGGCGGCGTATCAATTGAAAAGATTTTTCTCTCTTTTCCATTCTGATAGCGATAGATATCATTCTCCTGCCACATTTTCTCCAATGCTTTCTCTGCCTTTTGAAAATCATACTTTTTTTCCATTACAGATTCCTCCTGAATATAAAGATTATCCAACGCAGACAAAAAAAACGCCCTGAGCCAAACGCCCAGGGCGAACATACATGTCCGTGGTACCACCTAGATTCAGAAATACTTCTGCACTCAATACAATACGGGAATTTTTTTTAATTCCGATATTGCTTCCCTTATAACGGTGAGAATCTCCGTTGGAGTCTACTAAAGCTGTAAAAATATACCTGTTCGATCCAAAGCTCAAAGGCTACTTCCATGCGTCCTTCACGAAATTTTTCACCAACCAATTTCTCTCTGTCCATCCGGAAACTGCATGTACTCCTCCTCGTCAATGCTTTTTGTCTGTAATTGTTACGCACAGTATATCACAAAAATATGCAATGTCAAGCTTTTTATTATTTTTATTTATCCCAACGTCTGCACAACTTTTCAATATCTTCTGTGAAACGGCGAATATCTTTATTGGCACCTTCTCTGTATTTTTTTACAATAGCAAGAAGCTGCTGTGCTGCATCAAACAGTTTTCGATATACATCACTCATCCGGCCTTCTCTTGGCTGATAATCCTTCTTAACATACTCTCTTGTTCCTTCACGAATTTTTTGATCTGACAGCAAATCCCACGATTCTCCTGTGTATGGTGCCGTTGCATTAATCCCATAGGTAGTTGTCAAAAGAGATGCAAATGAATCTGTGACAGTATCCTCTCCATGAACAACAAATACATGTGTTGGCTTAGGTGCAATATGGCTTACCCAGCGCACAAGTCCTTCTCTGTCTGCGTGACCGCTTATTCCCGTCATGCGTGCAATTCGTGCCTTTACACAAATTTCTTCTCCAAAAAGTCTTATATTTTTTGCACCGCCTAACAGCACGCAGCCAAGGCTTCCCTCTGCCTGATAACCAGCAAATAAAATGGTGCATTCTGGTCGCCAAAGATTATGTTTTAAATGATGACGGATTCGTCCGGCATCGCACATGCCAGATGCTGAGAGAATGACCTTGGGTTTTGGATCTTCATTGATAGCACGTGATTCCTCTACGCTGACGGACAGTCGAAGTCCTGGAAAACGAATCGGATTAATTCCCTGACGCACAAGTGCCATGGCTTCCTCATCAAAGCATTCCTGTGTATTTGTCATAAAAATATTTGTAGCCTCCACAGCAAGCGGACTATCCACAAAGACTTCTGTATGTTCAAATTCTGGCAGTTCATGATCTACCTTAAGCTGCCTTAAAAAATATAATATTTCCTGTGTACGTCCAACTGCAAAACAAGGGATCACTAAATTTCCGCCGGCAGCAAGTGTCTCCTTTAAAATTTGCTTTAGCTCACTTTTACAGTCTAAAAGAGAAATGCCCTGATCATGACTTCTATTTCCATACGTTGATTCCATAACAACATAATCGGCATCGTCCACATATGATGGATCTTTAATCAATGGCTGATTCGTGTTTCCAATATCACCGGAGAATACAATTTTCTTTGTATGTCCTGCTTCTGTCAGCCATACCTCAATAGACGCTGACCCAAGCAAATGGCCAACATCTCTCATCCTGATTTGAATGCCCGGTGCAATATCAATCTTTTTTTCATATTCACATGGGACAAAATATGTCAGCACATTTTCTGCATCCTCAATAGTATAGACAGGAACCACCGGCTCTGCATCACTTCTCTTATTTTTTCTGTTTTTCCACTCTGCTTCAGACTCCTGAATATGAGCGCTATCCTTCAACATGATTCGACATAGCTGCGTCGTTGCCTTTGTTGCAAAAATACTTCCACGAAAACCATTTTTATAAAGATACGGCAGCATTCCAGAGTGATCAATATGCGCATGCGTCAGAAAAACATAATCAATCTGGGAAATTGGAAACGGCAGTTCTTCATTCACATAAATATCACGTCCTTGCTCCATGCCACAATCAACAACAATCTTCTTATTACATGCCTCCAGACAATGACAGCTTCCTGTCACTTCATGAGCAGCTCCATTAAATGTTAATTTCATAGCAAAACCCTCCTTTTTCAGTTTTTCTTATACTTCTATATATATATATATGATATCCACGAATTGCTCCGTTGCTATGCAACTTTCGCAATTCTAAAAACATTCGGATTCGCTGATTTTCCTTGAAAATCGCTGCATCCTCATGTTTTTGCGGGTCCCAAGCTCAAAAACCTAATCGTGCAAGCACGAACGGCTTTTGGAGCTTTTGACCCTAGTATTATATATATTATACTATTTTTATTTTTATAAATCCAGACTATTTTCTTACAATTATATTTCAGGATTTTGTATAAGAGCCATTTCTTTACGGTACGAAGACGGAGTCATTCCCGTTATTTTTAGAAATGTGCGGTTAAAATAACTTATACTGTTAAAGCCACATAATGACGCTACCTCACTGATTTTTTTGGAAGATCTGGCAAGCATCTGGCTGCTGTTTAACACTCTGCATCTGTTTAGATAACAAAATGGTGTCATTCCTGTCCATGCCTGAAACAATCTGCAAAATTGACCTCTGCTTAGATGAACCAGACTGGCAAGTTCTTCAAGCGTTAAATCTTCCATGTAATGTGTCTCAATATATGACACTGATTTTTGCAGATATTCAAGCTGCGGCCTTCTTTTTTTTGCATCTGGATAAAATGACTTTAAATGATGATCATACAATTTTTGCCAGATCATTAAAAACGTTCCCTGAATCAAAAGTTCCTTTGCTGCAATTTTCTCCTCATCCATAGAAAATATAAATTTCAGCTGCGTTAATATTTCCTTATGCCAATTTTTTTCTGACGTAAATGTTACGGCATACTTCCATGATCCACTGCAAACAGGATACATATATTTTTGAAAGCATTCTGAGTTATGCGGTGAAATAAGCCATAGCGGATCAGCTACTGCGGCATGAAATAAAACAGTCCCTTTAGTTCTTGCCCAATGCATAAGTTTTGGAGGCACGAAAATACCATCTCCTTTCTTTAAAAGAAATGCATGATTTTCAATAAAAAACTCTACTTCTCCTTCCTCCACATAGAAAAACTCCAGTTCTGGATGCCAGTGAAGATAAAGTGCTGGGAAGTTTTTTTCTGGCAGCGCTGCTACACCATCTGTTTCTGTAGGAATTTCTATTTTTGTTGTATGAACAGACACTGGAACAAAATGAGATTTGTGAGGTACTGTTTCTCTATATTGATCTTTTTTCTGTGTACTCATTTTCACGCCCCTTTCTTTTCTATATCGTAACACATTTTAAAAAAATGCGCAATATAGTGCTACTTTTTGATACCATTTTTCAAGTATTTCTTTTTTATTTTTTGTATGATAAAGCTATCAAATGATGTCAATACAAGATGATAATTGACAGAAAGGTGGATTTATGAATACTATACATCAAGAGGGCAATGCCCTTATTTACGAAAATGATGGAGAACTTTTACGTATTGAACCTTGGGGCAAGAATAGTCTGCGTGTTCGCTCTGTTATGCAGGGTCCAATCTGTGATACTGACTATGCACTTATTGAGCTGAATGAAGCTGATAAAGCAATTGTGCCATCGATTTCAGTATCCGAATATGAAGCAAGTATTACAAACGGAAAAATAACAGCACGCATTGAAGTAAGCAACTGGAATCACAAATGTGTCATTTCCTACTACAACCAGAACAAAAAGCTGCTGCTTAAAGAAACAGGCGACGGCGGTGCTCTCAATAAAGACAGCAGACGCTTCCACGGAATTATTGGCGGTGCTTACAACCTGCATGTTTCCTTCGCATCTGCTCAAAATGAAAAGCTGTTTGGAATGGGTCAGTATCAGCAGGATGATCTTGACTTAAAATATACCACACTTGAACTTGCACATAGAAATTCTCAGGCAAGTGTTCCTTTTGTTCTTTCCAGTCTTGGCTATGGCTTCTTATGGCATAACCCGGCTATTGGTCAGGTTACATTTGGAAAAAATGTAACAGACTGGTATGCAGCAAGCACCAAGCAGATGGATTATTGGATTACAGCCGGAGATACTCCTGATGAAATTGAGCAGGCATACGGACGAGCTGTTGGAACTACACCAATGATGCCAGAATATGGACTTGGCTTTTGGCAGTGTAAACTTCGTTATTGGAACCAGGAGCAGCTTCTTTCTGTTGCCAGAAAATACCATGAGAAAAAAATCCCAGTCGATGTGATTGTATGCGATTTCTTCCACTGGCCAAAAATGGGCGATTTCCGATTTGAAGAAGAATTCTTCCCAGATCCTGATGCAATGGTTAAGGAATTAAAAGAGATGGGCATGGAGCTTATGGTTTCTGTATGGCCGCAGATTGACACGCAAAGTGAAAATTTTGCAGAAATGAAGCAAAAAGGACTCCTTGTTAAAACAGAGCACGGTGTTGAGATTTGTATGCGTTTTGGCGGTGAAAGTGTTTTCTTTGATCCTACTAATCCTGCTGCACGCCGCTATGTATGGGATAAGTGCCGTCAAAACTATTATGATAAGGGTATCCGCGTATTCTGGTTGGATGAGGCGGAGCCAGAATATCTTGGCTATGATTATGATAATTATCGCTATTATCTTGGCCCTGATAATCAGATTGGAAATGTCTACCCACAATATTTCTCTCGTACTTTCTATGATGGCCTAAAGGAGCAAGGCGAAAAAGATGTTGTCAATCTTGTTCGCTGTGCATGGGCTGGTAGCCAGCGCTATGGTGCTCTCGTATGGTCTGGCGATATTCACAGCGATTGGCCTACATTCCGTCGTCAGGTAAGCGCTGGACTCAATATGGGAATTGCCGGAATTCCATGGTGGACGACAGATATTGGCGGCTTTTCCGGCGGTCGCCCAGAGGACAAGCAGTTCCAGCAGCTTCTGGTTCGTTGGTTTGAGTGGGGATGTTTCTGCCCTGTTATGCGTTTACACGGTGATCGTGAATGTGATGATAGACGAGTGTTCCATGCAGATGGGTCTCCTGCTCTCTTTACTGGTGGCAATAATGAGGTTTGGAGCTTTGGAGAAGCAAATGAAAAAATCTTAACAAGCTATATTTTCTTGAGAGAGCTGATGCGTCCATATACTAGAAAACTAATGGAGGAGGCTCATCTTTACGGAAAGCCTGTCATGCGTCCAATGTTTTATGAATTCCCAGAGCAGGATATTTGCTGGGAATTAAAGGAACAATATATGTTTGGACCTTCTATCCTCGTTGCACCGATTCTATATGAAGATCAGACTGAACGTACTGTTTATTTGCCATCTGGCTATAAATGGACTCTTCTCTCTGATGGTACCGTATATGAAGGCGGTCAAACGATACATGTAACTGCTCCACTTGAGCAAATTCCAGTGTTTATCAGTGAGGATGGTCCTGATCTTGTTGAGGGTTGGAAAAAGATTCGAGAAGAACAAGGTATTTGTTAATTTTTAGTGAGAATTTATCGCGATGTTAAAGCTGAAAAGTTATTAAAATATTGAATGAAAAAAGTGAAGTCTCTCTCAGTAGTTTGGGCTGAGGCTTCGCTTTTTTGTGTTGCTGTGTTGTTTTGAGGGTGAAAGATGGTATTTTGAGGGAGAAAAAGTGGGTGGAAAATTTTATACTTATTAAGTTATGCTACTTTTATAGTAGTTCTCCTTCCTGTACTGCCTTTTATTGCTTAAATAAGTATACCACCAGCTAAATTGTTTTGCAATACAGGAAGATCATTCGCTTTTATTTATAATTTCCAAGGCTAATCTGTTGACTTTCGAAATTTTCCACGAAAGATGTCTTCTCATAAAAATGTACTGCATGAGCAAGTAAGCCTTCGAATGTATAATAGGGATCATTTTTTTCAATTGGAAGTGTCACGATCTGTTTGATGAATCCAGCTTTATAAATCGCTGTGATCAGCTCTACTGTCTTTCTTCCATCTTCTCCCGTAATCATTGGTCTTTTTCCTGTTTCCAATGCAGTGAGAATATTGTCAATTTCTCCAATATGTCCTTCATAGGTAAGATCTGGAATTGATTCATAATAAGAATTGATTTGATCAACCAATTCCTTATTTCCACCTGGTTTCCAGAATCCATTTTCCTGACTAACCTCTGCTTTTACATCCCATGGAGCCGATAACTTTGCATTTGCGCATTGAAGTTCAATCCCCTGCTCTTCCCCGTGATGAACAACTGAACTTGTCACCTGAGCTAGGCTGCCATCATCATATCGGCAAACAGCAAATGACAAATCCTCCACCTCTGCATTGTCATGCATTACATTCGTTAACATTGCCATCACTTCTTTTGGAAGTTTGCCTTCAATCCAATTGAGCATATCAATATGATGAACTGCGTGATTTAATGTCGGACCACCGCCTTCCTTTTCCCATGTTCCTCGCCACCACAAATCATAATAGCAGTGACCTCGCCACCACAGTGAATTGACATGTGCACAACAAATCTTTCCTGCTAAACCACTATCTGCTAGCTTTTTTAATTTATAGATCGAATTGCGGAAACGATTCTGCGCGATGCAAGCAAGTGTTTTTTTGCTTCGTTTTTCAGCTTCAAGCATTTGATCACATTCAGATAAACAGGTTGCCATTGGCTTTTCTACTACTACATTGCATCCTGCATCCAACGCATGAATTGAAATTTCTGCATGTACATATGGTGGCGTACACACATGCACCAAATCAAGTTTGTTTTCCTTTTCCAGCATCGTCTCATGATCGGCATAAATTCGGCAATTTAAACCATATTCTTTTTTCATTGCCTCTGCCTTTTCTGGATAAATATCGCATAAAGCAACCACCTGGCAACGCTTTGGAAATGTCAACAATCCTTCCATATGAGCATGTGCGATATTTCCACAGCCTACAATCGCAACTTGAATCATAATCTTGCTCCTTCCTTTCTACAATTTGCACTCTTTACAAGCTTTGCCTGCATTTCAGCTTTCACACAGAGTTCGGCTGCCTTAAATGCATGTTCCTGTGTCATCGCATTTTCAGTTCGATTGATGCAGTCCAAAATCAATTGTCCAAAATAAGGATAGCCAACCTTTCCTGCTACCTCAAAATGCTGTTCGCCTTCTTTATTTACCAAAAATACATGATTGCTTGTTCCATCGTTTGTTCCAACATTTACATATTTACGAAGTTCAATATACCCCTCTGTTCCCAAAATAAAAGTTCGACCATCGCCCCATGTTGATAAGCCTTCTGGTGTAAACCAGTCAACTCGAAAATGTTCAGTCGTACCATTGTCGCCAAGCAGTATTGCATCTCCAAAATCCTCTAATCCTGGATGATCTGGATGATTATAATTTCCAACTTGACTATACTGAATTGTCGCATCTTTCACATCACAATAATATAGAAACTGTTCAATCTGATGACTTCCAATATCACACAAAATGCCACCGTATTTTTCTTTTTCAAAAAACCAATCTGGTCTACTTGCAGGATCACCTACTCGATGTGGTCCAAATCCGTCTACATGAATTGGCGTTCCAATTGCGCCCTGTTTAATTAAATCTCCTGCGAAAACTGCCGCCTCCACATGGATGCGCTCACTATAATACACCATGTACTTTCGACCAGTCTTTTTCACCATTTCCTTTGCTGCAGATAACTGCTCCAATGTGGTAAGAGGTGCTTTATCCGTAAAATAATCTTTTCCTGCAGCCATTACTCGAAGACCCAATTCACAGCGCTTACTTGTTATTGCAGCTGAGCAGACAAGCTTTACATCTGGATCTGCTAAAATTTCTTCTTCACTTGATGCTGCTTTCGCCTGTGGAAATGCCCTTAAAAATGCCTCAACCTTCTTTGAATCCGGATCATACACCCATTTTAATGTAGCACCTGCCTCTGTCAAACCATTACACATGCCATACACATGTCCATGATCAAGTGCAATTGCCGCAATGTAAAACTCTCCTGGTTTTACAACTGGATTTGGCTTTCCTTTCGGTGCATATTTTGAACCATCTTTTTTATTCATTTTGCTTCCTCCTTTGGGTTTGCATCTGTTTCTTTGATACTGCTACTATAGCATTCTTTCATCGAAAACGCCTACATAATATCCAACTTTTCACTTTGCGAAATACGACTTTTTTATTGCGTAATTCAACTTAAAGTGTTATGATAATTTATCATAAGTTTTGTAAAAGGATTTTTAAGCTGATCTAAGTAAGATGCAATACCAAATTAAGATATGGAGGTAAAAAGAATCATGCGGGTCAATCCTTCCAATATAAATAATACGTTTCACACGATTCCATCCAAGGATCTTCAAAAAAAGCTCCTGATTCTTCCAAATGATCTGAGCTGTGAATATAAAACGATACAGCAAGCTGGCGGTGCCTCACCGTTTCTTCTTCACTGTCACGATGGTTGTGAGATTTTTATCATGTTAGAGGGTGAAATGAATTTTTACACAGAAATCGACGGAAAACAATTAAAACGAGGTGATGTCATTTGTATCCCACCGTATGGCTTTCATCGCGGAGAACTTTGTACTCCAGACTGCTACACTCGTATTGTAATCAATATTCGAGATGAGCGCCTACGCTGTCTATCAACGGTTCAGACCGACCTATCTGCCTGTTTTTATCGTTCCTCTAGAAAGCTTAATTTCTATCACTTAAATGAAAACGAATTAAAAGCCTGCGTTTGTTATTCAGAACAATTAACACAGGCCTTAGAAAATACGCATTTTGGCGATGATATTCTCGCAGATATTGCGATTCGCCAGCTTTTAATTCTTCTCAATGCAAAGGCAAATACAGGTTTTTCTAGCGAATATACCGGAATTATGCCAACTCTTGTCAGCCAAATTTTTTCTTATGTAGACACACATCTTGGCGAGTCTATTTCTATCGCAACGATGGCTGAGGTTCTTCATCACAATAGTACCTATATCAGTCGTTGTTTTAAACAGGTAATGGGAATTTCGCTTCAACAGTATATCATTGCAAAACGGATCTCTCTGGCACAACAACTTCTTCGAGACGGATTATCGCCAAGCGATGTGTGCTTTCAAGCAGGCTTTGGGAACTATTCCAATTTTTCTAGGACATTCTCGATCAATACTGGTATGTCCCCAAAGCAGTATCAAACCCTAGTTACATCATCTTCTAGTTATCTTGTAAAATAATCTTCTTATGTATTGCCTTTATATCCGGGAGTTTTGTTAATCTCATTGTTTCTTCTCATTTTGTAAAATACGAAAAAATCTTGCCTCTAGTATCTAGTATTTCCTCTGACGGCACTCCACACGCTCTTGCAAGCTTTATTGAACCTTCAAATGCAACATGAACATCCATTACAAACGCTTGATCCAAAATTTGCATAAAGGTTTCCATTTCCTCTGCTACAGAGCGAATATATGCCTTATACTGTCGATCCATCGCGCTTTTTAGTTGCTGAATTGATTCTAAATGCTTTTTTAAAAGTCTTTGCTCTCTTGATGACAAATGATCCTTTGCAATTTGATACATCATCACTCCTACACTGTTTCCAATCACGGCACCCAAAACTGGCACCGGAATGATCACTTGTCCTGCAAAGGATGACAATGCACTTACTGTAGCTTCCAAACAAATCATTTCCGAATTTTCAATAAATTCTTGCTCGTTCAATGCTCCCGATTGAAGAAAATGTGCCTGCTCTGCCATTCCAAAGGATGCTGTAAGGATTGCATTTGCAACTGCGGCAGGTGTCGCTGTATAATTTGTGAGTAGATAAATGCTGGTTGCACGAATTCCTCCTTTTGAAAAACCTTTGCTGGTCTTTTTCATAACGTCCAACCAATCATCTTCATTAAAATCACAAAGCCGCTTTTCTTTACATTTCTTTCGAATACTTTGGCAAAGCTCCACTCCTCCTTCAACAGCTGCACCTGCAAAAAGAGCTCTCAGCCCTTCTTTCAATGATGGTTTGCTATTGCGGTACAAATTTGCCTTTTGCTTGTCATTATATTTTTTTAAACTGCTCTTTTCCGTATTAAGTGTCTGCTTATATCGACCTTTCTGAACAGAATCATAATCTAAAGCAGATGGTTCTATTGACGTAAATGGAACCTTCCCTTTCGCAAAAAAATCATGAACCTCTCTCCACTGCTTAAGTGAAAATGTACCATCTGCTGTTGCCATCTTATTTGCTTGACCCTCAGGTATGCTTCTCAGCCATTCAATTTTCTGATAGTGATCAGCTGGAATTTGATAAACTCCACCATTTTTTATAAAAGATGGATATTTTTCTAAATGCTTTTGTATCGCCTGTAAGGATAAATGATTTCCTGCCTGAACAAATTTTTGCTGAATGAGAATGCCTGCGCGCTTTAAATCTTCTGGCCCATTATCATTGATCCATTCATAGACCGGTGCTTTTCCTGCAATTTGACTTCTAGCATTTCCAATTCCACATTCCGCAACCTCTGCAATAAATCCATGCATTCCTTTTTGTCCACCACGTCCCTTACCGTTGTTGACAATATCGTTCTCTATTATTTTCAATGTACGATCAATCATATCAGTCGCATTTTCGAAATTAACCTGTTCACTCTGAAGCCCTTTCATCAGCGAATCCAAACGACTTTGATTTAAATAATTGATCCAAGATGCAACCGCCTGCTCCTGACTGCTTTTCGCAATCCTATCAATTTTCATCGAAATCACCCATCTACCTTCTCACTTAGCTTCGCAGCAAGCGCTTTTGTGTTATTTACCAATGTTGCTAACTGGTACTGGCCGCTTTCTGAAATTTTCAAAAAATCCTTGCCACAATATTTCTTTAGTAATTGATACTGCCTTATCAGTTTGTTATGAAGCTCTTGTGTTTTTTTGGAAAGGCACTGCAACTTTACTGTTATGTTCTTTACCTTTCCTGTATTTTTGATAACTGCCCTCATTTCTTTTGTTTTTTTCCAGTTTAAACGAGTTTTTTTCGTAGCAAACAGTACAATTGATGTTAGAAGAGTGGCACCTCCAATTCCCCATCCAATTGGTCCTGCCATTGCAAGAAAGGCACTTCCTGCTGCCATTCCTCCACCACCTGACGACAATGCACCTCCTCCTAACCATGCCAATGCCGCTTTTGTCGCTGCAGCACCTGACAGTGCGGATATTGCGGTACCTGTAGAGGCAGTTCCAAAGGTAGTTGCAATCCACATTGCTGCACTTGGAGCAAAACTTGCAACGGCAATACCGCTAGTAACCCCCGCTCCAGCTCCCACTAAGGATTTTTTCGCTGATTGCAATTCTTTCTGCGCAAAATCACATGCAGTCATAAAAGTTTCTCGATGAAACCGAATTTCAGATATTTCTGTTTCAAATTCTTTTGGAGACCTCGCAATACTATTGATCAGTTTTTCTACTTTATCAATCACTATCACTGCCTGTTGCCTCTCATGAAATAATGCTTCTCCACTGCTTTTTAGATGCTCATACTCTTGATTATAGATATCTATTGCAACCTTCAGCTCATTATCTAAATCCTGATTTTGCATTCTTACCACCTCCATTACCATTTACCAATCTATTTTTATTATAGCATTCTAAAATGACAGTAATTGTCATCTTGATTTTATTTCTTATATATTCGCATGCACTTAAATCTATATTGAATATATTTTATATCTATATCAAGCAAAAATCAATCTTATTTACAAATAATGGCATTATATACAATTTTTTATGTATATATTTACCTCATACAAAAAGACTGGTACCAAATGACTCTTTTGTCTGCCATCTAATACCAATCTCTATTTTACTTTATAAATTTAAAATCTCTGGCCCTTTTGCCGTCATTTTGCAAAGTCCTCTCGGTGTGATTCGAAGCTCTGGAATGAAAGGAAGAATGCCGTTATACCACCAACACCACACCTGAATCTAATGAAGCCAAGGAGATTAAAAGATTAAATCAGCTTCTTAACGAAAAAGATAAGGAAATTGCTTTCTTAAAAAAAGCAGCGGCATTCTTCGCGAAGGAAATCGATTAGTGGTATATCGATTTATCGACGATAATAAAAATATATTTGGTTTAAGATGGCTATGCAATAAATTTGGAATTAGCCTTAATTGTTACTACAACTACAAAAAGGAGGCAAAGCGGAAATATCATGAACGCTTAGCACATATCTTTGAGCTTATAAAGTATGTTTATTACAATAATAACCGTGTTATAGGCTATAGGTCTATGCGCATTTTTATTAAGCGTTATGGATATGAAGTAAGCAATACCACTATGCATAAATACATGAATAAGCAATTGAACTTATGTGCGATAATTATGCATTCCAAGCCGGGCTATAAAGCAGGCAAAAAGAATAAAATTTTTGACAATCTCTTAAACCAAAACTTTACTGTCGACTGCAAAAACAAGGTATGGTGTACTGATTTTACATATATGCGCCAGCCAAACGGAAAATTCAGATACAACTGTTCAATTATTGATTTATATGACAGGTTAGCCATAGCCTCATTAAATAGTGATTATATCAATACAGATTTGGCAATAGATACACTGAAGACAGCCTTGAAAAAGGAAAAACATCCTAAAGTGATTCTGCACTCAGATCAGGGAGTTCAGTTTACATCATGGGATTTCGTAAATTTCTGTTATGAGCAAGGCTGGCTGTCCTTACGATAATGCTCCGATGGAAAGGTTTTATAATACTTTTAAAAGCAACTTTTATAATGTAACTTCATTTTCCAATGTAGAGATGATGGATGAACTCACTACTAAATACATAAATTGGTACAACTATGTTCGCCCTCATTCACACAATAATTATTTAACACCAATGGAGGCTCGTTACAAGTAGGTATTTATCGAACAAAGTGTTACAAAAAAGATTGACCAGTACAGTTCCATCAATGTCAAGTTCTTTTCATAAAATCCATTCAAAAGAAAACGATAAAAAAGCCGAGGTGCATATTGCTATGTACCTCGACTTCAAAATCAATTTTATATTGTTTATTTCAATCAACCACAATAACACTTACAATTGCTCAGACAATTTTCTTAACAATGAGCCCAGATAGCATTCCCGGAAGCACTGGATGAAACGATACTTTCTTGTCTAGTAAGTCACCAGCAATTCCCACTCCTTTTCCCATTGTAAAGGCTGCCAAAATAGTTCCAATTCCAAGACCCTCTAAATGTCCAAGAAATACTGCTGTCAAGCAAGCGGTAATGACAAGGCAAATCACATCAAATCCAATTTTGATTTTTGGATAGCTTACTTTTGTAATCTGTGCAAGCTCACGTGGAAACAAATCAGTCGGCACAATTGGAAGGCCACAACGGTTGGAAATGGCAATTCCAATGCAGAGTAGCAGGTAGCTGATTACGAAATAGAGAACCTGCCATGCCAGTCCGGTTGGTAAAATACCAATCCAAAGTTCATGAAGATCCAAAAACTCACTGAACACAAAGCCTACTGCAAAGCTAAACAGATAGTTTAACACAAATTTTTTTCGCATAATCATTAAGCTGATAATCAGTGTTGCCTGAAACAGATAGGTCCAGGTTCCTAACGAAAGCTTTGGCCATGCCAATGAAAATGCATATGGAACACTTGATATTGCAGAAATGCCGGCCTTTGAATACAGCATTAAAACAACACCAAAGCTGTTAATCATAACTGCCACTAACAGTGCTAGTTCTCCACTTATTGTTTTCTTTGGCTCTTTTGTTGTTGGTTTCATTGTTTTTCCCTCTTTTTTATCTTATTTTAGAATCGCTTCGTTATCAGTACATAGATAAGAGCAATTCGTGAGTATCTATGTGTTTTTCTAATTAGTCGTGTCTTTCTTCCATATTGTCATAGGTTTCGCAAAATCTTGCATTGACCCGCTTTGTGACATGGCGCGTTTCCTGTGGCAAAATATCATATAGTCGTTCAAATGCAAGAAGCTGACGGCGTGGCTTTGGCACACGAGATTTTGGTGCAGATGCATAAATCTGAACTACCTCATCGCTCACACATTCTCCAATATTCTTGACATCAAATGAAATTTCAATATGGCAAGGGTCCGCCATTTGAACAGACAGGTTCGAATAGGCAAATTCGGTATAGGTTAATCCATAACCAAACGGATACAATACTTCTTTGTCAAAATAACGGTAGATCCGTCTGTGACGAACGATATCGTAATCATCGATATCTGGCAAGTCGTCATCCGAATTGTACCAAGTCATATTTAGTCTTCCTGCCGGCGCATTTTGACCATACAGTGTCTTTGCCATTGCCGTTCCCATATCCTGACTTCCAGTTGCACTCCACAAAATCGCTGGCAAACGATTCTGAATCGTGTGGATTGTATACGGATAATTGGAAAACAAAACGCAGACTGCATTTGGACTTGCTTTGCTGATTTTTTCAGCAAGTGTTTGCTGACGCGGTGGCAATGCAAGTGTTATGCGGTCGATCTCTTCCTTGGCACAGACCATTGGATGACATCCTAATGCAAGAATCACCGTGTCTGCCTTTTGTGCCAGACAAACTGCCTGTCTTGTCGCTTCTTCTACTACTGGAACTGGATCAGACATCGCATCCACACCTGCCTTCACTGATGCCGCAACTGTCTGCGCATGCATGCTAAAATAGTGATGAAGATTTCGAACAAGTTCCATTGCGCCGCGATGCGCTCACAGACAAGTTCTTTTGGTGTTCTATCATATACAGTGACATCGCCAAGCTCTCTGAAACCATCCCAGCTTAGATCTCCTGGATTTTCGGTATAACCATCTAATACTACGATTTTCATACTGATCTCATTTTCCTCTCAAATCATTTAGTTTCGAATAGTGTCAGTATACCATTTTTCAAACCACTATGCAATGCGATTTCTTTTTCTCATTCTATGATAAATATCCACAAAAAACTTTTATTTTTTTGAAAAACTTTTATTTTTTTGAATTTCCCTCTATCATATTTTTGAATTTTCCTTTATAATAAGAAAGGTTAAGGAAGTCTCTTATCCCGCTTTGATCTACAAAAAACGACTAAAGGAGAATATCATGTCAAAGAGAACAGACATCAACAAAGTTTTGATTATCGGATCTGGCCCAATTATTATTGGTCAGGCCTGCGAATTTGACTATTCCGGAACACAGGCTTGTAAGGCTCTTCGCAAGTTAGGTTATGAAATTGTCCTGGTTAACTCCAACCCGGCAACCATCATGACAGACCCGGAAATTGCCGATGTTACCTACATTGAACCGCTCAATGTACATCGTCTTGAACAGATTATCGCAAAAGAGCGTCCGGACGCACTTCTTCCAAATCTTGGCGGTCAGTCCGGTTTGAATCTTTGTTCCGAACTTGCAAAAGAGGGCATTCTGGACAAGTACAACGTTCAGGTAATCGGTGTTCAGATCGACGCCATTGAACGTGGTGAGGATCGTATTGAATTTAAAAAGTCAATGAATGAAATTGGCATTGAGATGGCACGCAGTGAAGTTTCTTATTCCGTTGATGAGGCACTTGCAATCGCTGATAAGCTTGGTTATCCGGTTGTTCTTCGTCCTGCTTACACAATGGGCGGTGCCGGCGGCGGTCTTGTATACAATAAGGAAGAGCTGAAGACCGTTTGTGCAAGAGGTCTTCAGGCCAGTCTTGTAGGCCAGGTTCTTGTTGAAGAATCCATTCTTGGTTGGGAAGAGCTTGAGTTAGAGGTTGTTCGTGATGAAGAAGGAAACATGATTACTGTATGTTTCATTGAAAATATTGACCCTCTTGGTGTTCATACAGGTGATTCCTTCTGTGCAGCTCCAATGTTAACCATTTCAAAAGAGCTTCAGGCACGTCTTCAGGAGCAGGCTTACCGCATCGTTGACTCAGTACGTGTAATTGGTGGTACAAACGTACAGTTTGCTCATGATCCGGTTAGTGATCGTATCGTTGTCATTGAGATCAATCCAAGAACTTCTCGTTCTTCTGCGCTTGCATCTAAGGCAACTGGTTTCCCGATCGCTCTTGTTTCTGCTATGCTGGCAGCTGGACTGACCTTAAAAGATATTGAATGCGGAAAGTATGGCACACTTGATAAATATGTTCCAGATGGTGACTACGTTGTTATCAAGTTTGCTCGCTGGGCATTTGAGAAATTTAAGGGTGTTCAAGATAAACTTGGTACACAGATGCGTGCTGTTGGTGAAGTTATGAGTGTCGGAAAGACTTACAAAGAGGCTTTCCAGAAGGCAATCCGAAGCCTTGAAATTGGTCGTTATGGTCTTGGCTTTGCAAAGGACTTCAATGCAAAAACAAAGGAAGATCTGTTAAAGCTTTTAATTACACCATCAAGTGAACGTCATTTCATCATGTATGAAGCACTTAGAAAGGGTGCTACTGTTGATGAAATCTTTGAGATTACAAAGGTAAAGAAGTATTTCATCGAGCAGATGAAGGAGCTTGTCGATGAAGAAGAGGCACTGATTGCATGCAAGGGTGCACTTCCATCTGATGCACAGCTTATCTCTGCAAAGAAGAATGGTTTCTCTGATAAATATTTAAGCCAGCTTCTTGCTGTATCTGAAGATGATGTTCGCAACCGCCGCATTGAGCTTGGTGTTGAAGAAGCTTGGGAAGGTATTCATGTAAGCGGTACAAAGGACAGCGCATACTACTACTCTACCTATAATGCACCAGATAAGAACCCAGTAAATAGCGATAAGCCAAAGATCATGATTCTTGGCGGTGGTCCAAACCGTATTGGTCAGGGTATTGAGTTCGATTATTGCTGCGTTCATGCATCTCTTGCTTTAAAGAAGCTTGGATTTGAAACTATTATTGTAAACTGTAATCCAGAAACCGTTTCTACAGACTACGATACATCTGATAAGCTGTACTTTGAGCCATTAACACTTGAAGATGTATTAAGCATCTATAAAAAGGAAAAGCCGGTTGGCGTTATCGCTCAGTTCGGTGGACAGACTCCATTAAACTTAGCTGCACAGCTTGAGAAAAATGGTGTAAAGATTCTGGGAACCTCTCCTGCAGTTATTGATCTTGCTGAGGACCGTGACCTGTTCCGTGCTATGATGGACAAGTTAGAGATTCCAATGCCAGAGTCTGGTATGGCTACTACTGTAGATGAAGCTCTTGCAATCGCAAAGAGAATTGGTTATCCGGTTATGGTTCGTCCTTCCTACGTTCTTGGCGGACGTGGTATGGAGGTCGTTTACGATGACGAAAGCCTGACAAGCTATATGAAGGCAGCCGTTGGCGTAACACCAGACCGCCCGATTCTGATTGATCGCTTCTTAAATCATGCACTCGAGTGTGAGGCTGATGCAATCAGTGATGGTACACACGCATTCGTTCCAGCTGTAATGGAGCATATTGAGCTTGCTGGTATTCACTCCGGTGACTCCGCATGTATCATTCCTTCTGTTCACATTACACCTAAAAATGTTGAAACTATTAAGGAATACACCAGAAAGATCGCTGAGGAAATGCATGTAAAGGGTCTTATGAACATGCAGTATGCAATCGAAAACGGTAAGGTTTATGTGCTTGAGGCAAATCCACGTGCATCACGTACCGTTCCGCTTGTTTCTAAGGTATGTAATATCCGCATGGTTCCGCTTGCAACTGACATCATTACCTCTGAGCTGACAGGACGTCCATCACCAGTTCCAATGTTAAAGGAGCAGAGCATTCCTTACTATGGTGTTAAGGAAGCTGTATTCCCATTCAACATGTTCCCAGAGGTTGACCCTCTGCTCGGACCGGAGATGCGTTCTACTGGTGAGGTACTTGGTCTTTCTACCTACTATGGAGAAGCATTCTACAAGGCACAGGAAGCTACTCAGACATCTCTCCCACTTTCTGGAACTGTTCTGATTTCTGTAAACCGCAAGGACAAGGATGAAGTTGTTGAGATTGGAAAGCTCTTCCATGAGTGTGGATTTAAGATTCTGGCAACAGAAGGCACCTGCAGACTGATTAATGAAGCCGGCATTCCAGCTGAGCGTGTTAATAAGCTTCAGGAAGGCCGTCCAAATATCTTAGACCTTATCACCAATGGAAAGATTGATCTGATCGTTAACTCACCAGTTGGTAAGGACAGCGCTCACGATGACAGTTACCTGCGTAAGGCAGCTATCAAGGGCAAGATTCCTTACATGACTACAATCGCTGCAGCAAGAGCTACCGCAAAGGGTATCCACTATGTTCAGCAGCATTCTGATTCTGATGTAAAATCTCTTCAGGAGATTCACAGCATGATCTGCGATAAGAACTAAATTTTAAAAACTAAATTTCAAAAAAACCGCGGTGAGCGAAATCACCGCGGTTTTCTTTAAAATTTAATCAATTCATACTCTCTTGTTCCAAGTCCAATCTTTTCTGCATGTTCCAGTGTTTCCTTCCAACGCACATTCGGATTGGAATCCATAAAATGATCATGATGATGATGCCAATCTGGTTTTGCAAGATTATCTGACAGCTGAGAGTTTGGCATTGGATCTGCCTTAAGACATGCATCTGCACATGCCTGATCTAACGCTACCGGATCAAATGATGCAAACATACCAATATTTGGCAGAATAGCTGCATCATTTTCTGAATGACAGTCGCAGTTTGGAGAAACATCTACAATCAAACTTATATGAAAATGAGGACGACCATCTACAACTGCTTTTGTATACTCTGCAATCTTGCATCCCAAAATTTCATTTGCATTATCATTTGGATTATGAATTGCATCAAATGAACAGGCACCGATACAGCGTCCGCAGCCCTTACAAATATCCTCATGAATTACAGCCTTTCCTGTATCAAAGAAAATCGCATCTGATCCACATTCCTTTGCACAGCGCTTACAGCATCTGCAAAGATCTGCATTTACAACCGGCTTTCCCTGACTGTGCTGATGCATCTTTCCTGCACGGCTTCCGCATCCCATACCGATATTTTTCAGTGCTCCTCCAAAACCTGTTGATTCATGACCTTTAAAATGCGTCAGTGAAATAAACACGTCTGCATCCATAACAGCTCTTCCGATGTACGCTTCCTTGCAATATACACCGCCCTCAACAGGAACAATACAATCATCTGTACCGCGAAGACCATCTCCGATAATAATATGACATCCTGTTGTTATTTCATTAAATCCATTTTCCTGCGCACAATCTAAATGCTCCAATGCATTCTTTCTGGAACCAGGATACAAAGTATTGCAGTCTGTCAAAAATGGCTTTCCGCCGGCTTCCTTAACAAGATCTGCTACTGCCTTTGCATAATTAGGACGCAGATATGCAATATTTCCCAGCTCACCAAAATGCATCTTGATCGCTACAAACTTATTTTCAAGATCCATTGTTTGAAGACCTGCCTTACGGCACAATCTTTTTAGCTTTTCCGGGAGTCCAACTCCATTTGATGTTCTAAAATCAGTAAAATACACTTTTGCCTTTTCCATGTTGTCTCCTATTCTATTTATTTAATTTGCTCTGCCAGCATTGGCATAAAAATGCCGCCCTGAACACTTCGAGCAATAAAATAGCAATACCTTCCACTATCAGTCTGATACCAGTCTGAAAATGGCACTCGTGTCTTTGTTTCCTTCAAATATGCTGCCACCGGCTGTATAAGTGCTGCTGTATTGTCCATCGCTGCACACCAAAGAATCCAGTCACTCTTTGTATAAGCTGCTCTGCTATCAAGCGGTGTTCCATATCGATTTGCTTTCTTTTTATAATAAGCAATCTCCTTTTCATACACCTCATCCAAAAACAGTCCGCTCTTCCACAGCTTGTCCCAAATCAGGTTATATTTTAAGCTCCAGGTATCTTTTTTTCCTTCTCCAAATACAAGCTGATAATGATCGTCTGCTTTTGCGCGCTTTTCCCAGTCTGATGCCATATCTGCTGCTATCTTATGGTACTTCTTTGCCTCATCTTTTTCACCTGCCAAAGCTGCTATCTGAGCATATCCTTCGATTCCCATAATCGCTTTCACAGAAAGGTTTGTATTATGTGAAAGATGACCGGCAAAATCATCTGTACACAGCTGCTCACCCGGATCTGCACCATAACGTATCAGGTATTCACGCCATTTTCTTAATGTTTCCATATATGGCAGTGCAAAAGAAACATTTTGCTCCATACGGCAAACCATTGCCGTCATAATAAGCATATTTCCACATTCCTCTACAGGCATCTGATCACGCAAACCATATACATTACTTTCTGACGGATACATATAGTAAGGCGGGTACACAAATTGATTGTCTGAGCGAAAACGCCTATTTTCCTCATCTGAGCGGCCATATACCTGCCCCCACGCATATGGATAGCGTCCTACATCATGAGGTGCAAAATCATACGTCCACACATCACAGTCTGCAAATCTAAAAATTGGGCGCAACATTCCCTTAACATATTCTGTATTATAAAGCATAAATAACGGCACTGACGGATAACTTACATCAACAGTTCCAATGCAACCATTAGAATCATTTTCCTTTGAGAGAAAAATTAAATTCTGATCTTCATCTGTGATCAGCTTGTGCGCTGCAATCGCATGACGATAGCTCATAACACATAAAAATGCATACTCATCGCCGCCAATCTTTTTCGCCTTCGCTTCTATCTCACAATCTATTTCTGATGCCTGCTTGCAAACCTTTTTCTGATCTGCAAAGGCAGCTGAAATTGCTTCCAGAATTGTCTTATATTTTGTTGTCCAGTACGCCTTTCTCCACTCTCCGAAATAATTGATTGATGCAAGATCATCATATGCCAGAATAAGTGTAGTCTGACCATTTAAATTTGCTGCCTGACAGCGAATTGCTTCGTTTGCTGCATCATATGTAATCTTGCTTTTATCATTGCCTGCAAGATACACATAACCCCAGTCAATTGTTGTATGATCACCGCTGCTTCCAAGCGGCTGCTGACGCATACGTCCCATAGACGCGTAGGAAAATCCCTGTTTAAAAGTTCCAGCAAAGCCTGCCACTTCGTCCTTTTCTTGGCGCACAAGATCAGCTGATACAATAAAATCAAGCTGTACATCATCCGCATTCTTTTTCTCAACCATAAAATCAATATATGTACACGGCCTTGATACAAGCAATGGATCACTCAGAATAAGCGGTGACGTAAAACGACAGCATAATCGCACCTTATCGTTTTCAAATGTATATGTTGTCGCAGTAGCTGTCACGTCCAATGATATCTGAGGTAATATTTGGTGAAATTCCTTATCTCCCATAAAACAATATACAGTTTTATCCACAGTCAAATATCCTCGAATCTGCTGGCGCTTACCAGTCCAGTGAACAGTATCTGTATCATATAAATGGTCACTTGATGACCAGATTGAAAAATATGGATCATGCGTAATAAGCGGTATACTTGCCGCTCTTGTAACCTTCATAATAAACCTCCGTTTTTTATTTTAATTCCCTTTCTTTTATTTTATCGTAACTATTCAGAACCCCATTCGCAAAATCGCATCTTCGATGC
>OGCM01000087.1_pt1 | contig 152534 bp, 172 predicted proteins | sample 1570151 | NCBI WGS metagenome assembly OGCM01 (sample SAMEA4370582, study PRJEB24528) | human gut metagenome
ATCCGGAAGGAAAAATATTTATGAGCCTCGACAAGCAGCAGGATATGCAGGCTGTCTTGGAGAGCATGGGTGAAGAGTATGGCATTAAGTTTACTCCGGAACAAGAGAAGAGATTTATGTTGTCTTCTACTTTTGGAGTGCCTATCAGAAGTATGCAGAAATATCTTGATCTTCCCGAAGATCAACGGGATAAGATCCTTAAGAATGAAGGTATTCCATGCGATAGTGTTGATAATCAGTTTAAATCGTGGGTACGTAATGCACGTACTGCTAACGCTGATCTACGTATTGCCATCAAGGCAGACGCTACGACTCCATACTCAGTGATAAAGAACGTTATGAACTCACTTCAGGATTTGCGGGAAAATCGGTACAATCTGATTACTTCTCTCAAAGCAGAATCTGAAAATTAAAAAGGAGGAAATACAATGAGTGCTGAAGTACAAGAGAGCGGCGGAAAAAGAGGAAAGAGCAAGCAAAAAAAGATAACTGTCCGGGTGGACTTTACACCGATGGTGGACATGAATATGTTGCTGATTACTTTCTTTATGCTTTGTACCACACTGAGCAAACCTCAGACGATGGAAATAAGCATGCCGAGTAATGACAAAGATATTACTGAAAATCAGAAGAGTATGGTGAAGGCTTCACAGGCAATTACACTATTGCTGGGGCCTGATAATAAACTCTATTATTATGAGGGAGAACCTAATTATAAGGACTATACCTCGTTGAAAGAAACTAGCTACGGTGCAAATGGACTGCGTGCCGTACTTCTTCAGAAAAATGCTGTTGCTGTCAATAAAGTAAGAGAATTGAAACAACAGAAATTGGATCTTAAGATAACGGATGACGAATTTAAGAAGCAGGTTTCCGAGATAAAGAGCGGAAAGGATACACCGACCGTAATTATCAAGGCTACGGATGATGCTTCTTATATGAATCTGATTGACGCGCTGGACGAAATGCAGATATGTAATATTGGTAAATATGTGATAACAGACATTGCAGAAGCTGATGAATTCTTGATGAAGAATTACGATGCGAAAGGTGAATTGTCACAAAACTTGGCCGATAATTGATGTAACACCTAAAAAAGAAAAGTAAAATGGCAAAATTAGATTTAGCTTCTTCGGAATGGTGTCAACTGATTTTTGAAGGCAAGAACCAGGCATACGGAGCATATAGAATGCGTGCCAATTCAACAAAGCGGCACAATGTCGCCATGTTGATTGTGGTAATCATAGCGGCAGTCGGATTTAGCATCCCTACACTGCTTAAGTTGGCAACTCCGGAGCAGAAAGAAGTGATGACAGAGGTGACTACCTTGTCGAAATTGGCAGAACCGGAAATCAAACAGGAAGAGATGAAACGGGTTGAGCCGGTGGCGCCTCCTCCCCCTGCACTGAAGAGTTCTATCAAGTTTACTGCTCCTGTCATCAAGAAAGATGAAGAGGTGCATGAAGATGATGAGATCAAGAGCCAGGAGGATTTGAATGCTACTAAAGTATCCATCTCTATTGCCGACGTAAAAGGTAATGACGAGGCGAATGGTAAAGATATTGCTGACCTTAAGCAGGTAGTGACACAGGCTGCACCGGAACCGGAAAAGGTTTTCGATATGGTAGAACAGATGCCGACTTTCCCTGGTGGTCAACAGGAATTGATGGCTTATTTGGGTAAGAACATCAAATATCCGACTATTGCACAGGAGAATGGAACACAAGGTCGCGTTATTATACAGTTCGTTGTGGAACGTGATGGTTCTATCACTGATGTGCGTGTGGCTCGTGGTGTAGACCCTTATTTGGATAAGGAAGCTGTGCGTGTGGTAAAAAGCATGCCGAAATGGCTCCCTGGTAAACAGAATGGAAAAGCGGTACGTGTGAAATTCACCGTTCCGGTAATGTTTAGATTACAATAAAAGATGATGAAGAGACAATTTAGGCTGATAGGACTCGTAGCGTTGGTGGTGTTGAGTGCTTGTAATTCAAAATCGAAAGGACCGACGGATACTTATTCTTCCGGTGTGGTAACTATCGCGGCGGATGAAAGTTTCGAACCTATCATACAAGAAGAGATAGAGGTGTTTGAAAACCTTTACCCTTTGGCCGGGGTTGTTCCTCGCTACACAACTGAAGTGGAAGCGATTAATTTACTTCTGAAAGACAGTGTCCGGTTGGCTATTACAACCCGGACACTGACTAAGGAAGAAATGAATTCATTCCACAGCCGTAAATTTTTCCCTCGCGAGATAAAATTGGCAACGGATGGTCTGGCATTGATCGTGAATCGTGCTAATCCGGATTCTTTGTTGAGTGTACGTGATTTTCGCCGCATCCTCACCGGTGAGGTGAAAAACTGGAAAGAGGTAAATCCGGATTCCCGCTTGAAGGGGATTCAGGTGGTGTTCGATAATAAGAATTCCAGTACCGTACGTTTTGCAATGGACTCAATCTGTGGTGGGAAACCGTTGGCTGAAGGTAACGTCAGTGCCTTGAAAACCAACCAGCAGGTGATAGACTATGTAGTGAAGAATCCTGATGCCATGGGAGTTATTGGAGTAAACTGGCTGGGGAACCGCAGTGATACGACCAATCTTTCTTTTCGTGAAGAGATCAGAGTGATGGCAGTCAGTGCTGAAGATGTGGCAACTCCTGCGAACAGCTATAAGCCTTATCAGGCCTATCTGTTCTATGGTAATTATCCGCTGGCACGATCCATCTATGCATTACTGAACGATCCTCGCAGTGGGCTGCCCTGGGGATTTGCTTCTTTTATGACATCCGACAAGGGGCAGCGGATTATATTAAAATCCGGACTTGTTCCGGCTACACAGCCGGTGCGTATTGTCCACGTGAAAGACGAATAATAACTAAAATTAGAGACTATCATGAAACGAGTACAAATGTTTTTAGCTGGAGCGTTTATAGCTGTTGGGTCGCTCTGTGCGCAATCAACCGATGCCGAATGGCAGGCGGAAGTTGCAAAATTGAAAGGAACTATTCAGACGAATCCGGCACAAGCTGCTGAAGAAGCCGAGCATCTGATTAAAGGAAAGAATAAAAAGAATGTGGAACTTTTGGTAGCTATCGGAAATGTGTATCTGGATGCTGACAAACTTCCCGAAGCGCAAGAATATGCAACTCTTGCCAGAAAAGCGAATGGTAAATCAGCTCTTGCTTCTGTATTGGAGGGAAATATCGCCATGAAACAGAAAAATGCGGGTCTCGCTTCCCAAAAATATGAAGAAGCGATTTATTTCGATCCGAAATGCACGGAAGCTTATCTGAAATATGCAGATGTTTATAAATCAGCCAATGCAAGTCTTGCTATTGAAAAGCTGAACCAATTGAAAGCCCTGGAACCGTCCAACACAGCCGTAGACAAAAAACTAGCCGAGATTTATTATTTAAAAAATGATTTTAGTAAAGCGGCAGAAGCTTATGCGAATTTTGCAATGGGGCCTACTGCTACGGAAGAAGATTTGGTGAAGTATGCGTTTGCTTTATTTTTGAACCATGATTTTGAGAAATCGCTCGAAGTGGCTAATATGGGATTGCAAAAGAATGCCCATCATGCTGCGTTCAACCGTTTGGCAATGTATAACTATACTGACTTGAAGCGTTTTGATGAAGCGATAAAGGCAGCGGACATCTTCTTCAATGAATGTGAAAAAGCCGATTATTCTTATTTGGATTATATGTATTATGGACACTTGCTGGAAAGTCTGAAAAAATATGATGATGCAGTAATACAATATGAGAAAGCGGTAAAGATGGATCCGACTAAGACGGATTTATATAAAAATATCTCTTCTGCTTACGAACAGAAGAATGATTATAAAAAAGCAATCAGTGCTTACCAGAAATATTATGCATCCCTTGATAAAGAAAAACAGACTCCGGACTTACAGTTTCAGGTTGGTAGACTTTATTACGGTGCTGGTACGCAACCTGATTCATTGACAATCACTGTTGAAGAACGCAAGCAGGCGTTGATGTCCGCCGATTCTGTTTTCCATGCAATTGCGGAAGCGGCACCGGACAGCTACTTGGGTAACTTCTGGAGAGCTCGTGCCAATTCAGCACTGGACCCTGAAACCACTCAAGGGCTTGCGAAACCTTTCTATGAGGAAGTGGCTGCTTTATTGGAAAGCAAAAATGATCCTCATTACAATTCAGCTTTGGTTGAATGTTACAGTTATCTTGGATATTACTATTTGTTAGCGATCGAGAATCCGGCATTGAAGGCCGAAGCAAAGGCTAATAAAGATAAATCCATAGAATACTGGAATAAAATTCTGGCTATAGACCCCGCTAATGCTACTGCTAAAAGGGCATTGGACGGCATCAAATAGTGAATAATTTTAGTTGTTTGTCGTGACAGGAGGAGTGGAGAGTGATCTTAGCTCCTCCTTTTTTTGCACTTTTTTCTCCTTTTCTATTGGAATATTCAAAAGATTACCTACTTTTGTGGTGTACTATTACACTAATACACCTAAAGATCATTATTCATTAAACAGAAATACTATGATTACAGTAGAAAATCTTTCATTTACTTATCGTAAATCGAAGCGTGCGGTATTACATGATTTTTCGCTTTCGTTCGAGTCCGGCAGGGTATATGGACTGTTGGGAAAGAATGGCGCGGGAAAGTCTACTCTTCTCTATCTGATGTCCGGGTTATTGACTCCTAAAAACGGCAAAGTGGTGTTTCACGATACAGATGTGCGCCGTCGGTTACCGGTTACTTTGCAGGATATGTTTTTAGTTCCCGAAGAGTTTGAATTACCTTCAGTCTCTCTGGTTAGCTATGTGGAGTTGAACAGTCCTTTTTATCCCCGTTTCAGCAAGGAGGAGATGATTAAATATCTCCATTATTTTGAAATGGATATAGATATTGATCTCGGATCACTTTCTATGGGACAGAAAAAGAAAGTATTCATGAGCTTTGCGCTTGCTACAAACACTTCTCTTTTGTTGATGGACGAGCCGACAAACGGGCTGGATATTCCCGGTAAAAGTCAGTTCCGTAAGTTTATCGCATCGGGCATGTCGGATGATAAGACGATTGTAATTTCTACGCATCAGGTTCGTGACATTGATAAGGTGCTCGATCATGTATTGATTATGGATGACAGCCGTGTGTTGCTGGATGAATCTACAAGTAATATTTGCGACAAACTTTTCTTTGTGGAGAGTGACAATCGGGAACTGGCGAAAAATGCTCTTTTCGCAATCCCTACTATTCAGGGGAATTACCTGATACTTCCTAACGAAGAACAGGAAGAATCGGAATTAAATCTGGAACTTCTTTTTAATGCTACGTTGGCTGCTCCTGAAGAGATAGCCCGATTGTTTCACACTCAAAAATAAAAGACGATGATAAAAGATACTTTTTTCAGTTTGCCTCGTTTTATGAATCTTTGCCGTAAGGAGATGGTAGAGAGTTGGAGATCGAATGTGCTTCGTATGGTGTTGATGTATGGAGTGATGGCGGTGGTATTGGTTTGGAACGGATATACTCAATATAATTATCACGATTCGGTTTATTTTATTCGTCATGCAAATACCGATCCTGCATGGGGATTTATATTGATGGCTTTTTTGTGGTTTCTATTTGTTTTCGGGTGCTTAAGTGCATCGCTGGTGATGGAGAAGATGAAGAATAAGACTAGTCGGCTATCCACATTAATGACACCGTCCACTCCTTTCGAGAAGTTTTTTTCCCGTTGGCTGATATCAACTATCGTATTTTTAGTTGTTTTTTTGATTGCTTTTAAATTGGCTGATTATACAAGAGTAATGGTTTATTCGCTTATCTATCCGGAGGTAAAAGAGGTGATACTCCCTGTCAATCTGGGAGATTTAGTCGGTAGCGGGAAACGGTGGTTTTTATTCAATGAAACGTATCAGTTGATATTAGTCCTTTCTATATATTGCTTTGTGCAGTCATTGTTCGTATTAGGTAGTTCTGTTTGGCCGAAGAACTCTTTTCTTAAAACTTTTGTTTCGGTTACAATCATTGTTCTGATTTATGTATTGATGGGAATGTTGACGGGTAATATGCTATTTCATGGAAACAACAATAAAGATTACGGCTATATTTTTTCTTCTTTCACGGAGCAACAAGTTTTCACCTTAGGAACCATAGCCTTTATGTTTTTTGCATTGGTTAATTGGGTACTTGCCTTTTTTCGTTTTAAGGAGTCCGAGATTATTCAACGTATGTAATACTCTAGCCTATGAATTTTAAAGAAAGTAAAGCTATTTATCTGCAGATCGCTGATAGGATCTGTGATGAGATACTTCTGGGGCAATTTGGGGAAGAGGAACGCATCCCTTCTGTCAGAGAATATGCCGCTATTGTGGAAGTAAATGCCAATACAGTGATGCGCTCATTTGATTATCTTCAGTCACAGAATATTATTTATAATAAACGCGGCATTGGTTATTTTGTCTCTACCGGTGCAAGGGAACTGATTCATTCTTTGCGGAAGAATACTTTTTTGAAAGAAGAACTGGATTACTTCTTCAAGCAGATTAAGACACTGGATATTCCTATCAAAGAGATAACCGATATGTACCGGGAATTTTGTAAAAAAGAAAAGTAAAACAAATATTATGAAACGTACAACTTATATATTAATTGGGCTTTTTGTAGCCGGACTTTGTGTGCTGGTAGGCGGAATGTTTGTGATGTATTGTCTGGGGAGGCCGCACTTTTCCAATCAAATAAATCTGCAAGGAGAGCAGCTAACCAAAGAAATCCCGGCTTGCCGGGTAATATGGCTTGCTCAAACGGAGATGCATACAGAAGAATGTAGTGTCTGGCTGGCAAATTCTTTTTTGCGAGTGCTGCCTTCAAAAGGAGAGAAAAATGAATTTTCCTGTTCGCAGAAAGTAAATGACTATCTGAAAATGACTGTCATGGGGGATACGTTGAAAATTCTTTTGGACTATCCGCTGGATAAACTCCTGCAAGAGTTAAAGGAATCCAGATATGTAGCGATGATAACGGGAGACATGCAACTGAATCTGACGCAAGAAGTGGAATGTGTTGTAAATGATATTTATATGCAAAAGATTGTTCTTAAAAATTTGACAAAGGATTCTCTTTCCATTAATACTTCTAATTCTATGCAAGTGGATTCGTGCGATTTTAGAGCTTTGCATGTTGCCAGGAGTGGCAGGAATGTGGAATTTCAGAGTGGTAAGATCAATAATCTGCATTTGAATCTGAATATGATGGATAATTGGTCTGTAAATGTGCAAGAATGTCGGATTGATACGGAATACTTGACAGGTCACAATGGGAATGTGAAACTTCAAAAAGGAGAGTGCAAACGTATGTTTTGGATTCCTGAAAAGGATGATGCCAAATTACAGGTAACTTTGACCGAAAAAGCCTGTGTGACGATGATAGAATAAACTGGCATATAGATTAAAAAAGGAGTAAAGATGTATTTATCATATTTTACTCCTTTTTTATATGGTTATTACAATGCTTTTGTCAGAGTGAAGCAATCGATATCCGGTGCCCAGTTGTAACTATTACCCATGCGAATGGTGTTATATCCTGCTTTTAGTTCAACGGGAACTGTGATTTTGTTATGGTTATTATCCTCTCTCAGAGAATCTATTTTGGTAATAATGCCGTTGACATCCAGTTCTATCTGGCGTCCTTTACCGTATGAGTAATGGATAGTCATGTTGTAGCGTCCGCCATCTCCGCTATACACTTCCTTCCATTCGGCATAATTTTCCGGTTGTCCACCCAGGAAACCTACTTTCATTTTGCCGGAAGCTTCTTTGTCATTGGCATAAAGAATACCTTTAGGATTTTTACCTAGGTCGTTGAAAAGAGGCAAGTAAGCCCATTCTGCTTCGTACAGAGTCGGTTCCAGACGTGTTTCGCCTTCCATGCGGAGGAACATGGCACTGTGTGCCGGAAGCGTTTGTTCGAATGTGCCGGAGAAGCTGCCTAAATCGTTATGTTTTACGAGATCACGTACTTTTACATTTCCTCCAAATTCCAATGAAGAGAACGGGACGGAGAAACTGCATACGGTATCGGAAGGATTGTAGAGAGCCACAGCACGTACGTTTCCACGTTTCTGCTCAATATCTTTCACAAGTACATAACCTTCATTTTCATGTTGCGCTACGTATGCCTGCAAACCTAGCGGGTCTTGGTTGAGGGCAATCAATTCTTTGTTTTTCAGCAGCTCGAGAGAAGACTCCGGTATGTTTTCCAGGTTACATCCGATAAGCAAAGGAGAGCTCATGATACACCATAAACCGAAATGAGCTTCTTCTTCTGTCGGGGTAAGACCTTGGCCGCCCACTTTGCTGTCGTTACGGAATCCGATAACCATCATATCCATGTCATTGTAATGTCCGTTGCCGGCATAGGCAGACAGGTAAAGATTCTTGCCGACTACATATCTTAATGAGCCCCAATGTGCGTTAATATCACCGCTGATACGCCAGGAGGTTGCTGCGTCTTTGGCCCAAGTACCCGGGAAGGCCCATCGGCAGATATTGATGGAAGCATCTTTGTTCACTTTGTCTATACTGTTCCGGATTGAAGTGTAGCGTTCCTTTTCATTAAGTCCCAGCGCATCTCCTCCGCAATAGTCAATTTTGATAAAGTCGAAACCCCAGTCGCCAAAGTATAATTGGGCGTCTTGTGGTTCATGCCCGTAGATACCTGCTCCTATACCTGCAGTGTCATTGTCCCACATGGAACCACACGTACTATTACCCGCATCGGTATAAAGGCCGGCTTTCATTCCCAGGCTGTGAATATGATCTGCCACCGGTTTCATGCCGTTCGGGAAGCGTTTTTCATTTGCAAGCATTATTCCGTTGTCGTCACGTTTTCCGAAATAGCCATCATCAACATTGACATAATGATATCCGACATCTTTCAGGCCTTTTTCCACCATTAGGTCAGCCTGGTGTTTGATAATGTCTTCACTGATGTCTACACGAAACGCATTCCATGAACTCCATCCCATGATAGGAGGATTGACTGCCTTTTCATTTTCCGAAAGAGTGGTTTGAGTCTTTGTACAACTGATGCACATAAAAGAAGCTACTGCTACTGTAAAGAGATAAATCCTGTTTCTCATGATATAATAGGTTGGTGTTTTCTTGCATTGCCGTCCCGATTTCGTCCCGGCAACTAAATAAAATTAAAGGGTAACTTACTGTAATCCAGAAAGCTACCCTTTATTTTGTCGGAATGAGGCGAATTATCGCGCAAATGCTCGATCGCAAGGGCAGCTGATTATTAAATAGTTTCAAAATGTGAAAGCTCATAAATATAACTTCCTCGTCCCGATTTCGTCCCGGGTAACAGGACGTTATTTTTATTATTGAATGTCATTTTGTTCATCATAATTATTGTATTACTATTAGTACTTTGGAACTATATATGTTATCTCACCAAATCTGATCCGCTTGCATCTGCACATCCTACATTGTCTTCCTGATGGACATTGCCTTTTTTAAGAAGCTCTGCTTGAGATTTGATGGTTTCAATAAGTGTTTTTTGTTGTGCCAACATTTCATCAAGCTGATCAAGCATCCTGTCCCGTTGTCTATCAAACCTTTCTCTCTCTTTATTTATCATCTCTAATAATTCCAAAGGAATCATTTTACTAACTTTATTTTCTTTGGGATTTGATTCAGGTTGCTTCATGTTTTGTTTGTTTATGCTATTATCTGCTATTATTCTTTCGAAGAATACATCAGGAATTGGGCGTTCACCACGTTCTATTTGTGATATGAACCCCTGTGTACATTCAAAATAAGCGGCAGCTTCTTTTTGAGTTAATTTATTGTCCTTTCTAAATGCCTTTAAATCAGCCATTAAATAAATAATATTGCAAATATTAGCAAATAATAGCGTAATAGCTTGGTTAAATGCTATTATTTGCTCATATTTGCATCGTGTTACAATAACGACACCACGAAGTTAATAAAACATCTTGTAATAACATTAGTATAAATTAATTTTTTATCAATTATGGTATTTAGTAAGTATATACAAAGTCTTCCGAATCAGCAAACTGATACAATAAAACAGATTGCTGACTTGACAAGCTCAACTACTACATCTGTGTATCGCTGGATAGCAGGTAGAGCTCGTCCACCTCTAGTAAAGCAAAAATTGATTGCCGAGTTTCTTGGAATAGAACTGAAGGAACTTTTTCCACCTGAAGAGAAAGGAGGTGAAGCATGATCTTATGTAATATTGAGTTTTATTCTACTCCTGACGGTGAGGTAATGGTAAAGGAATGTAATCAGGCTGTTCGTAAATTGGAAGAATCGGATCGTGATTTGATTTTGTCTTTCTTTATCGCTATCAGGGATAGGTATCCAGTTGCTTTTAAAAGGTTGAGTGAACTTTATTCTAAAAGTGAAAAAAATCGTCTGCATTTTGAATATAAAATAGTTCATCGGTTTGCTCGGTGTAATTTTGGTGAGTATGATCAACAGAATTATGATATTGATCGGAATGGATCTTTTCAGTTTGAAGAAGTGCGTTGCCCTCTTCGAGGTGAATGTCAAGATGAGGGAGTTGTTTGTAAACCTTTGTTAGATTCAAAGTTATCCGCCCGAGAGCTTGAAATCTTAGCCTTAATTGCTGAAGGGTTACAAGCTACTGATATAGCGAATGAATTATCTATCTCAACAGCTACAGTAAATCGGCATCGGGAAAATATAAAGGCTAAGTTGTGTTTAAAAACACTCGGGCAGATGGTGAATTATTATTTGACGAACATAAAAAAATGAACAATTATGAAAACAAAGCGATTGCTAAGTCCTAAACTTCTTAACGGTATCGTGGAGACTGTGCATGAAAATAATCTCCCAATAGAGATTTGCGTAGGTGAAAATAAGGGTGGGCTAGTTGATGTCCTATTTGTGTATCCGGATACATTCCAGGACACATTTGAACCCTTAATGGATGGTGTATTTAATGAAGTGTTTGGCCTATTGGAAGGAGGTTTTGAATAATGAATACGCCATGTTTTACGAACAACTTGCTTGCAATACAAGAGAAATTATATCAATTTGCTTATCGATTGACCACTAATGCTGATGCAGCTCGTGATTTGCTTCAGGAAACCTCTCTTGCGATATTGGATAACGAGGAGTTATTTACTCCTAATACCAATTTCTCTGCTTGGTGCCATACAATTATGCGTAACTTATTTGCAAATCAATATAGAAGGACGATGCGTGAAAGAGCCTATTATGATACTGTGTCTAATCCTATGTTGCAATCTTATGATTCAGCAGTAGATAGTTCTTCTGATACGACGGAAATACTGCAAGTTTTGGAATTGCTACCCAGTATCCAAAAAGAATCCTTCATCTTGCATCTTTCCGGTTTTAAATATCGTGAAATTGCAGAAAAATTGAATTTGCCCATAGGAACTGTAAAAAGTCGTATTTTTCAATCTAAACAGCAACTCAAGCTACAATTACAGGATTTTGTATAAATCAATAAGATATGAGCATAAAGATTGATAAAAGCGCATACGAGAAGCTAATCAAAGAGGATTTAGATTTTCTCAATAAACATTGCCCGGATGGCTTAGAATTAGACCATATTAAGTTAATTGTTTGTAGTTCTATTGATTGGCATTATCCTGATAAGAACACTTGTACAGCGTTGAAAAGGATAGAGAATAGGCTTAAAGTTGAACTTCAGAAGCAAAAGGACGCAGGTAAGCAATTTCTATCCGATCAGGAAATAGACGGCTTGATTGATAGCATACTGAAAGAAGAATAACCTTCAATACAAAGTAGAAATGAGCAAAAAAATCTCCATAAAAGTAACTGAAGCACAACCGCTTCCTTGCCCTTATTGCAATGGTTTTTACGGTTATCAGTATAGTGATCTGTTTAGAATGAGTTACACGAGTGTGCATAATTCTGACGGTACATATTCCGGTGGGGAATATTCCGATGGAGTTTCCTTAAACAAGAGTAAAACAGCTTATTGTGTGAATTGTGGTACCAAACTACCTTTTACCCTAATACGTGAAGGTGAGGAACAAGTCGAATAATTAAAAATAATAGAGATATGAATAAAGAAGAAATCATTAAGCAATGTCTATCATTGATAGACGGTTTTGATGGAAGTGATACCGAGTACCTTGAATTACTTCATGAACTGATAGATGAATGTGAGATAAGGATAGAAGGAAAAGAAATGGAATTGGGTAAAAAATAAAGATATGAATAATGAATTTATTGACGGTATTTGGTTTGCCGTTCAGCATATTGTAGTAGTCAGAGATATGCCTGTTGTCGCAGCAGGAATAATTAAGGAATCAGACCTTTCAATTGATGATTGTAAAGCTGCACAAAAAAGGAGTGGTTCTTTCGACAAGCAGATGAGAAAATTTATTAAAACTGAATTAGAGTAAAACAGTATAAATAGAAATGAAAACTTATGTAATTACACTCTCACAGTTTTTCCCGGTAGGACACAATCAATCGGGGAACGAGACGAATTTCAAATATGAGTTCCTATTAGGGCAATGCTGCCCTGATTGTGAAGTGAAACAGGATTTATCGGGGAAAGAAATCTCTCGATGCAACAGTTGTATAAGAGCCTGTTTACGTCCGAAACTTCACACCATACGAACCAATTACTCAATATGGGAGAAACGTATCGGAGAGGTTCAAGCTGGGCAAGCTGTTCTTTCCGTCCGACAGTGGACTGGAAAGCCTTACCGCAGCCCACAGATTGAAGTTGCAAAATTGACATCTGCGACCGGCATAGGCATACAAAAATTAGTGTTTTGCGGGGCGTTGTCACGTTTTAAAATTGAGAATAGAACTATACCATTCACAGAGCAAGTTGCCAATAATGACGGATTATCGCTTGAAAATTGGATTGAATGGTTCAATGGTTACGATCTGAACCAACCTATGGCAATTATTCATTTTACAAAATTCAGATATTGATATGGGTACACATAACTAACTAAAAACCGATATGAGATATGAAGAAATATCGCGTAATGATCGAACTGGATACTTTTGAAATTACAGTATCTGCTATAAACAAGGCTGAAGCCAAGAAAAAGGCTATTGATAAACTTCGGAAGAAGGATATATCAACTATGATCCGAAGAGGATGGCCCAATAATAAAAAAGAAATTGGTATTGATGAAGAATAGCTCAAAAAAAATAGAAGGTAATTATGACAGTGACAGAATTGATAAAAAAATTGGAAAATTGTAATCCGGAAGCAGAAGTCTATATCTACACAGGTGATATCAATCTGATGGTTATTGATGAAGTGGAGCAAGAAGCTCCGGCAATGGTAGTAATTTCATAACAAGAAATATGGAACAATACACTTACACTTTCGACGACGAATTAGAATCAGATCAATTCAAAAATCTGCTTGATGTACAGGGAGTAAGTTATCAATTGAATAATTACACTTTGTTTGGAGGTTCATTTACCGATATAACGATAGATGCACAAATTAAACCTGCCGTAGATACACTCTACTTAGAGGTAAATAAGTATAAAATTAGGATTAACCCTTTAAAATGATACAGCCAAAGCATTACAATTATCACAACCGGTCCGGCCTCGCACAGCGAGAAAGGACTACATTAATCACTTCCGCCAGGAGAAGCCATTAGAAGGAGTATTCTTCACCGACTTCATCCGGGATGTGTTAGAAAAGCGCAGCAGGCGCAAGTCTGAACACTATGCAGCCGTTTATGATGCGATAATAAAGCACATTGATAACTTTTCATTGGAGTTTGATTGTGACATATTCACTAACTCGGTAACAGCAGAATTTCTTGATGATTTCATAGTCTATCTTGAAGATTGCGGGTTACGACATAATACCATTGTAGGATATATTCTAAAAATACAGACTCTTATTCGTAGAGCTTCGCAATACAATTATGCAGTAGATGTTACCTATGATGAAATTGATTTGAAATGTGAGCCTACAAATGCGGTCTTTCTTTCAATGAATGAGATTACAAGGATATACTATTACAAGTTTGTAGGGCAGGATAAGCGGAAAGCAAAAGAGAGAATGAGAGATATGTTTGTATTGGGATGCCTTACTGCTTTGCGTTATTCCGACTATTCAAGGTTGACAAGTCAAAACTTTATAAATAACTATATTATGATCCGAACAAAGAAAACCAATGTGGATGTCAAGGTTCCGGCACATGATTATGTAAAAGAGATATTCGCAAAGTATGGTGGTCAGGTTCCTTGTGGTTTGTGTATTCAGTACTTCAATAAATATTTGAAGGTTATAATGAAAGAAATTGGCCTAAATGACCTAGTTACTTACTCATTTACCAAAGGCGGGAAGTTGGTTACAGTTACTCGTGAAAAATGGGAGTTGATAAGTAGTCACACAGCAAGAAGGAGTGCAGCAACCAACATGTATTTAACGGGACGTATGAAAACGTTTGAGATAATGAAATTAACAGGACATCGCAGTGAGCAAAACTTCTTCCGGTACATCCGGTTAAGTGGTGATGATACTGCACGGTCAATCAGTGGTGATAGTTTTTTTAGAAAATAAAATTATTCATGAAAAGTTTAAATATGAGCAGAAGGAAACAAATAGATGACCGTAAGCGGCTTCTTGTACGGTATCGTATAGATGAGAAAGGATTTGTATCTTTTATTGATCCATGCTGTGATGACATTCCAGCAGCTCTTTTAGGAAAGATTTTGGAAGCTATTTCTAATGTCGAAAAAGAATGGAATAGTAGATTTACTAATGACATTAATTCTTTTCCACCCGATATAATATATGATGAACCAATACTTAAATAAATATAGTATGCATACAAAGGATATTTTCGAACAGACCATGCTCTCATGTGGGTATGTAATTGATAAGATTATACAATACGAAGACTCCCAGGAAGTCCGTAAAGTTGAAGGACGAGTTAAGATCCCTAAGAAGGTGACCATATTCGGGAACCGACAAACGATAATTGAAGAGAAGAAGTTCCGATGGGATGCTGTTGGTCGATGCTTTTCTTTGCGATCTAACACCCGGCAAAGAAGATATGATCTTCCTTTACAGACAATTGTGGAATTTAATAAGCTGAAGGAAACAGAAAAAGAAATGCTGTAGTAATGAGAGAGAGTTTAGAAAAATATAAAATTGTAAATTGGATTTGGGTATATCAATATTTGTCTCTTTTAGGTCCGGAAGAATTCTTCAAATTTGAAGCTCTAGTGAATACATCACTTGATAAGTTGGGGATCAACAGGTATTATGATGTATTGGAGGTACCGTCGGATAATCAGGAGTTATTTATAAAATTCTGCTGTCTTTATATATACAGGCATCCGGAATATGAGTTTAATGAAGATTTTACCCAAGTATGGAGGAAAGAATCGTATGAACAACGGGAAATGGAAGCAAGAAGAAGAAATTTATGTGCGAGAAAACGTGGGTAAAAAGACAATGGAAGAGATGGCCGAATATGTTGGCCGATCCCCATTGGCCGTTAAACTGTTTTTGCATCGCAAAAAGATAGTTGCCGGCCAGACGGTGAAGCGGAACTTAGTACAAGAGATGTTGCGTCTCAAGTTCCGACATCCGGAGAATTTTTCCCCAACGAGGGAATTTTATCGCGAAGTAAACATTAATCAGATGCGGTTTTGGGATATTTATTATGGCCGCAAGCAGGTTACACAACAAGAATACGTTGCGCTATCCGAATATTTTGGACTTACACTCCAAGAGGCATTTGAGGCTAGGCAATTAAGTATGTTTAATGAAGAATAATTATGGTAAGTAAAGAAGAAATTGACCGGATAAAATCAGCACTGAACATCGTTGATGTCATTTCGGAGTTTGTTTCCTTAAGAAGAAGTGGCTCAAATTTCGTTGGTGTTTGCCCATTTCACAATGACAGTCATCCTTCAATGTTCGTTAGCCCAAATAGGCAAACTTATAAATGCTTCGTCTGTGATCATAAGGGTGATGTTATTAATTTTATCCAGGAACATGAGAATATGTCGTTTGCTGAAGCCGTTGAATGGTGTGCGAAGAAAGCAGGAATTGAACTGGAACATCGGGAGCTTACCGACGAGGAGGTGCGTAAAGCGAAAGATTTTGAAGCGATGCGGATCGCACTGAAAGGAGCGGTCATTTTTTTTCAAAAACATCTGCCGGAGGCGCAAAACTATCTCGATAAACGTGGATTCCGGTTGACGGATAAGGTTATAAAAGATTTTGCGATCGGCTATGCTCCTGAAGGTAATTTAGCTGCTCAAGAAATGTTGAAAGCGGGCTATTCCGAGGAAGTGCTAACAAAGGTTGATGTTCTGAAGAAAGCTGCAGAGGGGAGAGTTTATGATAACTTTCGTGATCGAATAATGTTCCCTTTCTTTGATCTGAACGGAAATGTAACAGGTTTTTCTGGTCGATTTGTGGTTCCTAAAGAAAAGGCAGGTAAGTATCATAATACAGGTGATACTCCAGTTTTTAAAAAGGGCACGCAACTATTTGGACTATTACAGGCACGTGGGGCCATTGGGAGAATGAATAATGTCTACTTGGTAGAAGGGCAATTTGATGTTCTATCAATGCATGCTTCAGGTGTCGAAAATACGATTGCCGGCTCTGGGACTGCACTTACTCCGGAACAAGTAAAGTTGATATCCAGGTTTACTCAAAATATAACTTTAGTCTATGATCCTGATGATGCTGGATTAAAAGCTTCTCTTAGGAATTGTGAGCTGCTCCTGAAGGCTGGACTAACTGTACAGTGTGTTCTCCTACCTTATGGAAAGGATCCTGATAATATAGCTTCTGAAGAAAAAGAAAATACGGCGAAATGGCTGATGAATCGGAGAACTGATTTTGCTAGTTACTTTGCGGATATTTTTGCAAAAGACTTTGAAAATCCGGAATCTAAGGAGCAGGCACTGAATACGATCTGCAATTTAATTGCCTATATTTCTTCAGAAACCTTGCGGTTGAACTACGTGAGGAAGATATCCGCTAAGTTTGAGATTACAACAGAAATTATAGAGCGAAAGATACGTGACGTTGTCCGGAATGTGAAAGATATTCCAAAGATTGAGGAGATGAAATCGGGTGTCTATGGCCTTGAACAAATCAAGGAGATACGTCGTGAAGGTGAACCATGTGTACTTACATCGGATTTTGATTTGTTTCTGAAATTGTATGGAGATACCCCTGTTATTCTCTTGCATGGAGTTCCATCTGCGACAGATATCCAAGCTATACGTCGGGAGTGTGCCTATTTTACAACGGATAGCCAAGGGATTTTCATAAATAGAGATGGGGATGAATCGGACTATCTTTCCGCATTGACAATGCTTTATCGTGCCGGTTTGACAAATATAACATTGACTGTAGCTGCAAAAGACCAAGAGCAGAAAGTAGTAGAGGATGAAGAAGGGTACGATCAGGAAGAGCAGCGAATAGACAAAACTTATACATTTATAAAATACTATGTACATCTGCATGGTTTGTTCCTAGCTTCTTATTTTGGAGAAAGAACACCTTTTATTGAACGTTGCGCTGACCTGATCAGTTATGCTGAAGATTCTGTCCGAGTGGTTAATGCTAAATATTTCTATGATAATCTGTCGCTTAGTAAGACTGACTTTAATGAAATATTAAAGCCCTATTTGGCAAAACGAAAGTCCCGCATGGCCATCAATGCCCAACGTACAGATGACGATGATGAAGATTACGATCCGAATGAACTGCCTGGGTATGTAGACGAAAATTCCGAATACAATGAAATGTATCGTCAATGTGGGTTCTATCCAAAGTTGAACAAAGATGGAGAGCCTGTATGTTATATGTTCCGGCAAGAGAAAGGTGGGCATCAACAAATAGCTGATTTCTTCATGACTCCTTTACTCCATATTTATTCGGATGATAAGGAGGCCAATAAACGAGTCCTTAAAATAAATCGGAGATACTATAAAACTCCACTTTATATTGAGGTTCCGTCTAGGGCACTGCTAAAGAAAGCGACCATTGAAGAAGAACTGATTCAACTGGAGGCTGTAAACTTCACATCCGGAGAAGAAAAACACTGGACTAAGATACGAGAATATATGTCCCGGCACTTTATCACCTGTTCAGAAATCCTAACCTATGGAAATCAACAAGTCGATGGGGCTTCACGCCGGGAAGACAATATGTTTTTCGCTTTTTCAAATGGGATATTCCATGTCGTAGATGAACAGCCACGCTTTGAACCTGTCAATGAGCTTGGTGTAGTGACACATAATAAGAAGAACTATTACCTTCCTGCATTTTCTACCATATACGCTGGATCCGGACGTCAGTCTGATAAATATGAGCTTATTTCCCAATTAGTTTATAAAGATATTCCGGCCGAGAAACAATGTAGTTTTGAAAAATGGGCCTCTTTAATGGATCAGGTGTATAAAATCAATGATAATGGTAAATGGGGCATTCTCTTTGCTATAATGTGCGCATTTCGTAGCAATATACACTGTATCGACCGTTTGTTTACAGCTCCTTTCTTTATGGGGCCTATGTCTTCAGGAAAAACGCAAATAGCAATTTCCATTCGCTCTTTATTCATATCTCCGAAAGTGCCCATTTTTAATCTAAATATTGGTACAGATGCTGCGATGTCTACTTTGATGAGTACTTTCAGAGATGTTCCGGTGGTTTTGGATGAGTATAATAACAAAGATATATCCGATGCTAAGTTTCAGGCATTGAAGGGGATTGTTTATGATGGTGATGGTCGGCAAAAAAGGAAAGGCACGTCAGGGAAAGAAATTGAAAATGATAAAGTATATGCTCCTGTGATTCTGTGCGGGCAGGAAACGCCGCAAAGAGATGATAATGCACTAATGTCTCGTATTATAGTATGTGAGGTCCCTAAGCCAAAGAATCGTACTCAGGAGGAGGTTGATCTGTTTAATCAACTCAAGGATATTGAGGACCCTAACAAGATAGGACTTTCGAATGTGCTTCTAGAGATATTAAAGCTTAGGCCATTAGTTATGGACCATTTCAGGACGCTCAAGCAGCAAGCCTATGATGAATTGAAAGCCGAACTGAACAATTCTGGTGAGATAGATCGTCTGATGAAAACAGCATCGCTCTTTTTAGCAACATGTAAACTAGTCGAAAGTCATACTAAGATGAATTTGCCTTTTTCCTACAAAGAGTTTTTTAAGATAGCTTGTGCCAAGATAAAGTTCCAGGTTGAACTGATTAGTAAGACTGATAAGCTTGCTACTTTCTTTAAAGCAATGGATGTAATGATTGATACCAAGGCAATTATTGAGAATCGAGATTTCACCATTGATACACCTGATAAAATAACTATTAAGACTCCTGGAGGAGAGAAGAAGGAAATTGCATTTCCTGCAGGAACCAAAATCTTATTCTTGCGCTTGAGTGCTATTTATACACAGTTCGCTCGGAGCTCTTATAACAACGAGGATTCAACTCAATCTACCATTGAGCAGAATCTTAGATCTCATCCGAGTTATATAGGGTGTGTGCATGCACGGCGCTTCAATTGGCATGAAGTTGTAGAGGTTCCTAGAGGAGGATATGAGGACGGTAATACTAATGATACTGTAACAGTTGATAATACTATGGTCAGGAAAGTGGAAAAGAGATTTACTAATTCAAGCTGCATTGCTTTAAACTATGAAATATTCCAAGATTTGTATGATATTGATTTGCGACGTTCTGGTAGTGAACTCCTTGCTGAATCTGCTGACGATAATAAGCAGCCATTACCATTTTAGTTCGATGTATTTTCTGCCTTATACTCCTCTGCCAGCTCCGCCGGTCGAGGAGTATTCTTTTTATAATAAAGCGGACATTTCAAATTGTATTCAACCCTATCATTTATGAATATCATCTCCAATCCCCCGGACCCCCTAAATTTAAAGAAATACAAAGCAAAGAGAGTGTAATTTTGAAAAGATAATTTTCAAAACATGGCGTCCAACAGTCCAACAGTCCAACAGCCAAAAACTTTTTAAAATGTAAATGCCTGTAGTATAGTAGTATATATCTTATTAAAGTAGTATATATATATCCAACATTGCTGTTGTTTGGTTGGACGTTGTTGGACGTGTTGGATTTACAGTTTTCTACATTCCAACAGAATAAAAAATGACCTGTCCAACAAAATGCCACTTAAAAACCTTATGTTGGATGTGTAGGACGTTGTCCAACAGTCAATCAATGTTATTCTTCTAATACTAAATGGCTGATAATTAGATAACTATTTATTATGTAATAGGGCGTGTTGGACGGTTGGACAGTTGGAAGCAAAAATAAATAAAAGTATTTCAAAAATATCCTTTAACTGAAAAGACTATGATTACGACTAGTATTAATATTGAGCCATATTTGGCTGAATACTTACGTGGAAAGTATAATAATGGTTCTGAAGAAGCATTCAGAATTCCAGACAATACAGACCTTTACCATACAATATGGACATTGATGGCTAAACGACAAAAAAATCAATCTCCTGTTGATAATGGTAATTTGGCGTTTATCCTTCCTGAAAGAAGAATCGGAAAGGATCCTAAAGTTTACAATTTCCTTTCTCCTAACTCTGTACGATTGATAGAGAAAGAAGTACGGCGGATGTTTAACCGTGAACTTCATGCTGCGATGGATGAAAATGATATGAATGGACATCTTTTAAAGAACCTAGATGTTGTGCATCATTTCATGTGCTCGTATTGCATTGATTCTATTTCTGAAGATGCTCTTTTAAAAAACTTCTATAGGTGGAGAGAAAATATACGCAAGAGGAAAACACGTCGAGAATATAAAAAGAGGTTAAAAAATGGGTAAAAAATGACCGACCGAACTATCATTTTTGTCCCCAAATGGCGAAAAAACGTCCGCTGTATGGCGAACTTGTTGAATACTAAACAATTATAAGATTATGAGAGAGTTAACTATTACTTTGAGGGTGAAACCTACAGGAAAAATGAAAAAAGAAGAATATCGTTTTCTTGCTGATCCTTTTTCTTTTACTCCTTCTATTACAGATTCGGTATCAGGCAAATTGTTCGATTGTAGTAAAGACATTACGATTGAAACTCCGGATGTAGATACTCTTCGGGAATTTTCCACTGCTAGGTCCGTTATTGTTTATTTGTGTGATTCTTCAGAAAAGTATATTGCAATAGGTACGGATGACATTCCAGCTTTGGTTTCAATTTCCGCAAACTTGAACACTGCAACCTTGAAAATTTCCAGTAAAATGCTCCAGTCGCCATTTTTGCATGTATAAACAGTCCTTCATAGCCTTCTTTCGACGAACTATCTTCGCTGAAAAGATGCGCTACAATGAATAGGACATTTCTTCGTAACTTACTTATTACATCTAAACTCTTCATCACGGCAGAAGCTTATGCTGCTGCCATGATGGAATGTTTTCCACTTCTGGATCAAAAGAACCCAGTACCAGGGGCTTTTTTCTTTTTATCGGATCCGCCGACTTATAAAGACCAGGTAGATAAGGCGGTGGCTAAACTTAAAAGAGAAATAGCATGTACTGCAGAACTTAAGAGTGTAAGCCTGACTAATGATTTCTCATCCGAGGAACTGCCTGAAGGCTCAATTGCTTATCATCGTATTTGGGGTACAATTACATCTAATTCATCCTGGTATTTCTCTTCAAAGCAATTTGAGAGGGATTTGATTGCTGCAGAGAGTAACCCTTCAATATCTGTGCATTTCCTTCATATTAATTCCGGTGGTGGTGAAGCTTGGTATTTAGACCGGTTGTCGGAAACAATGCACTCACTAAAGAAACCTGTAGAAGTCTTAGTTGAGCAGTATTGTGCTTCTGCCGGTTACTATATTGCTTGTCATAGTGCGAATGGAATACATGCGCTGACGAAGAATGATCAAATCGGTTGCATTGGTACTATGATCAGCTTTTATGACTTTTCTGCTTACTATGAGAAGTTAGGAATAAAACTAATTCAAGAGAAATCGAGTCTATCTCCACTCAAGAATAAGAAATTTGAAGATTTACGTGCTGGGCACCCGGAACAATATATTAAAGAAGTTCTTGATCCACTTACCGTTCAATTTTTAAATGAAGTAAAATCTTCTCGTCCTAAACTTGCCAATCTCTCTGAAGATGATCCGGTATTCCAAGGTGAAACATTTGATGCTCAACATTCGATTGATAAAGGGTTAATTGATTCTGTGATGACCCTTCCTGAAGCTATTGCCCACGCAAATTCACGTGGACAGGAATACTTGGATAGCATTTCCCTCCGAAATAAAATAAATCAGTATGTCTAATTTAACAATTAATTAATTATGAATTTTAGAGAAAAACTTCGAAAGGTCTTACAGCTTTTGGATTTATCCCAGAAAGCGGCAGATAAACAACTTGCATCTGAGGACATTACAGCGATTGCTACCCGTTATCAGAAAGAGTTTCAAGCAACTCTTAGAGAGGACATGGATGCTGACTCTAGGCAGCCAATGTCTCAGGAAGAAATGAACCAGTTGCAAGCGTTACTGGCAGGTATTGTACCTTCTACGGAAAAGACTGAAGGGACTGCTAATTCAGAGGAAAGTCCGGTAACTCAATCGGAAGCTACTCCAGAAGGTATTCTTGAATTAGCTAAGAACGTTGCAAAGCAAAATGGTGAATTACAAAAGCTAGTGAAAACAATGACAGAGCAAACAGCAGAAGATACTGCAGCTGCTGTTGTTACAACTCCTACTACAATGAGAATCAATGGACCTGGCACTACTGCCAAATACCTGTTTGGTATTGAAACTCCTATGTTTGATATGTCGAAACGTTGGAATAAGATAGCCGAAAATCCGAATTACTCTTCTACTGATATCGAAGAAGGTGAGGAGAAGGCTTTCTTTCAAGAAGTATCGGTTTTCTCTAAATCCCTTGCCAAACGTTATGAATATCTGAATAAGAATCATTTGCTTGATCCCGTGAAATTGGCTGCTGGCGAGTTTTCTACAGATTTTGCAGGTGTTGGTGATGCGAAAGTCGGTGATCAATATGTAATTCGTCGTCAAGATGCATTAATTGCACATGTACTGAAAGCACGTGATTTAACTCAGTTCTTTCCGATTCGTTATGGTATTCAAGATCATGACTTAGTTTTCAATACTTTCTTTGATGAAGTATCTCAAGGATGGCAAGAAGGTGAAGTTTGGAAAGGCGGCATGAAGCTTGAAAACGAAATGGGGCATGTTGATGATGCAATGATCAAAATGAAGTTTGGACCAATGAAGAAGTTGGAACGAATGTATATTGGTTACCTCAATAAAGAAGGCTCTGATCCGATCAAGTGGTCTTTGATTGAATATTGTATTGTCAATACTCTGGAAACAGCCCAAGTTGAACAAAACAAGCGTCGAATTCGTGGAATCTACGCCACTCCGGAAAAAGGTGTTCCATCTCATTTCCTGAATGCTTCCACGGGACTCATTTATACGCTGATTCGTTATTATCACGAGAATAAGATTCTCTTGCATGATGATGTAACTTATCGCTCTTACACTAAAGAGAATATGGTGGATGCAGTTAAGGAGTTTGTTGCTGATATTATTGAAAAATGTACGGAGGATATGGATCTGGATCAGCATGTTATTTACCTTAATAATTTGCATCAGACTTGGTGGAAAGAAGGTTGTCGGGCACGGTATGGCAAAGATCTTGATTTTACCGGTCCTGATAGCTATTTGAATGTTGTTCCTGATACGACACTTCATATCAAATGGCTTCCTTATCTGGGGCAAAGTTGCTTGATGTTCCTCGATATACCGGGGAATATCCAGTTCTTAGAATATATTCCGGGAGAAATGATGGCCTTTAAAGCTAAGGATGATATGGAGATGGTAAAGTGCTGGTCAACTTGGAAAGAAGGTACTGCAGCTGCTTTCTTAGGTCGTCGTTTCAAAACGCACGAAGAACTCGTTGAAAATAACTATGAATGGCAGCAGATATTCATGAATAAACCTTCTGTCGATGTGGCAGTTGATGCGACTGTTATTGATGCGAAAAAAGGTTTCTGGCAGGTTACTTCAGAGAACACAAAAGCAACTGCAATCACTGATATTAAAAATGCGAAAGCAGGTATTGGGTATCTTATTGAATGTGGATCTAAAACTAACGCTTCTACTATCTCGAAGTCCGGAAAGTTTGCTGATATCACAGCAAACTATACTCCGACAAAAGAGGGGGATTACATCCTTGTTCTTTTGAATAAAGACGGTAATTTCCGCGAACTTGAACGGTGTGTAGGAGGAATTCGTACTGTCAATGCAGTTTTGCAACCAAATCTTCCTGGCGTAAGATAGTTGTTTTCAGTTTTTTATAGGTGTTTGTTTTCAGGGGTGGGAGTTCTGCCCACCCTTTTTTCTTAATTACAAAATTAATTTTTATGAAAGCTAAAAAAGTTAGTAACCCTTATAAAAAAGGGAATCAATATGCACGTAAAATGCAGGTAAAGCTCTTTTTATCTCTTGCACTTCTTTTTGCCATTGTTTTTGTTGTTGGTATGTTCCTGGATCCTGATCATTCAATGTTTTGCATGACAGGATTCTCTGGAACATCTTTGGCTTCTATGATGGCCATTGGTAGCATAGATGACGTTTCTGATAAAGTAACTCATGGCTCGAATATAGCTTATAAGATTTATTTGATTGATGTTCATCAAATCAATTCGAATGTGAAATTTCCTAAGCCTAATGCTAATCGAGAGGTCGCGACAATACCAATGCTCTCGGGACAATATATGCAATATTTTGAGGCACATGATATTCCGACTTATGTGGGCAATGGGGAGAAAGGAGATATAACGACTTCTGGTACGAACCAATTTGTAGCAATCATGGGCGGTATGAGGGATCAGCTTCTGAACTTTACAGAAGAACATGCCGGCGGTAAGTTTGTGATTTTATTTAAGGAGATTGGCGAAGATCAATGGTATATCTTAGGAGAATATGATAGACCTATGGTATTGAAAACTTATGAAGCAAAAAATGACAAAGATGGCCGTTATATAACCTTCACTTTTGAACGTACTTCTGTGACACAGTATCATAAATATGTTGGTGATATTGTAAAGGCTCCAGCAGAGGTGCATGCAGCGGGGACTAAAGAGCTGGCTATTAAACCTACAAGCAACTCTTATGAGATACCAAATGGAACAGCTGCCACTTATGTCATTGAGACAGTATCAGGTTTGACAAATAATGATAAAGGTCGATATATTACCTTGACCGGTAGCGGAACAGATAAGGCAGCTACAATTGCGGACGGAACGACGTTTATCTTGGAAGATGGAGCAACATGGACTGCAAAGGCCGGTTCTTCTATTACATTCCGAGTCTTGGACCCTGCCACTCTTATTGAGGTTTCTGGAAGTAGAATTCAAACAGCGTAAGTTATGTACGGATTTAAAGAGAAAACGAAATATTTTAATGAGTTACGTAATACAGCGGTAGCTGAAGCAGATTTAAGTCTGCTTCAGGAAACTGCTCCGGCACATCCTAAACTCAAGATGTTTGCCCGTAACCCGCAACGTTATGCAGATGACATCCTTTATACATTGCTAGACTTAAAGTCAAAGGAAGCCATCCGGATAAATCGTCGTGAAATAGAAAAAGCTAAAGAAGAAACTGGAGCGGAATATATACTTGATACCGGTGGAACATGTGCTGGAGCAGAGATTCAATCAGACGGAAACACAGCAACTTGTTTGGGAAATCAGCCAGGAACAGAGGGAACTTCTGTACAGGAAGAAAAGAACTCTTTTGAAATCGATGCCGAGATTTACGAAAAACAGGCTGAAGCGGAACTTCGTGAGCAAGAAAAACAAGAGGCAGAGGAACGTGCATCTCAAGCGGAAGAACAAACAGAAGTTTTAGAGCAAGAGAACCAGGAACTGAAAGAAGAGCTTGAAACGGAACAGGAAGCAAGAGTTGAAGCCGAAGACCGTGCGGAACAGGCAGAGCAAGCCTTGGAAGAAGAGAAAAAAAAAGAACCTACCAAGGTAGCTCCAGAAAGCAAAAGCACGAAGAGTACCCGCAAATCGACTGGGAAAACCTCGAAGACGAAAACGTCCAAATAGCTACGATCCTATATAATGATCGTGTGGTGACTTGGAAAAAGATGAAGCAGCTCGATGAATTGCTGGATAAGAAACCGACAAGGCGTGCAGTCGTTGATATGGCTGAACTCCGGATCCGTAACTTACTAGCATTCTCCGAGCTGCAAACGTACAACGACACTGGAATGTTTCGGTATAAGCATCCGCTTATTGTTCATCGGTCGGAGAGAGCTGAATTGGAACGTTTACGGGCGTCCGACCCTTTGGAGTTCCTTCGCCGGTATAAGAACTGTTCCGATAACATTCGCAGATACGAATCCTTTCTAAAACGGCCTGAACGCAAAGATAAACGGTCGCAAGATAAAGAACACCTTCGTCGGTTTCGTGACCGAGAAGCCTTATTTAAATCAATTCTCGAAGAATCAAAGTAGATTATGGAAAAGCTAATAGAAGTATTTAATTTGGGTGGCCTACCGACTGCCCCGCTAAATTCGTTCTTAGAGCTTCAGGAGGATTTTAAGAAATCGGATCCTGATAAATTATCGAAACTACAGATGCTTATTATTACCCGTGGTTTCAAGTATGCATTTAAAGCCTGGAAGGATCCGGATGGAAAGCTGTGGATCATCGATGCCCATCAACGACGTAAAGCATTGCTTGCATTACGAAAGTCGGGGTTTATAATTCCTGAAATTCCTTATGAGCCTATTTTTGCTGCAGATAAGAAAGAAGCTGTTGAAGAGATAGCAGCATATAATTCGGAGTTTGCCACAAAGAATCCTGATACATTACTTTTTAAAAAGTACAATATAGATACCGATACGATGGAACGTTTTAACCTCGGTTATGAGGTGAAAGCTGTCGATTATTCTATTGCGACTCCTTTGTTTACCCATGAACATGAATCAGAAGGCATTCAGGAAGATAACATTGAGTTTTCTATTCCTTCAGATGAAGAAGATTCTCCAGGTTCTGTTTTTGCCCAGCCTGGTGATATATGGCTACTAGGCAATAATCGGCTGATGTGTGGGGATTGTCGTTCCAAAGCGGATGTATCTGCAGTAATGAATGGTCAATACGCTGACTTGCTTGTAACGGATCCTCCATATAATGTTGCATATCAAGGAGCGACAGAAGATGAACTTACTATTCAGAATGATTCGATGGAAAACGATCTGTTCGCCACTTTCCTTCGCCAAGTCTTTACTGTCATGTTTTCAGTCTTGAAACCGGGTGGTTCTTATTATGTATTTCATGCGGATAGTGAGGGGGAGAACTTTCGTGCATCTCTCCGGAAAGTTGGATTTAAAATAGCACAATGTTGCGTTTGGGTAAAAAACTCAATGGTCATGGGACGACAAGACTATCAATGGCAGCATGAGCCTTGTCTTTATGGCTGGAAACCCGGAGCCGGTCACTTTTGGAACTCGGATCGCAAACAGACAACAGTTTGGAACTTCGATAAGCCACAACGCAACGCCATCCATCCCACTATGAAACCAATTGCACTAATGGCATATCCTATATGTAATTCTAGTGCACCCGGACAAATTGTAGTAGACTTTTTCTCCGGATCCGGTTCTACACTTATGGCTTGCCAACAGACGGATCGAATTTGTCATGCGATAGAAATAGATCCACGCTATGTATCTGCAACTGTATCCCGATATCGGGCAATGTTCCCAGAGCAGGCAATCCGGTTGATCCGTGGTGAGGAATTGATGACTGCAGAAGAAACTCTAAAACTTATTGTATGAAAAACGAGCTGACACCTACCTCTGATGTAGATCAGATCACTCAAATCGGTGAAGAATATGTATCCCAGGTGCGCACATTTGGCGCACTTGGATACACACCGCAACGCATCTGTAACCTTCTTGGACTTCGTGGGAAGGAGAAGTTAGCGTTGATTGTCCGGATCACTCTTACTGGAGATGTATATTACGATGCATACAACAATGGACGTGCTCTAGGAGAATACAATATTGATGCGGAACTGGCGAAAAAGGCAGAAGCTGGAGATATTGATGCTATTAATACCCTGGAAGAGCGTAAAAATTTACGTGTTGAACTAGACCTACGAAAACAATTGTTTGGAGTATGACACAATTAGACCACCTTGATAAAATACATCCGGATCTAATTTCGGAGTTTCTGACAACTGGATGTTGTTCAGGAATTCCGGAGGAGATTCGGCTATTTTTAAAGCAGTTGCAATGGGCTGCAGAGATATTTGAGTATGAGAGGAATATTACTCGTGCTGCCAAGCTGTTACGGCAGAGGATTAATGCTTCGCAGCAGATTAATATTGATGAACGGACCTGTAAGGCCCGTATCTATGCCGCTATAAACTACTTTAATATCGATAACAATGTATCTATCAAGGTATGGGAATCTAATTACGCAGACAAATACGAAGATTTAGCGAAATTATGCGCTGTAAGAGGAGATTACAAGACACAGGAGAAATGTTACAACGCAGCCTTAGAGTGCCGGCGTAGAGCTTCAGAAATAGCGGAAGCAGACCGTGATCTTGGCATCGTATTCCTGATCTCTCCGAACCTCACTCCGGAAGAGCTTGGTTTCCAAAAGAAATCAATAAAAGAAATAGCTCGCAAAAACAATGAAGGGTTTTATATCAACCTTATTGATTCTCTTCCTATTGAAAAAGCGGATAAGAAACGTTTGTTACGTGATGCTGATATTCAGGAGGCCGAAATTGTAGAACCTGAAGAAACTGGAGAGTAATATGGGAATAGAACTTTATTCACAATCATCGCAATCGCTTAGTGCAAGTTCTACGACTTTTGACTTGACTGCAACTTTTGAAGAATGTTATCAGAATGTAATGCAGATTAGAGCGAATGCCATTGATTCAAATGTACTTATTGTCGAAGCCGGCCGTGCGACAGGTAAGACGGAAGGGGTTATGGGGCCACGTATTATTCGAGTAGCAAACGATATGCCTGGGGAACTTTCGTTCTTGGTTCATAAAACATACGTAGCACTCATGACAAATGTTTGGCCTAATATTCAGGCGTATTTTTCCAAACCAGTTGGTGATGGACGGCGCTCCATGCTTGAATATGGTATTGACTATATTGTAGGTGAATCAAAAATACCGTCTCACTTCAGAAAACCTCGATATCCGATTGCTTATCCAAAGCATAGTATCTTATTTCGTGATGGTCATCATCTTCAGATGGTGAGTTCTGATCAGCCGGAATCCGTAGCCGGCCGATCAGGTGTTCATGCCTTTGTTGAGGAAATGAAACACAATAAAGGCGAGAAGTTAAAGACTCGTTTGTTCCCGTCTTTACGTGGTTCTTCGGCTTCTATTCGAATGTCTCCTTATTATCAGGGAATAACAGGTGTGTCGGATACGGCCCGCTTGGATTTAGGAGAAGATAATTGGTATGAAGAATATGAGAATAACGTCAATCAGGAGCTTATTGATGAGATTGCGTCCGCTGCTTTATATTTACATGCTGCTTTATATAAAATATATCGGAACAATCACCGGTTGAGAGAGGAAAAGAATCCTGTTATCATTGAAGCCCTACGTTTGGAAACAGAAAAAGCGAAACGTGTTGTAGCAACTTGGAAGCCACGCCTTGCGGATATGCGTAGAAATGCGAGTTATTATATCCGTGCTTCTTCTTTCGCTAATAAAGACATACTTGGGCCTAAGTTTTTCCGTACCCAGTTAGAATCACTTGACATTGATGAGTTCCTGACTTCTATTTGTGCAATCCGGAAGAAGGAAGTCGTTAATAAATTCTTCGCAAACTATCGAAAAGACAAACATCAATTCTCTGATGGATATCGCTATGAATCAATTTTGAAGTTAGATTTGCGTGAACACTTTGTTTTAACCTCCAGATATTTGAAGTACTATGATAAACGTGAACGGATTCTTCTAGGTTACGACCCCGGACACTTTTCCTGTGTTGTTGCTGCTCAAGAGAAAGATTATGGTCATGAACTCCGGGTTCTAAAAGAATTCACTTGCTACTATCCGGCAGAACAGCCGGAACTGGCAAAGCAAATCTTTGAGTTTTTCGGAACTGACGCAATTAATAAACAGATTGTGCTTTATCACGACCGGGCGGCCAATAAACGCCGGGAGGACCTCGAAAAAATAACTTCTGATGCTCGTATATTGAAAAGAGAATTAGAGAGTTACGGCTTTTCAGCTGAACTCATGAACGAAGGACAGTCTACTATTTACCACTGGCAGCAATTTAAACTTTTATTGCTCTTGTTTGGTGAACGAAGTAATGCATTACCTGTATGCCGGATAGATGAGAACGAGTGCCCGAACCTTTGTAGTGCTATTCCTTTATCTCCACTCAAGAAAACAGACGGGCGTATTGAGCTAGATAAGTCCTCCGAAGTTAAAGTACCGTTAAAGCACCAGGCAGGACTAACAACACAGCTTCCTTCTGCACTTATTTACTTACTTTTCGGGCTATATGGTGACAGAATACAAAGTGAATTAAGGAACATACCGGATGATTTGCCCGAAAATTTAGTAGTATAATGTATTTGTTAGAGTGATATAGTAAGTTCCGAATTTTGTATAATACTATGTGTTTGACATTGCTTTGGTATCTAAAATGCGGGTTATCAGCCAAAAGCCATTTTGAAAACAAAAATAAGAAAAATCGAGAGGCGAAATTCTCCACGCCCCGCTGAAAAAGCGGTTTGAGGTGCAAAAAAATGCATTTGTCAGGAAATATGACATCCCCCTGGGAGCGTCCTTTCAGGAGGGGGGTAAAAACGATAATTTCGGGCATGGAAACGACGATGACAGGCATAGGCGCACTGCAATGGGCAAAGGAGTTGTCTAAGTTGCCAAACGGCTGCTTTACCATTGCCTTCTTCCCTTACTCCAGGCAGAAAGGGGAGTCTTCCGAGAAGTTGGTTGTGAGGGAGGGCTGTACTTTCCGGACACAACTTCCGGAAGAACGATTCAGCATTGATAGTGAGAACTTCTTCCTCTTTAATGATGGGAATGGTGACCCAAAGATGTGTTATCGCATACTTATTCGTTACATGGGATTTCCTCAAGATGGATATAAATTGCATAAAATAGACTGGTTATGAGTGATAGTTTAGAGATGTTGGGAAATTATGGTTGCTATGTGGATACCGGAAGCACCATTTCCTTTCAGTTAGGAACGAATCCTGCAGCGGGGTTAAAGGATCCGGGCTTCGTTAATTCAAATACTGTTCTTCCTGCAGACTACAATTGGCAATCAATTGGAGGGTTCAACGTATGTTCACGTGGAGCGAATAACATGAAGTGCGAAGAAGTGGAGAGCGATATCAAGAAGAATCGTTTATTGCCTCGGTTGATAACAAAACAAGTTAACATGCTGTACGGCCTCGGGCCGGCTATATACATTAAGAGCATAAAGAACGGGAAGCTTGTTAAAGAATGGACGGACTGTCCCGAAATAACTACTTGGTTAGAATCTTGGAAGGATCGTGGTTTAGAGTCTGATTATAAAGAGGTGGCTAAGGGAAATATAAAGAACTACTATTACTTTCGTGATTACTTTGTGAAATGGCGCATGACGCTTGGTAACCGTATCGGGGAGCAATTACCAGTAGCTGGTCTTGAGTTGATGGAGAATAGACGGTGTCGGTTGGCCACACAAAAAAGGGATGTTGTCACAGAACTGATCAATTATAAGGACTTCACTCATATTGCCGTTGGACGTTGGAGTTATGGGGTTTCTAAATATTTGTTTTATCCACGTTTGGTGCTTAGTGATATTCGTAACATTAAATGGGCTGCAATATCCCATCATCGAGAAAAATCGGTTAGTGAATTCTATGGTGTAAATGAAACTCATGAAGGGACAAAAGCTTATATCAAGGGCTCAAACGATACGGCTAATTACATAAACTCTTTCTTAAGAAATTCGTTAGCTGCTAAAATTCATATTATCATCCCGAATGCATGGGCAGAATCAAAACGTGCACAGATAACGAAAATATGCAATGAAAATCAAGAGCGGAAAAGAAAGAATGAGTCATTGTTAACTTATAATGGGATTGATATCGGGACTACCTATAAGGAGTCGTATTTTCTAATGTATCTCAAGCAAGAACTCCGTAATATTAGTGAGTATCTTTCTGGGGCGGACAACCAGGGAAAGGCTTATGCAACTCTTAGTTTTAAAACCGGATCCGGTGAAGAGGAACGGTGGAAGTTTGAGGTTTTGGATTTGAAATATAAAGAGTATATTGACGCTCTTATTACTTATGACAAGCGTGCTGATGAAGTGCTACTTTCTTCTGTTGGTCTTGATTCGTCTATATCTAGTGTATCCAAGGATGGGGTCATCTCAAAGTCTGGAGCTGACGTATATTATAATTATTTGATTTACCTGATGTCGCTAACTCCGGATGATGAAATATGCTCTGAACCTTTTAATATGGCTATTCGGATAAACTTTCCTGAATTATACAAGCAAGGATATCGCTTTGGTTTCTATCGTGAAACACCTAGCCGGCAAGAAGAAGTAACTCCTAATGAACGACTAAATAAACAACAATCATGATACTGAAAGACTTATTTACAGACATCTCCGGATTTGCGGAGTTCGTGCCTGGTATTGACTCGAACACAAACCTTTCGCTACTTAATAGTCATGCAGTAACCGCTTATAAGAGAATTGCGAATATTGTGAGTGTTCCTGTATATAATAATATCATTAAAAAAGGTGCAGGTGAACTATACGATCACCTCCGAACTGCGTTGGCTAATCTAACGATGGCCAATGATACAGTCTTTGATGTACTTCGCAAACGTAAAGCGAATATTGATATCTACAAGTCTGAACAGGAAGCTATAAGAAGGGCTTATTATGAGAATTATTATAATGCTATGGATTCCCTTATTGCGCTCCTGAATAGTACCGAGGACTTAGGGTGGGATAAAACCAGGTATTATAAGATGCTTGATAAACTGCAGATAAAAACAACAGAAGAATTCGATCTTTTGTACTGCATTGATTTATCATATCTTTTCTTCTTTCGCTGTATTCCGATACAGATTGAAGTTTTGGAGGAGAATCTAACCGGTTACCTGGAACGTGCAAAGGAGAAACCATCCGTCTTGTCATTAATTAATCGAGCGCTTGCAAAGAAGGTAGTAGCTGTTGCCTTAACAAGGTTTGATATCTTGGAGTTTCCTTCCACTATCCGGAATCTTTTTGATGATTCAAAAGCAAGCAGATCCGGAAGGGATGAACAGGAGAGACTGCTTTCTTTATCTGTTCAGTTGCAGGAACAGGCCAATAGCTTGATTAAAGATATCGACTTATTATTATCTGATCCACAGGATACTGATATTGAGACTGAAACTTCATTCAATCAACCGGAAGATAAAATACAATTAATGCCATGATTGAGTTTTGTGTACATCAGGAAAAGTTTGCGGTACCGAACGCCTGGGAGGAATTGACTCCGGAACTGTTTGAAGGTATTATGGGAGATATGGACTTAGTCACAAAAGGAAAGCTTTCACCGGGTATGCTTCAGATTAAACATGTTTGCCGTGCAATGGGATGGAATCCGCGATCACTTGCTCGAGCTAAAGATGAAGATACTTTGTCAAACTTAGCTTGGTTAGGAGAACAAGTAGACTTTATTTTCCGTGTTACATATCCGGATCAGGATGCTGCTCTTCAGGATTTGTCTAAAGATGATTTTATTAAAGCGAAGAAAACGCCTCCGGAGAGATTGGATTTACCGATTGCCAGGTATCTCTCAAAACTGGATTATAAGTTCGTTTTGAATAGTTGCTTTTGTGTGCAATTAATTCCTTATGTATCCATTCAGGGGAAATTGTATCCTGGGTATAGTATCGATACTGGTTTTAATCAGCTGACTTGTTCCCTTACAGCCTTGCAATTTATAGAGGCTCGCTCCCTGTTGGGATGTAATAAAGAGATGTTACCTTTGCTTGCTGCTATTTTATATCATCCTGGTCCGTATGATTCGGAATCTGCACATACATTAGCTAAGTCGTTTGAAAGACTATCTTCAGAAACCTTGCAAAGTATTGCATTCAATTTCTCGTCGTTTGTTAATTATTTGTTTTCAAAGACACAGTTCCGGATCTTAGTTGCCGGTGAGAGTGAAAAGAAAAGTCTTATAACAACCGGTGCGCTTGAATCATTGTATAACTTAAGCAATGATGGATTAGGAGATATTTCGACGGTTGAGCAAATGAACCTAATCAAGTATCTTACAATTTTGCGTAAAAAACTGATAGAGGCTGTACAGAGCATGGGGAGTGCGGAAATGCCTGTTGTGGATATCGCTAAGAATACAGGTTTGCCAATTTCATTAATAAAACAAATTATATGATTTTCGAGATTCTCAAATATTATGCTCAGTTCCCGAATCATAGTAAGGTACTTGAGATCTTTGCAAAGGGGAGGAGTGATCTTCCTGAATACGCTGCAATTCAAGAAGAAATAAAAAGCCTACCTAAATATTCCCGGATCCAAGGATTAGACTATTATATTTTTGGGCAAAGTTTTGATTCTGTTAAGCAACGTGTTGATGGTATTGTTTCCGGGACATATTTGTTTGTGGAAATTGGTGATATCATGTCTAAACGTGATCAGAAGAATAATATCCAGGATGAAGTGCAAATGGCAGTCACTATTGCTGCAAAATCAGCAGAAATGGATCTGATAGAGGAAGCGATACAATCAAGGCGTACTCTTTCCATGATGCAACAGTTACGAGTTGCCATGACATCTGACCAGAGGAATACTCCTTGGTTGAAGGAATTGTCTTCGTCATGTCAAATACGACCGTTTGTAACAAAAGAATTTGCTTCAATTGGCTGGACATTGATGTTCGATAGAGAGGGTAGTGACTTATTTGATATAAAGCGTCTATTTAATCGTGAGTGATTGGCTAAATATTAGGATATATAACTTGTAAATATTGATAAAATGAAACGTGATACAAAAGAAGCTATTCAGTATGGGAGTGCTATTGGTATGCTTATATTAGGCTCTGCTTTGGCAATTGCAGGGTTCATTATGTCACATGGTGAAATACATGATAGTGTATTATGGCTCTTTGCGCAGTGCTTGCTATATGCAGGGGCTGTATTTGGAGTTTCAGTCTACATAACAGATCGGTTTAATAGGCTTGAGAATAAGTTGTTCAATAAAAAAGAGGAGGAATCAAAATGAAGGTAATCGATGCAATTATCATCCATTGCTCGGCCACACGTGCCGGACAAGATTTACGTGCAAAGGACATCGACCGGATGCACCGGGTCCGGGGATTCAATCAGATTGGTTATAACTTCATTGTTGACCTTGATGGAATGGTTGAAAATGGTCGTCCGCTATCCATCGACGGTGCTCACTGTAATACGAAAGGATTCTCTGATTCATCCTATAATAAACATTCTGTTGGCGTGTGTTATATTGGCGGACTGGATGCGTCCGGGAAGCCGGCAGATACAAGGACGTCCGCTCAAAGAGCTAGTTTACGGCAATTAGTCGCGAAGCTCTGTAAAGAGTATCCTATTATCGAGGTTCTCGGACATCGTGATACTTCTCTTGATCTGGACGGTAGCGGAGAAGTAGAGCCGGCAGAATACATCAAGGCCTGTCCCTGTTTTGATGTTCGTTCCGAGTTTTCTAATTTTCTTCGTAATACAGTGATCCGACCATGAAGCAGTCAATCTATATTATCATATTGCTGATGTTAGCAATATGTTTCGTATCATGCCGGACTCAATATATCCCGGTTGAGTCTGTTCGCACTGAATACAAAACACGTGACAGTATCCGTTATGATAGCATCTATCAGCGAGATAGTATTTATACACTCATAAAGGGTGATACAGTCTATCAGTATAGATATAAGTATCTGTATCGCTACCTAACAACGAATCGTACCGATACGATTCTTAAAAACGATTCTATTCGTGTTCCTTATCCGGTCGAAAAGAAGTTAAGTCGTTGGCAATCTATTAAAATGGAGCTGGGCGGATGGGCGTTCGGGATCGTTATTGTTTTTATTTTGGTAATAATCGGACGAATAGTATACAGATGCAAAAATAAGTAGTACCTTTGTCGCAGAATCTTAAAAACCAAACCACGTGAGTGGATGTACCTCGGCTAAGCGAAGCCGGGGCTTTTTTATTCCCTTAATAGCTTGATTTTGAACTTGTTTTTAATCCTTTTTTAGCTCAAGCTAAACAAAGCTAAGGTGTTGATAATAAACTTGTTATTGCTACGTTGTTAGAGCTTATTGTACTATCTTTGAAGTATAAAAATAAAGGATAAAGCATTATGAACGAGCAAATTACCAACATTTTAAATCAGAGCATAACAAAGACTAGCAAGATACAACAATTGCTTCTTTTAGGATTAACCCGCCGCCAAGTTGCGGATCTTGTAACAAACGGAAATTACGGTTTTGTACAAAACGTATATAAAAAGATGCTTGAAGCTGGAACCTTTACTACAGCAGCTAATACAACCGCTTTTTTACCTGAAATAGACTATACCTTTAACCGCCGCTTCGGAATTGAGATCGAAGCGTACAACTGCACTCGCAATCACCTTGCTCACGAACTTCAGGAAGCCGGAATAAACGTAGCAGTTGAAGGATACAACCATAATACAAGCGCACATTGGAAATTGGTAACGGACGCAAGTCTTTATGGCAACAATACTTTTGAACTGGTAAGCCCAATATTGGAAGGAGAAAGCGGATTGAGAGAACTTGAAAAAGTGTGTTGGGTACTTGATCTTTGCAACGCAAAAGTTAATGAATCTTGTGGATTACACGTCCACATGGATGCAGCGGATTTCAACATGAACACTTGGAAGAACTTAGCACTTAGTTATAAGAATATAGAGAACACAATAAACGCTTTCATGCCAGCTACACGCAGAGACAACCAATATTGCAAAAGCTTAAGCAGAATATCTGAAAGAAGAATACTGCAGGCAAATACGCTCGACGACCTTCGAGTAGCTTTTGGAAACGACCGCTATCATAAAATAAATCTTGAAGCTTACGCCCGCCACCGGACGATAGAATTTCGCCAACATAGCGGTTCTACGAACTTCACAAAGATGAGTAATTGGGTTCTTTTTTTAGGCCGAATGATTACCTTTGCGCAACAGGCGAAAGTTGAAACAGGAACAACGCTTCAGAATCTGCCTTTCTTGACAGATGATCAAAAAATATACTTTAAACTTAGAACGAAAAAACTTAGTAGATAATGAATAATAGAAATTACTTATTGCAGGATGGCGGCACAATAACCGCCACCTGCGCTGCAGATTTTGTAACCAAACTTCGGGAAGGTAGTCGTTTTGATTCTGAATGTACCGATCAGGAATATATGTTCAACTTTGCCGACCGATATCGCGACCAAACAGGAAACGTTATTCGTGCTGATTCTCCGGAGAATTTTATTGAAGATTTAATAGCTTTTGGGTATGTAACTGTTAAATAATGAATTTGATAAAGAAATTGTTATCGAAAGTTTTGTTTGTGATAATAATTTCTTTATCTTTGTGATGTCAAACAAAAGAGCTCTTTGAATGACTGATGAAGAAGCGCTAAAAGCGCGGGTAGATGAGTTAATTGAAAATCTTAACTACTACCTCCGAAATTATAACCGACTCATTGGAATTGGTTATAGAAAATCGGTACTCGACGCAGAAATAGAGAATCTCAAGCTTGAGATTCAGAGGTTATCTGCTCGGTAGAAAAAGAGTTCCTCACTCGACGGGGTGGGGAACTCATCTTCTTCATTATTTTGTTTTATCTAAAATTTATGTAAGATGGGAGTAAAAGAAGATTTTTTCAGATTAAAAACAGCATGCCTCGAGGCTAAAGGTTCTGATCGTGAAAAAGCGGAACAAGAGATGGATCGTTTCTTTGATTCGTTACGACCGGAAGACCAACAGGAACTGCAGGCGGCTATTGATGAAGATTTTGTTCGGATTCACCAAGTGGTTGATGATGCTAAAAAGATGAAAAAACAGATTGAAGTGCGAAAGATCTTATCTGAAGTACTTCCATTCATCTCTGTCTCTGAATTTGCTAAGCAATATTTTGATAAATCAGCTTCTTGGTTGCATCAACGCATTAATGGAAATGAGGTGCATGGGAAGGTAGCAACTTTCACAGAAAAGGAATTGAAAATTTTATCTGATGCATTGAAAGATGTTGCCGATAAATTGAATAATGCAGCTTCTGCATTATCTTGATAAAAAAGTCAAAATATTTTTGGGCTGTTTCGTTTTTCTTGACTATCTTTGTTTTTGCCAAGTAAAAACCACATTTTCAACTCCTCATATCGTGTAATCCGTAAAATCGGATTCCGGGTGGTTCCGGTTGGCGCACGATATGAGGAGTTGATTTTATTATTATGAAAAAAGCCTTTTTAAAGTTCCGAGACTTTCTAAAACGACCTACAGGTAGTGACATCCGCCCTGATTTATTTTTAATGGCATTAAGCATAACAATTGTTTTTGTTATCTCTATTACTTATTTTGTTATTAATAAAGAACATATTAGTAAGTTTACTAGGCCTGAACAATGGGGAAATTTGGCAATGTGCTTAGCAGTTCCTATATCTTTGGCTTCATTTTATATTCTATATTTTAGCTACGTTAATCAATTGAAAATAGCCAGAAATCAGCAATTTGATTCGACATATTTTAATATGCTTAGGGTTCAAAGAGAAATATATGAGAAGATAAATCAGAAAAAAGCTACATTTGTCGTTATGGCTCAAGATATAGAGAATACATTAAGTCTTGATTTTATTACAAGAATCGAAAATTCAGATATCAAATTTTTTGAAAAGGCTTACGGATATGCTCTTAAGCAGATTGGAACCTCAAATGGTGATATAATGCATTATTTTCGTCATATGTATCATATCATTACATTTGTGAATGACTCCGATGTTGATTTGCCAATGAAAAAAAAGTATATAAGCCTGATTCAGGCGCAAATGAGTAATGAGGAGCTATTGGTAATGTGCTTTAATGTGATTCATTATTGCTATAATAAGACTACAGAAAATGAAGAGTATATAAAGTTGTTAGATGATTATCATTTTTTTAAGAATTTACGTTGTGATGTGAATAACTGTCTGAAACAAAGACTGAAAACAATTTTTGAAGATACTACATTTAAACATTTATAGGAAATATGATTTATGATACTACTAGTGTAAATGGGAAATATTGGGCTTGCGGAGACTGGTGTAAATTAATCAATGATACATTTCATGAATATGTGGACTGTAATATGAAACTGTCTGATGATAAAAAAGCAGAATTAGGCAAACTCTATGAAGAATGTGAAAATGAAGTTGATTTTGCTAATATTTGGATGGATGAACATGAAATTTACAATTATATGTTTATGAGAGGTGCGTTAAATGCAGGGCTAATTTATATTTATTCTCAATTTGAGAAACAAATAATTGAATTGGCTAAGTTGGTGGATTCTGAATATAATCCTCCACGTGCAGGGGTAATAACAGATGCTTATGATTTTATTAAGAAGAAATCAGAATTAGATTTTTCTTCTTGTTATTTATCTTGGAAATATATTTGGGATTTCCAACAAATGAGGCATGCTTGTGTACATCATGATGGAATTACATATGAACAACGGCATATAGATGCTATAAAGAGATTTGGTCGATCTCTGAAGATAATTGAACATTCAGATGGAGGATGGGAAATCTGTTTAACGAAAAAGAACCTTATTGAGGTATCAGATAAAATGAGGTATTTCTTTGGATCATTAATTGCTGAATTAGAAAAATGTGAAAATAGAAAAAACAATAGTGTGGACAAAATAGAAGGAGATTCAAAATTTTAATTGATTTCCTTAAGGTAAAGAATATTATTATATAAATTATAAAATATGAAGAAAATTACTGAAACAATAGCCTGGGTATGTATTGCTATAGGGTGTGCCGTGTTTGGAATTTATATATATGGACTATGTTGTAACGACTATTCTGTACTTGGTGAAATTAAAGATACAGATATAGAAAGGACAGGGCAGATTGGAGACTTTTTTGGCGGTATAATTGGTTCTATCTGGGCTTTGGCTGGAGTCTTATTATATTTTTCTGCTTTAAGAATGCAATCTCAAGAGTTGTCTAATCAGATGCGCGAAATGAGTGACAATAAAAAGTTAATGCAACAACAGCAATTTGAGACTACTTTTTTTAATTTATTGAAAACACAACAAGACTTGAAAAATAGTTTAAAAGGGCAGTTCCATTGTATTATAAGAGGTCGTGTAGGTTTTAAATATCATTCAGAAACATGTGAATCAGACGCCTTTTTTGATCGTATATATTCAGAAATGAATAAACTATATGATGTTTATAAACAGCAAAAATATGTTCCATGGAATGAGACTGAGGTTAAACGGGAGATAGAAGATTATGCTATTTCCATTGAATATGAAAATGATCCTGAATATGATTATGAAGGAGAAGCAAGGCATATGTATGAACGGTATAATCGGAGTTATTCAACGTATATATATGCAATAAAGGAATCAACAGTGAAGCAAGCTCAGCAGAAACCAAATGAGATGTTAATGTGTCGATGTATTTATGGTCATATATTTGCTAGATATCAAAATGTTATTGGACATTATTGTCGTCATTTATATAATATTATAAAGTTTCTAGATAATGAAAAACAGAAATGTTTAAACGAAAAGGGGATTCTTCTTGCTGAAAGGAAAGCTATTGATGATAGATTCTCTACATATGTCGCTTTTATACATTCGATGTTAACAACGAAAGAATTGTGTGTTATTTTTTATAATTCTCTTTTGTTCTCAAAAGCTAAGATTCTATTTGTTAAGTACAATTTATTTGATAATTTGCTTAAGGAGAATTTATTAAGCAAGGACCATGCAGAATTAATGGAAGGAGCTATTCTAAAAACGTCCAAAGATATATTTCACCATATTATAGAAGAACTGGACGCTGATGATGTAAATAATAAGCTTTGAAAACACACAAGATGAAAAAAGTATTATTATTTGTTTTTGCAATTGGGTTGTTGACTTCTTGCGCAACCTCTGCTATTTCGTATCCAGAACCTTATGGGTTTTCTACTTTTCTTGACTATTCTCCATTGACAAATAAAGGGATTTATGTTACAGAATCTAATTCAGTTTCCTTTGACTATAAGATTTTGGGAAGTGTGTCTGCTACAGAAGTAAGTGGCTGGGTTAAAAAAGAGAAGGAACTTAAAGTCGCCAATAAGAACAAAAAGAACAATGTGGATGATATGTATGCTGATGTTGAAAGAAATCAATCTAACGGGAAATATATGCGTATGAGTCCTAGTCTTGACGCTGCGATGGAGCGTATGGCAAATACATTGAAAGAGGTTGATGCGAATGGTATTATCAATCTTAAAATTCAATGGGAACCAGATCGTATAATCATTTCCGGTATGGCTATTCGAAAATAAATGTTCTTTTCTTTTGTGCTTTCAAATATTATCACCATTTTTGAAAGGCCCAAACAAAATTAGTCTGAATCTTCTGTCAGCGTGTAATCTGAAAATATCAGATTCTGGAGTAATTTCCAGTGGGCGCACGCTGACAGAAGATTCATTTTATTTAATACTATGGATTTTAAAGACAGCATCAAACAACTTTCTGAACGAGTATTCAAACTCAAAGAAAACATTCTCACTGAAGAAGCTACTAAGAACGCATTTATTATGCCATTTATTAATGCACTAGGTTATGACGTATTTAATCCCTTGGAAGTAGTTCCGGAGATGACTTGTGATATCGCGATGAAAAAGGGAGAAAAAATAGATTATGCTATCATGAAAGATGGTGAACCTGTGCTTCTTATTGAATGTAAACATTGGGCACAGGATCTCAATTTGCATGATAACCAACTTATACGTTACTTCAATGTATCTAAAGCGAAATTTGGTTTATTGACTAATGGCATTATCTATCGTTTTTATACTGATTTGATTGAACCAAACAAGATGGATGAAAAGCCATTCTTAGAAGTAGACATTACTGATTTGAAAGATAACCAAGTAGAAGAATTGAAGAAGTTTCATAAATCTTATTTTGATGTTGATAATGTACTAAGTTCGGCTAGCGAGTTGAAGTATACGGGTGAGCTAAAAACTATTATTGCAAAAGAGTTTGTAAATCCTTCACCAGACTTTGTTAGGTATTTTGCGAAACAAGTGTATGATGGAGTTATTACAGCTAAAATTCTTGATCAATTTACTTCTTTAACAAAGAAATCAATCAGTACGTATATTAATGATTTGATTTCAGAACGTTTAAAATCAGCTTTGAAGACAGAGGCTGATGTAGAAAAGAAGGAGAATCAAGGAGGATCTTTAGAACAGACAGAATTTTCTTCTGTGGAAGATAACAAGATTATCACTACGGAAGAAGAAATTGAAAGTTATATGATTGTAAAATCAATACTTCGTCCGGTTGTTGATATTTCTAGAGTCGTATATCGTGATGCGCAAACTTATTTTGCTATATTACTTGACGATAATAATAGAAAGCCTATATGTCGTATGTATTTTAATAGTCTTTCGAAAAAATATATATCTACCTTTGATGAGAATAAGAAAGAAACAAAACATGAAATAAGCAGTCTGGATGATATATATTCTTTTGCCAAGGAGTTGAAAGATATAATTGAATGTTACGATAAAAAATAGATTATCTTTTTGCAAATTCAAATATTATCCTCATATTTGCAAAAGCTAAAAACCAAACATGTTAGTCATGTACGTGGAGCGACGGTTAATTGCTCAACGAAATTCGAAGGGCTTTTTTATGCCCATTAGTCTTCTTTTTTATAAGAGAATTTAATTTATGATATAGGCGGCTGCCTTTCCGATAAACTTTTTTGCTCTACGGAGTGACACTGTTTGGTTTTTAGCGAAACTCGGGATATGGCAGCCGTTCTTGTATTTACTTGTGTTCAAGAGAAATTGCCTAAATGCTAAAAACCAAACAGTTATGAAATCTCAAATCCTCAACACGCCAGTCGTGTCTGCTCCCGACATCAATGTCGCTAGCAATGTCAAAGCTCTCACAGAGCAAGTTAATAATCTGCAAAGTCGTTATTATAGTGCTTTAGCTTCTGATTGTGAAGTGCGCACTATTTCTGACCGTTGGTATTTCCGAGCTATTGGATTTACTAGTTTCGGCCTGATCTTCTTTCCTCTTTTATTGGCGGCTGCTTATTGCGTTTATCGGGCAAAGAAATGCCAGAAAGGAGGCAATAATCATGAGTAGACATCGTTTTCATGTAGATAAAGAAACATCATACTATCCTGATGGAAAGAAAGTGGATGTTTTTTCAGTGGATTGTGATGGAGATTTTGTAATTTCAGCAATCTCACGTGACGAGATTGTGGATTTGGTACAAGTTTTAAATTTTGCGTTAACTGATTCAGAAAATAAGAAGGAGGCTAATAATGGAAAATGATAAGATAACGGATGTCAGTGTTTATATCGCTGCCTTACAAACAACCTTTAAGCCTGCATGGGATGCCCGGCATACAACACACTGGTTTACGACCGATGAAGTTTATCAATCTATAAAGAAACTGGATCCGGCGGCAAATATCTCAAAAGAGGATATATTTAAAGCTATGACGGATGCCGGCTTTAAGTTCCAAAACCGTCCCGGAGCATCAGGGTGTGATTTCCGGTGGATGCTTGAACTGAAAAATAGCAAATAATCAAGTTCCGGAGAGTGAAACTATTCCTCTCCGGATTTTTTTTTGTCCTTTACTATCCATCTTTCCCTTGCTACATTCGCTGAAAATAACAGCGAATATGATTTCAGAAGATTTAGTCAAACAGCGATTTGTGCATGATACAATTTCTCAAGGTATCAATCTCATTTATCAGACTCAGGAGAATGTTGTCCGTACTTACCTGAATACTCGTTCAGGCAGACTGTTGTCAAGCTTGCAGCGTAGGCCGTTCACTATCCAGGAGTCCGAAGGCAAACAAGAGTACTTTATCCGTATTTTTCCGTATCTCCGTTATCTTGATATTCGATATCGACGGGGAAACGACCGAATATCACGCCATATCCGGAGCAACCTGGCTTTGTATAATCGAACTGTATGGGGAGTTCTTTATCATGAGACTTTCCCTGAATTGCGTTATGGTTACAATGAAGCCATTAGAAATAAGATTCGTGAGCAATTAGAACAAGCATTAATCTACGAACAATCTCAAAATTGGTAATATGGGAAAGAAGCATTTGTCAGAAGATGAAATAAAGTATATTGTGTCTGCTGAATCCGGTCAGGCCCAGCGGGAAATTCACGAACTAACCAAGGCCACCAAAGAACTCAAGAAAGAAGAGAAAGAACGTCGTACTGCGATGATCGAACTTGAGGCTCAAGGAAAGAAGAATACTAAAGAATATCAAAATCTAGAGAAGGAAACGAAATCGCTATCTAAACAGATTACTGATAATAACAAAAAAATCGGCACGCTGACTCGCTCTTTAGATATTAATGCTATGACCGGTCGGCAACTCAAGAAAGTGGCCAAGGAGTTAACTGCGACACTTGAGGATATGTCGGAAGCTGCGGATCCTGAAGAGTATGCAAAGTTGAATAATCAGTTAAGGTCAGTTCGTCAAAGGCTATCAGAATTAAAGGGAACCGGGCAAAATATTAAGTCAGAGTTCGGTCCGATGGAAACAGCTATGGGGAAATTGAAAGCTGTTGCAGTAGCGTTTATTACAGTGAAACTGGCAGGGTATCTGAAAGATATAGGAAAAAGTGCATATACTACTCGAAAGGAGTTCGCTAAGTATGAAGCTGTACTTCGTAATACTCTTCAATCGCAGGAGAAGGCTGCTGCTGCAATGAAAATGTTACAGAAACTTGCTGCAGACACGCCTGGCTCTTTGGCTGAATGGACAGAGGCTTACATTAAATTGGTTAATCGAGGAATAAAACCAACGACTTCAGAACTTATTAATATTGGAGATTTGTCTGCATCGCAAGGTAAGAGTGTGGATCAGCTTATTGAGGCTATTTTGGATGCAATGACAGGGGAGAATGAACGACTGAAGGAGTTTGGTATCAAGGCTAGTAAAAGTGGAGATACAGTTAAGTACACCTTTAAAGGGGTTACCACAGAGGTGAAAAACTCCGAAGAAGCAATTAAAAATTATCTTTTATCACTTGGTCGTATGGATGGTGTTGCTGGTTCTATGTCTACACAGATGCAAGAACTTCAAGGAATAGAGTCCAACTTAGGTGACACAATGGATAATTTCTACAATAAGCTAGGAAAAAGACTTGAAACCTACTTTAAAAATGGTTTGAAATGGGCTAATGATTTTATGTCCGGGCTAACCAAAGCTATTGAACCTCTCTCCGATACTTTTGAAACACAATTTGAAAAGGTGGTAGAATTACAGTCTACTTTACCTGCACTTGCAGCTCGATATGAAGAATTGAAAGGTAAGACATCTTTAACAAAGGATGAACAGGATGAACTAAATCAAGTGATCGAACGGGTATCATCTATTGTCCCGTCTGCTACTACGGAATGGAATAAGTACGGAGTAGCGATAGCATTGAATACAACTCGTGTTCGTGAATTTTTAGAAGCAGAGAAGGCCAGTCTTCGATATTTGCATCGGGAGGAACTAAAACAAGCTCAATCTGATATGGATTCTGCAGAGAAAACAATGAAAGAATATCAGGATCTGATTGCCAAGGGAGGTAAGTGGAAAACTGATAGGAAGTCCGGAGAGATGTTTTTTGTTAAGTGGAATAAGAAGGAACTGGATGAATTTAATGCCAAAATAAAAGAAGCTGGTGATTTATTTAAAGAGGCTGAAGCGCAGTCCAAGAAGTGGTCAGGAGAAGATATTGAAGCTAAAGTTAATGAGCAAATAGAGGCTGATAAAAAGAAATTGGAAGCACAGACTCGATTTAACAACATGAATAAGTCTATGTTGTCAGCGTGGCTGAAGGATGAGAAGAATGCAGCGGACCAATATAGGGAAATAGCACAGGAAATCTATGATAAGCGTTTTCCGACAACGCCAATAGAGAAAGATAAATCGGATCCGAATGCTGTTACACTCAAGAATCAGGAGTCAAATCATGAGGCGGAAATAAATCAAATCCGGTTAGTTGGGAGAGAAAAACAACAAGCGGAAGAAGATATTAATCAGGCTATCCTCAAGTCTGATTTGGACTATTATAATAAGCGGATCAAATTACTGGAGCAATTTAAGGCTAATGCTACAAAGTCGGCCAAAAAATCTGAATACCAAAAGCAAATTGTAGATGCTAAGTCTAAGCTGATCGATACGGAAGAAGCAATGGAAAAGCAAAAGATCTATGCTGTTGATAAATTGCGTCAGGAGGATTTGGAGAGAGAGAAAGCGGTAACTTCTGCGCAAAGAATGTTCCTTACTAATGAACTTGCTGCAAAGAATATTACTCGAGAACAATATGAGATGTTAACTCTTTCTCTAACCTCTTCGAGTGCAGAAACAAGGTTAGCGATTGAACAGCGGTATTTGAATGATGTCAATGATCTTGAACTAAAGAATGGAAAACTGAAATCTGATGCTGTAAAACAGGCTAATGCTGCAGTTTTATCAGCTGATCAGGATGCTGCCAATGCCCGTGTTGCCATCCAAACCAAAATGAATGATCTTACTAAAGATTTTAAAAGTCAGTTTAAACTCACTACGGTTGGGGAGGATTTGCAGGCGCAAATGAAGGTACTGGATGCAACTTACCAGGCACGCAAGCAACTTGCTGAAAAGGAAAAACTAGATACTCAAGAACTGGATATTGCTTACCTGAAAGCTAAGGAACAGTTAGTGCAGGATAGTGAAAATCGTATTAATCAGATCCGGAATCAATATGGACTTCTAAATCAACAACAACAATATGATTTGCAGCTGCAGCAACTTAAAACTCATCTTGAGAATGAAACGCTGACTCAGGAAGAATATGAACAATCAGTTCAGAATCTGAAGCGTGATTCTTATAAAAAACAGTTTGATTATTATTCGGATTTGTTTTCTGGTGCTGTTCAGGCACTCCAACAGGCTGAAATGGATAACGTGGACGCCAAGTATGATGCGGAGATTGAAGCTGCTCAAGGTAATACGGAGGAGGTAGAACGCTTAGAGAAAGAAAAAGCGCAAAAGAAACTGGATATTCAGAAGAAATATGCCGATGTTAATTTTGCGATTAAAGTCTCTCAAATTATTGCTGATACTGCTGTTTCAATAATGAGGGCTTTCGCTGATCTTGGACCAATTGCCGGTGCTGTAGCTGCTGCGCTCATGGGGGTAACAGGTGCTGCGCAGATAGCTTCCGCAAATGCTGAACGTAATAAGATTAAAAACATGACTCTTTCCGGAGGAACAGGTTCTTCAAAAGGATCCGGGCAGCGTGTGGCAACCGGTCGTGAAGATGGCGGCAAGATTGATGTTCGTCGTGCTCAAGATGGAAAGTTGTTTGCCGGTGCCGATTATGATCCGGATGCTCGTGGCTTTATTGACAAACCGACTGTAATCGTAGGAGAAGGACCAGCGGGGCAGTCAAAAGAGTGGGTGGCTAGTAATGCCGCCGTTGAGAATCCTACCGTTGGCCCTATTCTTGATATGATTGACAAGTCGCAACAGGCCGGCACTATCCGTACACTTGACCTGAATCAGGTTATACGATCCAAGATGGCAGGCTTTTCTTCCGGAGGAAGTCTTTCACAACCGCTTCCAGTAACCGGTACACCAAAAAATGACGGAAGTGGTGCAGCATTGCCTCCGGAATTAATGGAGAAGTTTGCTCATGCTATTATTGATATGAATAAGAACGGGGTAAATGCTTCTGTTGCGTTGAGTGAATTTGAGAAGAAACAGGAACTTCGTGATCGTAGTCGCCAAATTGGTTCAAAAGGATAAAAAATGAAAATAACGAATTTAAAAACGGGAATATCTTATCAATTAGCTCCAGGTACTCAGCTGGAGGTTGAACGTCCTAACTTGTTTTTCAACGAATGGGGAGAGCAAACATTACCTGTTGATATACCCGATTCAGATTGGAATCAGAAAGCATTGGGGTATCCTGATATCACAGGAATGCGCAAACTTCCTTCAGATATTCAGGCCACAATCTCTTCCGGAGAATATTTTTCTGCTTGCCGGCAGGCTATTCTGAAAGTGAAACGTAAAAAGACAGTTTCCACTTCATTTTATTTAAATGAAGGGTCGTTTTTATCACAGACAGCAAAGGCTTCTGTGCAAGAAGTGTTTGCAGATGAAGCAATCCCAGGAGTGAGTACAGTTCAGCAAGGAATTGACTTTTGTCGTTCTCTGTTATCTAATGAACATGAGCATTTTACTATTTTTCCTGTTATAGTTGACTTTGATAATAACAAGCGTTATGTGAATCGGATGGAGAACATGGATGCTTCTGGCAATATTATAGACAGAAGGGTTGAAGGAACTTTTAATTTTTATAATTCATTTCCTCGTATTGAAGTTGTGGATGATATAAATGTAAAACTGGATCCGGGTTATTATATGAGTCCGTTTATTCGTGCTCCTTATCTTTTACGCCGTATTTTTTCTTTTTGGGGATATACTCTATTAGAGAATTTTTTTGATGTGACAGAACCTTTTCGTAGTATGGCATTTGTCAATAATACAATTGATTCACTTGTCAATGGTGATATATTACTGTCTCATTTGGTTCCGGATTGTATGTGTAGTACCATATTGAATGTTTTCCGAAAGAGATTCATGTGTGAGTTTATTCCGGATGAAGTCAAGAAAACCGTTAGTATTGAATTTTTCAGTGATATAGCTAATATGAAAGCGGAGGTTGATTTTACAAACTGTTTAACCTCCGAGTTAGAGTTTGATGTATCTACATATCAGAAAGTCAGCCTTTCTTCTGAAAGCGTGATTTCTGATGAGTATGATACCTTTGATTCGACTTCTGACCTGAAGGCCAAATATCCTAATGCTTGTTATAATCCTGTAACTGGCTGTTACTGCCGTGTAGGGTATAATGAGAATGGATCACTTGTTCAAGTAATCTGCTCTTCTAATATTCCTTATCTGGATGGGAAAAATACTCTGAAAGAAAAAAAGATTACTTGTCCAGATGCTATGTTCGCAATACTGCCGGAAACGAAAGAAATATTAGGATATTCTCCTTCTGTATACACTCGAACACGAGTTAGCATTCCATATATCGGAGAAGGTCGGTCGCTAAATTCCACTTTGATTGTAAGCGCCGCTTCAAATAATGATGATGAATCTGATGAAATAGCGGCATCTAATAAAGAACAAGTACCAATGTTGGCTTTAGTCTATCATTATCGAGATGGATATAATATTGGTACAAATAGAAATTATACAGTTGAAAACAAGAGGTTTGCAGATTATTCTTTATTATACAATGGGCCGGATGGTATTTATGAGAAATTTTATCGAACTTATGACAACTTATTGAGGAACTCTATGCACCCAGTTAAAGGTGATATCCTCTTGTCCGATCATCAAAAGATGAACATACCGGCTCATCGAAAGGTTATCATTGAGGGACAGGAACTCTTTGTTGATAAGCTTAAGTATTATATTGGAGGGAATAATGAACCTGTTGAATCGACCTTCTATACTACCCGATTATATGAACCTGTAGAAATTGCTATATCTGAAAGCCAACGGTTTCCAACTTTGGCGAATGCTTACTGTTGGAGTGTAGATAAAAAAACTTATGATATTACTGAAGATGAATATAATGCAGAGTTAGTGAAACTGAACTATGGCGCAAGGGACAGCGATCATCTTCCTACAATTTATCCTCCATTCCCGACAAAAGAGCAAGTTGCTGAAGGGAAACTCTATTATGAGCGTTCTTTTGCATATTATCAGGATCATAGAACAGGACCACGTACATTTCATCGTGTCGTGGCAAAACTTCGTCCTATAAAAACTCCTTACTAGCTTAAAATAATGTCCTTTACTCTGTTATGTGCTTCTACTAATTTTGATACAAAAAATAAGAATTATGACCATTCTCCAACAACCTGATCCACTATCATTAAGTGGAAATATAAAGGAATTCCGCATTGGAACTACAGACATAATTTCTTTTAGGCTCTTACAGGGAGATGAAGAGATTGTGGCTCGGAGTTACGAACCGGGTGCGGATGGTGTCGTTATTATTAATATCCAGGATATCATCCATGCTCGTTTGTCTTTCCTATTCAATAATACTTCAATGGTATATGAGCAGAAGACAATTGTTTCTACTTTTAAGGCACTACTTTCCGGTACTGAAGTGGAGTTTACTGCCATCCGTTGCGGAGTCGATATGCTTGCTGATACTCCAGCCAACTTTCTTCTTCAGAACTTTCTGACTTGGCAACCGAATGTAAAGCCAGTCACATATTACTCTCCTGAATTTCTGACGTATTATGCCGTTCAGGAATGTAGGGTAAAACTTCATGCCTATTTTACTGATGAGTCAGCTACAATCGTTTCGCAGAGCGATTTGGTATTAGCTGACCTTACAAAAGGGAAAGCTTATACAATTCCTTTGCAATATGCTTCTGTTGTAGGAAAGCTAGGTGATAAAATGCCGGCTTATTATGATGTTTGGGTTGAAGATGCGGAAGGGATACGGCTGTCGTATGTACAGCGGTATTATGCTTCAGATATGAAATCAGAAACCGAGCAATGGGTATTATTTGAGAATTCACTTGGTGGTATTGATACGTTTCGTGCGTATGGTTCTACGGCTTTCACTGGAGAACATACGCATAATATTGCGGAGATTGATGATATATCTCTTGAATACCGTGTTGATACTGCTCGTAAATTTCAAAAGGATACGGGATATTTGAATAAGAAAGAACGTACCTGGTTGCTTGACTTTTTCCCGTCTTTGAAGAAGTATTTATATACAGGAGCCTATATCCGTTCAATTATTGTTGTAGAAAGTAATGTGACTTATACAGATAAGGAGTTACCAAGCAACTATACTTTTACTTATAAATTTGCTGATGCCAAACCTTTCCTGAACCTGCAAAGGTCAGATACTCCAACAGATGCACTTGAAATTGTTGTGCCTGAAGTTGGTTCTTTTACAGTGCCCCCTCGACTTATTGAATTTCCTCGCCTACCACTGTCCGAGGGGGCATTATTCCCTGTTCAAGACCCTTTTTCTGAAAACTGGAACGTAACGACTGCAGGATCCTTGGGGGATTTTATTGCAGAACGAATTGCGAAGGATTATGGTGGGGGAGGAGGAGTTGGACACCAACATAATAATATTGACTTATTGCAATTGATGTCTTATGCTGCAGAGTATTTATTAGTTTCGGGAAAGAAAATTAAAGCGGGGTATGCGGATAAGGCTGGGGGGATTGATGGACTAGATAAGATATATCTGGCCAAGAACCGACCTGATGTAACAGAGTATCTTTTAGAATTTTTGGGCGGTATTAAGGTCTTGAATGGACTGGCTGTTGATAATGTGACAGTTTGGGAGGACTTATTGATTGATGGACATCTTTTCTCTTTTGAATATGCCGAAAAGCTACTGGGATGGATGATTACTGCGAATGGGGATATTGATGCAAAGTCTCTTCGCTTACGTGATTTTCTTGAAGTTCCCGAACTGCGCTACAACCGTGTATCGATTGTTTCGGGTGAGGAGTGGAATGCACCAGGAGGTGGTGTAATTGAATCGATTGATATTGAAAATAGAATAATTTACTTGAAGCTGGAACCGGGAGAAACTGCACAAATCGAAATTGATGATATTTGTAAAGGGATATTTAATAATGAAACCGGATTCCAAACGGCTTATTTTCGTATTACAGAGCAATTAGGAGAATCAACTTTCAAATATGTTCTTCGAAGCGGGTATTCTTTCCATCCTTGTAAGGCTATGCATTTTGTCGCGTATGGTAACTTTACGAATGAAGATCGGCAAAGGTCGAGTTACTCAACACAAAGTTATGTCCGTTATCTGACGGGTGTTAATGGTTGGGAGATTACAAAGGAAATGATTGCTATGCAGTTAGGCGACTTATCTAACTTGAAGTTGTTTGGTATCGAAATGACCGGACATAGTGCGTATCTCCGTAATGTATATATGACCGGAGTTATCAAACAGATTTCCGATGATGGAGTAACAGAAAGCCGCGTCCCCTGTTTTAAGGGAGAGTGGAAAGTGGGGGGGTATTATTACTATGACGAAGTAACTCACAACGGATCGTCATGGTTATGTATTTCAGATAATCCTACAACGCAAGAACCGGAGGAAGGTGCTACAGACTGGCTTGAAAAGTCGGCGGCGGGTAAAGATGCGGTAGTAGTTAATATAATGAGTAGCAATGGGAATATTTTTCAGAACGGCTCTGTGTCTACTACATTAACCGCTTATGTGATAAAAGGAGATACAGATATAACAGATAGCGTTCCGTCTTCTCGCTTTTCGTGGGAGAAGGAAAGTGATAATTCGGATACCGATAAAATATTCAATGAGACGCATGTCGGGCATGGGCATGTACTTACACTTACCCCAGATGATGTTTGGGGACGTGCTACATTTAATTGTATTGTTTCACTATAAAAAATAAATTTATGGCATTTACAACACCATGTTTTATAAGAAAGAATACTAAGGAACTTCGAAAGAAGTTGGAGGTATTGGGGTATAAAGAATCTATCGGAAAGGAAGGTCCTTTTCTTTTCACGTCATGCAATAGCTTTGACTGTATGCACTCCGATTCCGGATTGAATGATTTAGTCAATAATGGACTTATTGATTGCGGTGGAAATGAAGAGCTTTTTCTTGCTATTGCTGCACTTCGTGATGATATTGACAGAGGACAATGGTTCGTTTTGGATTATGACAATATTTGGGAGGCAGTTGGCTGTTATCAATACAAAGGTGATTTTAAACAGTGTGATTATAGAGATAAATGGTATGGAGCGACCGATATTCCTACTGCTCATAAGGCTACGGTGAAAGAACTTATTGAACATTTTAGTGCCCTACCCTTAAAGAAGTGAATTAATTTAGTTTTAAATGTGACAAGTAAAATAGTTATAACAATTTAATAATCAAAATTATGCCAATCGCAAGAGGTCAAATTACTATCGTCGATCTTAACGACGCTAAATCAATGAACATGTATCTAGGCTCTAATCAGCCTTTGACGCAAATCTTTAACAAGGAAAACAGCACCTATGTACCGAACTATACGGCTTCTCCTTTCCTTGTCATTACCCCTGAAATGTATGTATCCGGAACGACAACAAACGTAATCAGTCGTTTAAAAGCTGCTCCTACCTATACAGTGAATGGAGGTGCAATCACTGCATTCGGTGGTACTGTTGCCGCTACTGCGCCGTATGCGTTGACGCTTAAGAACAATATGACATCTGTATCGCAGATGAAGGTCGAATGCTCCGGTATTTATGTTGATCCGGATACGAAGTTAGAAACTCCTGTCAAGGCAGTTATCAACTACACTAAAACAGAAAATGCCGGACAGCTTATTTGTGCTATTGCGTATGCTCCTGCTGGTAATGTTTTCAAAAACGATCAGTATTCAACTTTAAAAGCGCATTGTGACATGTGGCGAGGTAGTAGTATTGATGCTGATAAGGTTGCATATCAATGGTTTAAATTGAAATCGGATGGTACTTGGGAATCTTTGGCAGCTTCCAACTCATACGGCATTACGGGTACAACAACTAATGAGATCACCATCCCGGCAAGTGCTGTCCTGAATTTTGAGTCTTTCAAATGTGCAATCAAGGATACCGATACAGCATCCGGAACCTACAACACAACAGTGAGCGATATTATTTCGTTCTCCGATCTTTCCGATCCGTATATAGTGGAAGTATCTTCCACAACGGGGGATAAGTTAGTAAATGGCCAAGGAAGTACGACTATCAATGCCAAGGTATGGCAAAATGGGGAAGCATTCACCGATAGTGCTGCTGATACCAAATTTGTATTTTCTTGGAAGAAGTACAATAAGGATGGTACACAAGATACGGCTTGGGGAACTTCCGGTGTAAAGACTGGAAAGACCATTACCGTCACTGCTGCCGAAGTCGATGTAAAAGCGACGTTTGTAGTTGAATTATCACTAAAATAATAGTATGATAGTAGCAAGAGGACAAATAACGATTAGCGTAACGAAGGACGGGCAATATCCCGCGCAGGAATTCGCAAAGTCTAAATCTGGCACAGTTGCGCCTACAAGTGGGTGGAGTAAAACTCCACCCGCCTGTGGTACAAACGAATATTTGTGGATGCGCACGGGTATTGTTATTCCTCCGGCTACGTCTCCCGTTTCATGGACTACTGTTCGTATTGGTGCAATAGATGGAGCAACTGGGGCTAAAGGTGACAAAGGTGAAACGGGACCGACCGGATCGCAAGGTATTCCTGGTACATCACAATTCTTTCATGTGAAGTACTCCGCTAATGCGAACGGAAATCCTATGAGTGATACTCCCAATACCTATATTGGTACAGCAGTTACAACGAGTGCAGCCGCTCCGACTTCTTACACCTCATACAAGTGGGTACAGTTGAAAGGTTCGCAGGGTGTTAAAGGAGATCAAGGTATCGCGGGACCAACCGGAGCGGATGGTAAGACAAGTTATCTGCACATCAAGTATAGTGATAACGGTACGACCTTTACGGCAAATGGCGGCGAGACTCCTGGTGCTTACATCGGCCAATACACCGACTTCACGGCGGCAGACAGCAATACGTTTTCCGCTTACACTTGGACGAAGGTTAAAGGTGACAAAGGAGATAAAGGCGACAAGGGAGATACGGGTGCAACTGGGGCTAAAGGTGACAAAGGCGAAACGGGGCCGACCGGTTCGCAAGGTATTCCCGGTACATCGCAGTATTTTCATGTGAAGTACTCCGCTAATGCGAACGGCAATCCTATGAGTGATACCCCTAATACTTACATTGGTACAGCAGTTACAACGAGTGCGGCCGCTCCGACTGCTAACACGTCGTATAAATGGGTACAGTTGAAAGGTTCGCAGGGCATCAAGGGAGATCAAGGTATCGCGGGACCAACCGGAGCGGATGGTAAGACAAGTTATCTGCACATCAAGTATAGTGATAACGGTACGACCTTTACGGCAAATGGCGGCGAGACTCCTGGTGCTTACATCGGCCAATACACCGACTTCACGGCGGCAGACAGCAATACGTTTTCCGCTTATACCTGGACGAAAGTCAAGGGCGACAAAGGAGATAAAGGCGACAAGGGTGATACGGGTGCAACCGGGCTTCCCGGTGCTCTAATCCGTCCACGCGGTGAGTGGAAAGCAAATACTAACTACGTCAATAATACGCAGTATCGGGATACGGTTATCTATAACGGAAATACTTATTCATGCCGGACGGATCATACTTCTGGGAGTTCTTTCGATGTAACGAAATGGACTTTGTTTAACGAATTTATAAATGTCGCTACGCATTTATTAGTAGCTCAAAATGCAACGATCGATATACTCGGCACGTCTGGTCTGTTTATCGGTAATCAAGCCAAAACGCAAGGTTGGTTAATGACAGGCGGTTCGATTAAGCACAATGTAACTGGGCTTGAACTAACAGCAGACGGGAAATTATCACTCCCTAAAACAGGTGCGATATTAGTTGGGGGGAAGACGTTTATCAGTGATGGAAAGATCGTCGCTGATTTTATCGATGTAAACAAACTCGTTGTAAAACGAATAGAAGCTGTTGATGGCACTATTGGAGGCTTTAAGATTTCTGCTAATAGTATAGGGACAGGTTCTACCAGTATACCAACTATAGATAAAAAGGAGATGTTCCTTTACGATGATATGATTGGTTTTAATAGTAAAAATAGGCAAGTTATTGTAGGTCCGTTTAGTACAATGGGAGTCGATTATTTAGGAAGATTCTACGATCACCGTTCAAGACCTTATGATATAAATAGGGGTGTATCTATTAGTGTAACCGGAGGACGAGATAATATAGCACTTGCTATTGATGGTGGCATTGTAGTTGATGGCAAAAGAGGGATTGATGAATATATTGAAATCGCCCAGGTATGGCATAATGGGAGTACACGAACTAAAGTGTTACAGTTTAAAAATGGAATTCTATTTAGTGCAACTTGGTAATAATATTTAAATCACATAATTATGATAATAGACTTTAGAAAAATTGAAGTAAAAGACATCGAAGGGAATAACAGTACCGTCGATATTGCAAAAATGTTAGGCAATGCGATCTACCAGAAAACCGCCGATTTGGGTGAGTTGGAATTAGCTCAAAACATCTACAAGAACGGTGAAGTAGAAGTATCTCCCGAACAGGCGGAAAGTATTAAAAAATATGTGAGTACGGGGTTCGTCGCTTTTGTTCAGGTAGCGGTAAATAAAGCGTTGTCTTAATTCTGTTGGACAGTAGGACAGTAGGTTTAAGATTTAAGTGTTTACGATTGAAAATAATATTGCTCCGGAAGTAAACCGGAGCAATATTATTAAAAGGCATCTTCGTAGTTCTTGATGAGAGCGTTCGCTTCTTGAATATCATGTGGAGTATAGATATCGGTCATAAGTATGCTGCTATGTCGGGCCTGATCCCGCACGCTTAGTGTATCATAATGCCGTAGCATATTGGTTATGCCGGTATCTTTGAGTGAGTAAAACTTGTATCGCTCCGGAAACTTTAGGTCCGGTCGCACATGGCGTGACCACCAGTCTCTGAACATTTTTTCTGATTTCTGTTTCATCCCTGGTCTGAACCCATCGGAGAATAAAAAGCAGTTGCTTGGCATATTAAAAATATTAAGGTCTAACATTAGGTGAATTACCTTGGCCGGCAAAGTAATAGTACCATCTTTTTTATTTTTTGATATCGTGTCTGGAAGAAAGATCGTTTGTTTGGCCAAGCTTATATTGGAAAGTTTGAGCTTACTCATTTCAGCCGGACGGATGAAGCAATAATATAAGATATAGCTGGCTAAAAGGAAATGGGGATTCTTTTCTTTGAGATATTCCGTCAGCTTTATCAGTTCCTCTTTTGTTAGTTGCGTCCGGATTTTCTTTTTCCCTTTTCGGCCAATGACACTTATTCCTTCAGTAGGATTTTTAGTGAGATAATTCCGTTCCACACAATATGATGAGAACGATCTTAAGAATCCAAGATAGTTGTCCCGGGTGAATGCTGTATTATCCCTGGTTATATATACTTCTTCTAGGAGCATGACACAAAAATCTTTGTTGAATTGATAGATATAGGTAATAGGAATTTCTCTCCCTTGGTTATATAGCTCCATATTGCGGAGGTAGGAAGAGTAAGATTTTAAGGTTTCCGGACGGTAATTACCGTCACGAAGCATCTTGTAAATGTAAGTGCGGTATTTATCAATGATATCCTTGAATAAGGTATAGGCGTTTCCCTGCTCCTGCTCGATCCAAGGGTTCCAACCGAGTGAGAGTTTTTCAGATATCCGGATCATATAATCCTTTGCGTACTTTCTACGTTCGTTTGCTCTCTTGATAAAGTTAAGTTTGATTTTCTTTCGTCGCATTTCTCCTTTTGCAGGATCGAATGCATAGAAGTCAATGTACCAATCATTTCCAGTATGTAGGACCGGAGGAGTGAAACCTTGAATTTCCTTAAGTGAAGACATTTTTTTTATTTGTTTTCGCTGCCTTGCGATAACAAATCCGTTTATACCCGCCGTCCCGATTTCGTCCCGGCTGTTATTGAAAAATCGGGGTTAACTCTCTGATGTTCAGTTAGTTAACCCCGATTTTGTCGGAATGAGGCGACTCGAACGCCCGACCCCTACGTCCCGAACGTAGTGCGCTACCAACTGCGCTACATTCCGATTGCTTAAGAAGTGGTGCCACCAGGAATCGAACCTTTTGCTTCGGTTTATTCTAACTCCTTGAGTGACTGCACATTATTACTTTATCTTTTATGAAAGCCATTGAATTAGCATCACACTAAATTCATCGCTTTTCTTGACTAATCTTGTAATCTTTATCTCTTTGACGTTGCAAAGATAAATAAAAGGTTCGATTTCTGCAAACTAATGCATATTTTTTTGCCTGTTTTTTGTCAACGATGCTGTTTATATCTATAGTCTCTGCCTACAGTGTCATTGAAACAGTAATTTGTATCTGATGTAAATAAAGACGTTGTGTTTCCGTATATGCTTTATTAATAATCAAGTGCTTATTAGATTTTTTCTTTATTTCCTATACTTCTTGCATTATTTGTACTCCTATTCTATTACTGATAGCCGTTTCTACGGCATCGTAAATTTCAGTTTTCGTTGTCTCTATTGATACGATAAGTGAATATTTGATAACATTATCAACATTAGCTAATTTCCTTTCTTTCCACCATCCTTGGCCTGGATAAACAATTATCTGCCCACAAGAAGCCAATTCAGCGGCCGTACATTCAATCCAGTCAGATTGTACAGTACCTTGTTCTCTACGTTGTTGTTTGATGGTCCATCTGTTAGTATCATTGTCAGTTTTCTTTTCTCCTTCACTTTTATTTCTTCTGCAAAGAAACTCTTCCATACTCTCGCTTGCACTTTTCAAGTCGAAATGCAGCGTAGCAGATGGATAACGATACTTGTTGCTTCTTCCTGCATATCCAGGAGACGGCTTTACATAATAAGATAGTGTGATTCTTATTTTTACATTTTCTTCTCCCATTTGTTCCAGCACCTCTGTTGGCCAAGGCAAATCATAAAAGTGCAATTGATTATAGGTGTTTGAACCATCTTTTTCCCAATAGGGTATTAACTCATTTTCAAATATAAACGTTGCATATTTTTCATTACTGAATAAGGCCGTCTCTTCATCAGGAACGCCATAGCCGCATAAAGGTATAATATCCTTGATATTACCGATACGTATCATTTCCGGTGTCCATTTGGCAGAATGTACCATCATGCCACGAACAGACAACATGGAAAGAGCTGGTGTTGCTGTTTTTATTTTTGCCGCAAGACGTGTCGCTAATGCTGTAGCCGCACTTGTAGCATGGAACTGTTCCAATGATTCCGCCAAATCTTGGCAGGTAGTAATCAAACTTAAATCAGGATGTGTCGTTGTTTGAAAAACAGGATGATAGGCTATATTACCTCCTTCCATGACTATTTCAGGCTTATTGCAACCATTTCTCCAACTCCACGAACTTCTTGACATGGGTGACAGATTCCCTGGAGCTGCCAGTGCCTTGTAGCTTTCATCTGTTACTATCGTTTTCTCCGTATATGCTCCGACTGTTAATGCGTTCCATGCTTGAGCCGGACTTTGTACAGCATTGGCTTTGCAGGACTCCAGATAATTTGTGGCATCTACTTCAGGGGGCTCAATGTTGCCCGCTGAAACGAGCACCAAGCGGTCACACTTGCCATTATGGTATATGCTTTCATCCAATGACGCAGAACTTGACGTTGACTTTCCGTCATACGATGTACCATCAGTTACAGCCATACATTGTATAGACGCCCCCATAGCCTGAGCCTGATAGATAGCATCTTCAATTACCGCTCCATAGAAATCCGGATCTGTTGTATGACCGTTCTCTACAATCTTCACGGAAGCCAAGTCCTGTTCTATGATTATCGGACCTCCATGTCGATAAGTTATATCTGTCAAATCTCCATAAAGCATAAGTCCGGCCATACCTGTACCATGGTCACTGTGGTCTGTTGTATCCGGCACGCTGATAGCACTTTTCATTCTGTCATTAGGAAGAGCAGGTGCCAGCAGTTTATGGGCATTGTTGACGCCTGAGTCCAACAAGCCTATTCTTGTACTGTCTTTATCAAGCGCAAATTGGATTTCTCCTTCAATCAGTTCACTCCACTCACGACTTTCGCTCCGATTTTTTATAAGTATCGATGGCTGATGATAGGGACGCACTCCTTCTATATAACCGATAGATAGCGGTAATTCACATAACTGTTGTTTGGTTGCTTTTATCATCCAAACATCTACTCCATCAAAATCCAAATGATTTTTACCTGCTTTTAAGATAGCAAGTTTATCCAAGACATCTGATAATTTTACTGTGTCATATTCCTTTGTTTTAGTTATCCACAACTCAAATAAAAAGGCCTTATTATCAGGTAGTTTGTCGAAATCTTCTGTAGATGTATAGAGCGCATGTATATCTGCCGGCTTAATGGCGTTGATAGGTTCAATCAAGCCTGTATTTTTAGGTTTGCCTGTTTTCGTATTATACTTTTCATCGGCATACTCGTCTGCCTTCTTGCTCAGCCAATCTTTTTTCTCATTTTTGATATATACGGTTACATCAACATTTCCGTCACTTTTATCTTCAGAGATTTTCAGAATGGATGCTCCACTACTTTGGGCTAACTTTTGGGGAACCAATTTGGGAGACATGTCAAGGTTTATATACACACCATCCGCAGACGGTAAACCACACTTTTCCCTTTCAGAAAGAGCCGTGATGGCATATTCAACGACTGCATTATAGCTTTCCTTGATAAATGCAGCATGTTCTTGTCTGTTCCTTTCAGGAATAACAGGAGGTGGTACAACCTTTGCTCTTGGCGTGAAAGAACGGGGTTCTGCTATTTGGTTACCTAAGAAAAAATGTTCCTTTTGCATATTATCTCCTTATTCAACTTATTTCACGACAAAGTTGATTCCGTTTGTCAACGACCATTTTTACCAATTCTATATTCATTGGCACATCATTTAACAAAGATTCTTTGAATATATCAGAACATACCATTTTTATCTCTGCATGGCTCATACCTTCAAACAGAGGTGCAGCCATGGAATAATCAAGTTCTTTAGCCGCATATAGATATTCACGCAACAGATGAATACGTTGTCCGGAGTCTGGCAAGCGATATTCAATAACGTCATCAAAACGTCGAAACATCGCTTTGTCTATCGAATCAATGGCATTTGTCGCTGCAATAATGAAACTGTCTGATGAGTCACGTTCCAACAATTGAAGAAATGTGTTGAGTATTCGGCGCTGTTCACCTACTTCATTTTCCATTCCACGCTGGGCACCGATAGCATCGAATTCATCAAAAAGATAGACTGCGGGAACCTCATCTATAAAATCAAAGATACGGCTAAGTTTCTGTCCTGTCTCACCCATGAATTTTGTAACGACTTTCTCTGTCCTCACAATAAATAAAGGAAGATTCAACTCTTTAGCCAATACTCCCGCTGTCATAGTCTTGCCTGTCCCAGGTACGCCATAGAGCAATAATTTGCGGCGGTTGGCAAGTCCATATTTCCTAAGTTCTTCTCTCTTTGTAAATTCTTTGATGACTCTTTCTATCTTTTCTTTCAATGCTTTGTCCGTCACCATATTTTTCAGGCAATCGTATGTCTCGACTTGAAGCAATAAGTCATCCACATCTTTATTACGTGGAATAAGCTTTAAAGCACTAAAAGATGTTTTTCTTTGACTTAAAAGCTCCTGGATGGTTCTTGCTAATACTGCATGACCATTCTTTGCCTCTACAGCAGAAATCTGGAGAGCAACTTTTCTAAATTGTGCATCATCGTTATTCAGATGATTACGTATCAAAGACAATATTTGGTCCGCATTTGCCATCTATAAATCAATAATTATTGATTTGCAAAATTACTATTTTTTCGTCTAATTCCCTAATATATTATCAAATATCACCAATGTCACCAAACTTTTTGAGGAATGTTTATAGTTTGTATAACAGATTTATGATTTAAGGAGTGTATGTAAAACACATAAATAGTAATGGAGATGATAAATCATATGGTAACATGTTTTTATATTAGGTTGCTTGTCGTCTGATGACTTTTGATGCCATCTGATGACACTGTTTTGTCTGTTTCGGGTATAAAGCGGTTCTTTGTCCTATGTGTTAATCGTGAATTAATTCATGAAAAAGATATGTCATGAACATACAAGAAGCAAAGAACATCAGGCTTGTTGATTTTTTAGCCGGATTCGGACATGAACCGGTAATACAGCGTGGGAACAGCGTATGGTACAAATCGCCCTTCAGGACAGAAAAGGAGGCATCTTTCAAGGTAGACCTCCATAAGGAACTATGGTATGACTTCGGTCTGGGGAAGGGAGGGGATATTATAACATTAGCCAAGGAGATTTATCGGACACAGGATGTAAGCCGTGTGTTACGGTGTATTGAGGATAAAAGGACGGTTTTGAAGCCGGTTACTGTCTCCTGCCCTTTTGAAAAAGCGTATCCCGCCTTTCAGGACTTGAAAATCACTCCTCTTGCCAACCGGATACTGCTTGCCTATCTGGAGGAACGGTGCATTGATACGGAAACGGCCCGAAAAGTATGCAAGGAGGCTCATTTTAATCGGAACGGGAAAAATTATTTTGCCATCACTTTCCCTAATATTTCCGGAGGGTACGAACAGGTATTTCAAGGCTTGTATCGCTCCCAAGGACATCACCTGTATCATCAGCTCACCGGAGAGCGGGATTTGCTATATTTTTGAGGGGTTTATGGATTTTTCTGTCTTTCAGGCCGGCTTTTCCATTCTTGGAAGAGGGGGATTATATAGTGTTGAATTCTGTCAGTAACTTACAGAAGGCTTTTTCTTTCCTTGCACGATATGACGGCATCTGTTGCTGTCTGGACAATGATACCGCCGGAAAAAATGCGGTGCAGGCATTAAAGGAGAAATACGGAATCCGTATATGTGATCTCTCGCATGAATATTCCGGATATAAGGACCTGAATGAATATCTGTGCGGGAAAAACAATCAGCTCCATATATAATAAATAGAAGAATTGAAAAGACTGTCAGATGATATCCCCTTGTTTCCTTCCTGCCGCATGTGGCAGGAAGCAGGGTGATTTTTAATGTGGCGATCCTGTGTTAATAGTAGAATGTGGTCAGATGTGTTTTATGGTCTTTTACAATCTTTACTTCCTGCATCTGTCCGTATATCTCACGCACGGATACCGGGCAGTCCATCTTTTCCCATTCTTCCGGGGAAATCCTCATGTCGGAGTGCCTGAAACATAGTATGACCATTTCCAGGGAACCCTCTTCTGCGAATATGAAACCTTCATGGTCATCGATAAATTGCTTAAGTCCATCCTCATCCTTGCAGGATATTTCTCCGGTGTACATATCCCCGACCGGCCGGGTGTTTTTGCGGATACGGATTTTGAACCATTCCCGGCTTTCCGGCTGTTCAGGTGCGCCACATTCCCACAGGGCTATTTTCGCATCGTAGTAAACCTCCCCGTTTTCACATGCCCCGTAATGCCCCCAATGCTTGAAACGGCCGGTGGTCCATGCCTTGAACCTTACATCGCCAGCCTTTACCAACACACACTCACCGCCATGCATATCGCATTTGATACCCTTCTTATCCCGGGACACGAACGGGACACGGGAGAAATTCCGGAGCACAATGTTATCTCCATACACGGCATCTACGAAGAACGGCCGGGAGCGTTCACCGTATCCGGAAATAAAGAACAGGCTGTCACCTGTACGGGGATACCGGTCGGAACGTGTCTTTTCGATGTGTTCCACCATTGCGTTCACTTTCTCTATGTCTTCCCGGACAAGCCCGTGTATCCGGTCATACCAGTAGTTCAGGCGGATGAACGTTTCCTTGCAATACTTGTTTTTTGTTTGAATCATGATCTTTTTTATTTTGTGGTTAAACATGCCCGGCTTTGGTAAAGCCGGTATTTCTTTTCTTATATGCATCCGTTTGTCTTTTGCCCTGATTGTGCAAGGCTTGGCGAAAAAATACCGCAGCGAAGCGAGGATGATTTTTTCAGCCAACCGGTCCGAAGGACCGCCTTGCTCGATCAGGGGCAAAAGACTACCTTTGCAGGTAAGAAACAGAAATGCGGAACACTGCTTGATTCCAAGGTGGAAAACCTTTACCCCGCCAACCTGATATATCCACCCAATAAAATCCGCCAGGGAAAATCTGTTTTTAAAAGATTCCTAGGCCCATTTATCTTACATTGGACTGTATAAGGAAGCACTTGAAGTCCGGATATTTCCCAAACGGACATTACCGGTCATCAAACGCCTCCACCCTGTTTCTTTCCAGCAAAGCAAGGATGTCCTTCTCCTTATATAGTAATTTGCCTCCTATCTTGTAGTAAGGCAGTTTGCCGTTTATCCTGTACTCTGCCAGCGTCCTGCGTGTCAGTTTCAACTGTTCGGCAAGCTCACAATCCGTAATGTAACGTTCTCCGTTCAGAACCGGACGTAATTTCTCCTCCTGCTTGTCCAGCATTTCAGACAGGCTGTCTATGTTCCGGAAAAAACGAATGATTTCCGGGGTTTCTTTGGTCAACAGGGATTGAATCATAGCACTTCTAAAGGGTTATACGGTGAATATTGTTTTCCATAAAACGGATAATATCCTGACGCTTGTAATACACCTTACGGTCTATATAACTGTAAGGGATGGCCCTGCTTCTGCGAAGCTGTAACATCTTTCCGGGAGAGACATCCATGAGCATGCAAGCCTCCTGGTTGTCAATCCAGTCGTCCATACCGGATATGCCATTTCCGCATGTTTCACACATTTTTCTTGCAACGGCTTCCAGAGCCTCATTCATTTCCATGAATGTTTTAGCCTCGATACATACAAACTCCATAAACTGTACTTTTTTTGTCGGATACGAAAATATGGAAGGGGATACTCACCTCCAAAAGGATGTCGTCAAATGACATCAGATGTCATTAAACGTCATATGTAACAGAGGGCTGCAGAATCAAACTTCAGGAAAATGCTCCGAAATAAATATTATCATCAATTATATATGTTGAATACCTTGTGTGGAAGCGTCATCAATTTACCCGGTTTTAAGAACATAGGCGGGATATTACCTGTAAATTGTAAAGTTTACATTCGGACTTTACAGTTTTACACTTCAAAATTTTACACTTACCATTCACCGATAAAAATCATAAAATGTTATTTGTTTGATTCTTAATAGAATACAATCTATAATTAAGTTAAGACCGGCATTCCGGCATAGATTTTTCACTAAAGATGGCATATACTCTCGAAAGTGCGCACAAGAAAGGGTATTTCAGTAATAACCTTTAAAAGACAGGAGAGATACGCCATGATGTATATAGACAATGAAGTGCTTGAGAAAATGATAATGACCATAGTGGAAGGTTTTGACCGCATAGAGAAGAAACTGGACAGGATGGGGCGTGTGAAGGATTTCATGAACGGGGACGAGCTTTTGGACAACTATGACATAGCCAGGCTGCTCAACGTGTCGTTGCGGACAGTCGCCCGCTACCGGGAAAAAGGGCTGATCCGCTATTACCAGACGGACGATAACGGAAAGAACTTCTACAGAAGCTCGGAAATACAGGAATTCTTGCTGAAACGCGGAAAGAAAAAATGAGCGTGGGAGTATCAATATGCGGAAGTTATGCTAACTTTGTTTCATAAACAGTTGTTATGAAGACAAATACCAATTCTAGATATGCCGTCGCAGTCCTTATTGACGGGGATAACGCCTCCTTTGAGAAGATGGAGGATATAATGGGCTTTGTTTCCCGTTATGGGGATGCCGTCGTGAGACGAATTTATGGAGACTGGACGAGGAAAGCGCTTTCCGCGTGGAAGGGAACTGCCCGGGAGCATGGATTCAGGCTCATACAGGCTTCCTCCCATGCTCCCGGAAAGAACACGACCGATATTGCACTGGTCATAGACGCGATGGACATTCTTCGTGACGGTCGGGCAGACTGTTTCTGTCTGGTAGCCAGTGACGGTGACTACAGCCTGCTTGCCCAACGGATACGGGAAGCCGGATTGAAGGTGCTGGGATATGGGGAGGATAAGACTCCCGTATCACTGGTACGGTCCTGTTCCGTGTTCCTGTATGCCGACCGGAAGGAAAACAAGGTTTCGGACAATACTCCCGAATTTTTTATCCAAAGGGACATGGAGTATTTCGACAAGGCTTTCCGGCAGGCGGCTGACGGCAAAGAGGAGGTTTCCCTTTCACTGATCGGCGGCGCATTGAAAAAAATGATGCCCAAATTCAAGGTCAGGAGATATGGATGCAAGACATTGGGCAAACTCTATGAAAGGCTGGACCGGTACGAGCTGGTCATGACGGAAAAGGGAGTGGCAAGTGCCGTGCGGCTGAAAGGCTGAACCGCACGGCGGGAACAATCAGGAACCGTCAGTTTTCTTTTATGCATCCTTGCCATGCATGAAAGAAAACTGACGGTTGTTGTCTATACCGGAATGGGATTAATCCGTAGGGTATCGAGATTGAGATAGGCTCCCCGGTAGAATGTCCTTCCTTCCCTGAGCATACGCCACAGGATGTCGCAGCCGGTTTGTGCCAGTATGGAATTGATGAAAAGGTCCTGCTTCTGCAAGGCTTCCGCCAGCGAGCAGCTCGGCCCCGAATCCTTTTCCTTGATGGTGGAGTAGCGTACCTCTTCGGTAATGACATTCATGCGGGGAATGGGCAGGTATTCGTTGGAGACGGGCTGGAGAATCTTGCCACGGATGTTCCCTATCAGGACCTGTCCGGTGGTCCGGGCATTGCCGAAGTCCATCCAGTATATGGGTGACCGCTCGTTGTTGGAAGTGTGTTCCCGGTGTTTCTTCAGGAACCGCCAGAGGTTCATCCGGGAGCGGATGTTGTCGGTGCAGGTAACGATGATGTTCGCCAGGGTGGGCTCTTCCCGGTCTGCGGAGGCTTTCAGCGGATAACGCTGCCCCTTTGCCTCCCACGAGAAGCCGAAAAAACGGTTGATGCGGGTCACAAGTGCCGCAGCCTTGTTCAATCCGAGTTCCGATCCGCTGAACAGCTGGCGTCCGATGTTCGCTTCCGTGACGGTATCGGGGTCGAAGACCGTCACGTGCAGTCCCGGATGTCCTAGCGCCTGTAATGCCACGCTCATCCGCGCCAGGCCGGTGGCCACCTGTGAGCCTGTTCCGCCCGCACCAACTACGAAGACGGTCACGGGATGGTAGGGATTGAGCAGGTACCTGTCTGTATAATGAATCTTTTTCATGCCAGTAAGTCTTTAAGTTGTTTGTTCATGGGTTTCAGTTCGTTCTCGTCAAACGGATTGGCGCGTGCCTTTTCCGTTACCGAGACCAGGTTGCTTCCGGTCGGGTTCCTGTTTCCTCCCAGATGGGAGAACTCGCTGAGCCAGAAACGTTTTTCCCAATACTCGAGGAGTTTTGAGAAAGTCAGGTCTTCCGGGGGAGTCAACGTGGCATTTCCCAGACAGACACTGCTGCCCGTGACATTGAAGAAAGGGGCGAGGAAAAGCGGGCTGTTTTCCACCGGTTTTCCCCCCTTGTAGGAGAAAATGTCCAGCCTGTCACCGGAAACCATGTAGATCACGCCGGGCACATGGAATATCCCGTCAGGAATATTCAGGCTTCCGGCAAAGAACATCCGCCGTTTTCCCGGAGGATTGTACCAGATATACCTCTCGTGCCCCTTACGGGTATCACACCACAGCATGTTGGCGGGGATTTTCCCGTGCGGCACGTTCCGCCTGTCATCCGTATAGGATTCCACCAGGGCGTTCATGAACTCATAGGTGACGGGAACGGCAGCCTCCATCCTGCCTCTGTCATTGATAGGATGCAGTTCGAGGTAATGCATTCCGTTCCCATAGCGGTTCTCACGGTATTCGTACGCGATCAGTGCCGCCTTGGGCACCATCACCTGTTGCAGTTTGTTGGTCAGTTCATTCATATCGTTCATTTTAGAAGTTGTCAGCTATATGTTTTGTAAAACGTGCCAGCCATTTTGAAAGCCTTTCCGGGTAGTCGCCCATTTGGAAGAGACAGTCCGTTTCCGGTGTCAGGAACCTGTATGTGACCGGGGTAAGGGCATAAGTCTCTTGGTAGTCCGAGTTCATGAACCCTTTCATGCATTCAGCCAGCGTGTCATCGGTAGAGTAGACCAGCATGACCTGGCTTTCCATTCCCACCGGGTAAAAATCACGCTCCTCCTCATACGCCCAATCGTACAGGTAGTCTGTGAGGTCCGGGCTTTCCGGGGTGATCAGTGCCATGCCCTCCCTTATCAATTCCAGCAGTTTTTGCTCCTTCCCCTTTTGGGTCCGGTAATTCCGTACAGCCTCTTCCAGAGAGTTGCAGAACGGTTTTCCCGACATCCGTTTGAGCGCTTTCGCCCGTTTTCCTGACTGGTAGGAATCCGCCAGCCGCCTGTTCGCCCTGATTTCTTTCGGGGAGGCATCGGAATCCCGGTTTTTCCAGTCTTCCAGTTCCTCTATGGCGAAGTCATAGCAAAACGCCTCGGTGACATTGCAGACTCCGTGATGCCGGACGAATTGCCGGATGAACTCCCTGACAATGTTCCTCAATGGTACGGGAAGCCGTTCCGTAAAGTCGATGGGAATCCAGAACAGCTCGGGTTCCGGCCAGTCGTGATGGCGGAACAGACAGAAATGGAGCCTTCCTTCTTTCTCTTCCAGATTGACACATTCCGGCACGCTCTCGTCCATCGCCTTGTACAGTTCGGTGATTTTCAGACGGGGGCTGCCCCCTTTCCTGTATCGGAAAGGGAGCTTTATACCCATAAGTCCGGCATAGTTCGATGCCGATTGGTAGAGATAGTCAAAATTCTCCGGTGTCGTGAGATTGACCGGGGAACCGTCATATCCGTCCTTATGCCAGAAATCCAGTGCGAGGGGAGGAATTTTATCTGTCAGAAAATCATGACGCTTCCCTGTGGCGGCAGTATCCTCCTTTTTTGTCCCGATGTTCCTCTTCGGATGTCTGACGGGCCGGCCAAACGGATAATGAGTCCTGCCAGATTCTCCTTGGCTGATTCTGAGAGCTGTCTGCATGGTTTGTCCTCCTTTTTCTTTCTCTTGTCCATACGCTTATCCTTTCACTCCGATGGTTGTCTTGAAGCGGTAGACCGCCTTGTCCTCTTCCCATTCCGGTCCGTGGACGGTCGCCGTTGTCAGTTCGGGATAGGTCATGGAGTAGAAGTCCATCACCTCGTTTACGGACAGGCTACTGTCCGGGTCGCTCAATACCAGTTCTTTAGAGTCCTTCCTGAATTTGAAAATTCTCTGCAATCCTTTGATTTCAAGTGCCATAATTTCTCTTCTTTTATAAGGTTTAACAATATACCATGTCCATTTGCGCCATGTCCGTCATGCGGCATTCCTTCGGGAAGTCCGGATATTCCGCGTACGGGTCTTCCCTGAGCAGTTCCCGGTCATCCTCGCAGTCCTTGTCGAAGTTGTACATTGCAGCCTCTTGCGGTTGCCGGAGGTATTCACGCTCCTCATGAGTTCTTGCGGCCTCCTGTACCGGTGCATACCGTGGCTGTGGCGGAGCCGGTTGCATCCATTGCTTTCCGTCCATCCGTGCCTGTGGCATCTGTACCGGTTGATGGAACTGGATTCCTTGCGGTTGTGGAACTGCCGGTTGCGGGACCGGTTGCGCTTGTGGTGCGGCCGCAGTATATTGTACGGGTTGTGTTTGCGGCTGTCCGGCAAATGGTGTTTGCTGTCCTGAATGTGCAGCCGGCCGGGGCGGTTGCTGTTGTGAAACGGGTTGCGGAATCGGAGCCGGCTGCTCGGGCAAAAACATCGGGATTTGCTCTCCGCTTCGGTATTGCGATGCCGGGGCTGCCGCCGGTTGCGATGCCGTCTGTTGTGGAGCCGGCTGCGGCTTGGACATTGGCGGTTGTTCCATGCCGAACAGGCTTCCCTCCGATGCCTTTTTCTGTACCTCCGCCATCTTCACGTCAATTTCCTTCTGTTTGTCCGGAAGTGCCAGTATCTTTGCCTGCTTGAGCCATGTCAACGCTTCGGAATAGCGTTTGCCGGTCATGGCATCCTCCGCCTTCTTAAGCAGTTTTTCCATCTTTTCCCGTTTCTCGCGGACCTCTTTGGACTCTTTCTCCGCCGCTGACCTAGCGGCTTTGCTTTGTGAGGCTGCCTGTTCCGCCTGCTTCTCGAACGCTTCCAGGTTGGTAAGGATGCCCTGCGCTTTCTGTACAGGTGTGCCGACGGCCTGCAGGAAGCCCGCATCCAGCTCTTCCGGCGTGCCGTTCAGGATGAGCGGGATAATGCGTTCCCCGTCCTTTACCCCCGACCGTCTGGGAACAACGGCCACCGTCAGGTTGTTGTTTACTCGTCTGATGTTGATACTCAGGTCTGTGCCTGCCGTGATCATTTGGTTGATTGCCTGAAAAAACATAATGGTAAAATTTTAAATGTTATACATAGGTTTCCTTGAAAAAATCCTTCAGGATTCTCTGCCTGTCCGGATTCGAGGCGATGCCCCTCAACGGTTCCAGATAGTAGCCGATACGTTTCGGCCCGTCTGTCGTATCGGGAATCCGTTTTTTTACAGGTCTCACACGGCTTGTGGCGGGCCATGCGGCCGGCATGACCGGAGCCGGCGGGGTGAATGTAGCGGTTCTCATGTCTTTATGCTTTAAGGATTATACAAGCATGCCCATGACGGTCAGGGCGATAATTATTTTTACAATGAGGGTGAACGTCCTGAAAAGGAGGCTGATGAGCGTTCCCGACAAAAGGAACAGGACGATCAGGTACATGGGAATGATTCCCTTGCTGTAGAGCAGGCATATTCCCGTAAGCAGGACCAGTGAGACCGTCTGCTTGCAGATGTTTTCGATGAGTTGCAGTTTCATGTCTTTAAATTTTTAAGAATGAATAATCCCATCGGGATATGTTTTCCCGATTTTATAGGCCTCCGGCCCTTGGATTGCCTTTTTGCGCAAGGCTTGGCAAAAGAAAATACCGCAGCGAAGCGAGGATGATTTTCTTTTGACCAACCAAGCCCCCAAAGGGGGCCGCCTTGCGGCAAAAACGAGGCAATCCAAGACCTTTGCCGCTTAAAATCGGAAAAACGTATCTTGCACATATAAAAAAGGAAGTACAGACAGACGTCTGCACTTCCCTTGTCTTGTTGGCTTTGACATTTGTTTATATGGTTCCCTGTGGCCGCTTTTCCACCGGATGGTTCCGGAATATCTCGCCTGTCACCTCATTTACCGTTTCCAGCACGCCGTCCAGGAACTCCTCCTGTGAGAGTTCCCCCCGTTCTATCCGTGCCAGTTCAGTTTCCCAGCCCGAAGTGAGGGAGGCGTCGGCCACCTTCATACCGCGTACCGTCTCATACAGGAGAAGCCCTTTAGGGGTCGGGACGACATATTTACCCGAATAACGGATGTATTTACGTTCCAACAGCGTGCGGAGGATATTCGTGCGGGTGGAGACGGTGCCCAGTCCGGCCTTGTCCATGTAGTCCACCAGTTCCTCGTCCGTATAAGGGGAGACCGGTAACGATTTCTTATGTATAAGGCTGCACCCTGCCACCGGCAGTATCTCTTCCTGAAAAAATTCCGGCATCACCTGGTAAGGCATACGGCCTTTTGCGACAATATGTTCCCTCTCAAAGATTCCGAGCCATCCTTTTTCTAGGATGCGGTATGTACAGATGCGGAATTTACGTGCGGCACACACCGCATCGACGGTTGTGTATTCCACCTTGCAGGGCGGCATGAACGTTTCAAGCACCCTGCCGACAATGAGCGTGTAAACCAGCATTTCCTCCCGGCCCAATTTACCGGGCTGTATGCCTGTGATGATGATGGCATGATGCTCTATGGTGTCTTGTGCCCCAATGCTGTCCTGCGGCGCGGCAAGGTCAACCATACCGGCATATCGTCGGAACTCCTTGCGGGAGAGCATCTTCTCCATGACAGGCGGCAACGTGTCATATACATCCTTTGGCAACAGGCGACTGGAGGTGCGCGGATAGGAAATCAGCCTCTTCTCGTACAGGCTCTGTGCAATCTCCTGCACCTGTATGGCCGTCAGGCCGTGGTAACGGTTCACGTCTTTCTGTAGTTCGGCCAGGTTGTAAAGTGCCGGTGCCCCGATTTCCTCCGTCCGTTTCTCTACCGCTGTGATGCGGACGTTCTTTGCCGCCTTGCAATCCTCGTACAATGCCAGTGCCTCCCGGCGGGCCACAAGGTCGTCCACGTGGCGCATCTTTAGGATACGGTCATTCTTGCATAGGCTGATGAATACGGGCCAGCTGTCAGCCGGCATGTGGTTCTCCCTCTCCCGGTACCGTCTGCATATCTCCGCCAGTACGGGGGTCTGTACCCTGCCCAGCGAATTGTTCCCGAAGCCTACCGCCTTGCAGATGGCATGGCTTGAATTGACCCCCAGGAGCCAGTCCGCCCGGTTACGGCTGTCCGCCGCCAGGAACAGGTTGTCGAACCGGTCACATGGAAGGAGGTTCGCCATACCTTCCGTGATGGCCTCGTCCGTCAGAGACGAGATCCAGAGGCGGAGGCAGGGTCGTTTGCATCCCAGAAAACCGTAAAGATGGCGGAACAGCATCTCTCCCTCCCGGGAGGCATCGGTTGCCGCGATGATGGTGTCGCATGCGTTGAGCACCTTGGCTATCACTTTCAACTGGAGCACCGCATTGATGTCGGGATGCCACCCGGTATCCGTCTTCACGTGCCTTACTGTCAGGAGGGAAGGCGGCAGCAGGGGAAAGTCCTTCCACTCCACATGGGCTGTTCCTGAATCCTTCGGCATTGCCAGGGAGAGCATGTTGCCGTATGTCCATGTCACCATGTAGCCGTTCCCGGTCATATAACCGTTCTCTTTTCTGCCGGCTCCCAACACTCTTGCTATCTCTCTGCCCACGTTGGGCCTGTCAGTCACTATTGCGATCATATTCTTTTTCTTTTTGATGGGGGCTGTCTAAAAAGTATTTTTGACCCTCTTTTATTCGAATACCTATCTGAGATTGATTTCAAATATTCAATTCTCAAGAACGAATGAGTGACTTTTTAGACAACCCAACAGGTTAAACTTATTTTATTTTTTTGTTATTTCTTTGGAGATTCCTCCTGACGGATACCATTGATTTCCATGATTGGCCTGTTGTTGTCACCGGGTACCAGTTTGAATGTGGCATCCATGGTCAGGCTGATTACCGGGGTACAGAGTTTCAATGGGATGATTTCTGATTCCTTGCCTTGCAACAACAGGTCAAGGTTGCCGTCCGCTTCCAGTTGCTCCTTGCTGATACCCACGGCCTTCAGACCGGGCCAATCAATATCTTTTACATTATAATTATAAGGGATGTTCCGATTCGTATTCATACGGTTTGGGGATTTGATGTTTGTAAAACTCATTTTGTCTCTCTCCGATCGGGGTTATACCGCTTGTTTTGCGCCCTTCTTTTGTTCCTGCTGCTGACCTTGGGCGGTATCCGCCTGTGCCGCACGACGGGAAATATCCCTGCGAATATCAGGGTTCTCTTGGAAATACTGCAACTGCCCGGAATAAGGGTTTACTTTCAGGTAGGAGCTGAACGTTTGCCCGTTGTTTTTCAGCCCTTCGACCAGGAGGGTTTTCCCGTCCTGGAGGTTCGCCTTTTCCTGCGCCGTGAACACATGGCCGTAAACCTCCGCCGGGATACGTGGCGCCTGCTGCTCGTTGAACCCGTCCGGCGTGCGCGAGTACATCGTCCTGCCGGTATTCATGTCCAGCTTGACAAACGCGGAGAATTCCTCTCCCTTACGGTTGATCATGTTTTCCAGATAGACGGCCTGCCCCTTGCGCAGGACCTCCTTGTCCTCGGCTGTCAGCTGCACGTTGCAGATTTCCTTTGGAATATAGATTTCTCCGGTCTCCGGATTATGGCGGGTGTAATTCGGCCGTCCTGTCATCTGGTCTATCGTGACAAACGCGGAGAAAGCCCCGTCCCTGTTCTTGAATTTCATGTCCTCGACCAGGATGGTATGTCCCTCGCTGAGCATCTTTATCTGGGTAGGCGAGAGTGGTACGCCCCCGATGGACTTCTCGTTGAATACCTGGTTCTTCGGGAAGATGAACTCCAGCCCCCTGCGCTCGGCGCTGTATTGGAGCGTGGCGTCAAACTCCTTCCCCGCCTTGGAGGTCATCCCCTCCACCTTGACGGGTTGTCCCTCCTTCAGTAGTCTGATCTCCTCGTCCGTAAGTCTTACCCCGCTCACTTCCTGCGGGATGTAGACATGCTCCTGCCGGACGGCGACCAGCTCGTTGGTGTTCTTGTCGATGGAGATCAGGCAGGGGGTGTACTCGCTGCCACGCAGGTTGAGTTCCGCCACACGCCCCATGTTGCCGGTCTCACGCAGGTTCTTCTTGTCCTCCTCGTTAAAGTTGAACCCGAAATAAGGACGTTCCAACTGCGGTTCCTTGCGTATGCCGTGAATGGCCAGTCCCATCTGTCCATCCTGTTGCGGGATGAGTGAGAGCCTCGCGTCCAGTTTGGCTGTCAGCAAACCGGAAAGATGGATTGTCAGGGGCACCAGCTTATTGGTCTTGTAGCCCTTCAGCATGGAATCAAGGAGTCCCTGCTGTTCCAGCGAAGCCTTTGAGATTCCGACCTTTTCCAACTCCTCCCAGTTGACCATGTTCTCATTATACCGGTAATGCGGTCCTTGCGACTCCTGCGCTGCCTGTTGAGCCTGGGGCTGCTGCTGTTGCTGTGCCGCCTGCTGTACCTCGCTCTGTTGCAGGGGTTCCTGCGGTTGTGTCTCTTTGTCTGCCATAGCTGTTTTTTCTTTTTGGTTTACACTTTGTTCCTTCTTGTTTTCTCTCGGACGGATCTCGTAGCGTTTGAGGAACTCCTTCACCGCGTCCGTCTTTTTCCCTTCCGCCAGGTCTTTGATCGCCTGCTTGTTCACCTTGTAGTCGTGGAAGGTCATGCGGAGCAGGCGGAAATGGGTAGGTTCTTTGAGTTGGCTCCAGAAATTCTTGATGAAGTTTTCGAGTATGCTCGAGTTCTTGTCGAATTTCAGGAATGAGTTCTCATTCTTCTCGTCCGCCGGAACCGTCTTGACCTTCCCGTCCTTGTCGATCTCGCTGACCACCTGTACACCGGCTTTCGGGTCGCTCTTGTTATGAACCATCATCAGCTCGGTGATCTGTTCCACCAAAGGGGCGTCGTTCGCGGCCTTCGGTTTCCGGGGCCGTCTAGGCTTCCCGTTCGGGCTCTTTTCTTGTGCCATACCTTTTCTTTTTGGGGTTAATAAATTGCTTTGACACTTCAAAAATATGGGCTAAATCCGAATAAAACACTGATTTTCAAAAAGGTGTCATCAGATGTCATCAGATGTCGTCAAATGTCCGAAAGACTGGTTTTCCGTGAGGGAAACATGCCGTGAAAACAAGGATATGGTATGCGGAGGAAGGGCGAAGAAGCCGGCACGGGTGCGAAGGGAGGATTATGCAGAGCAGAGGGAGCTGAAGTCCCTGTCTTCTCATGGGGCGGCGTTTTTTTCATAAGACATTGCCAGGTCTGCCCATATATCCCGTACTTCCTGCCGGATTTATGGAGATATAAAGGAGGCCCTCCTTTTTTCATCAATGACACGGTCATGCGTCGCGTCGGTCGCAGTGAGTCCCTATAATCTTTCCCGAAATCAAAACCATTGTCCGGGCGTTTGTTTCCATGTGTATTTTCCGCGACTTGTCGCAAGGAAAATACTCATGGAAAGCGAAGCCGGAACGCCCGTGACAATACGGTTTTGATTTATCTTTGATTATAGGGAACTCGCTGGTATCCGCCTGTTTTTCACGAATTTCCCAGAAAACATATACTGTCTTGTTGTTTATACGATATAAATATTTCTGGACTTGTTCCACGGAAAAACCGTCGCTTTTCATTTTCGGACTTTGATTCTTTACGAGGCTATTCGGACTGTCTTTCAAGAAGATTTACAGAGCTTGGCATCGGCATCAGGTGATATTCGGTGTTCCAAGCGGAGAAGCGGAATCTAAGACTAAATATTTTCTTCCTTCAACAATATAGCCCACGGGTTGTATCTATGTACCTATTATTCATCATAAAACAGACTATATATGGCTACCATTAAATTAAAATTCCGTCCATCGACGGTACAGGGTAAGGCCGGTACGCTCTGTTACCAGCTTTGCCACCGTCAGGAGAACAGGCAGATTACCACCGACATGAGGATATTTCCCGAGTGGTGGAATGAGACGAAACGTGAGCTTGTCGCTGTCCCCGGCAATGAGAGGGTCCTGACCGCCTACCGGAAACGGGCGGAAAAGGAGATGCGGGACATCCGTGAGATTATCCGCGAGCTGGACTGTAGCGGAGAAACATACACCTTGTCGGAAATACTCAACCGCTATCGCTCCCTGCCTTCCGAGCCCGGTTTCCTATACTACATGAAAAAAGAGATGGAAGCGCTTTGGGAGAACGGTCAATACGGCACCTCTCGTAATTACCAGCGTGCACTGAACAGCTTTTTCGCTTTCCTTGAAGGTGACGACATTCCTTTTTCGTCGTTGGATTCCGCCCTGGCATGTCGCTATGAGGTATGGTTGTGGCAACAAAAGGTAGCGAGAAACAGCAGCTCGTTCTATATGCGAATTCTGCGTGCCGTCTATAACAAGGCCGTAAAGCAAGGTCTTGCGGTGCAGACTTTTCCGTTTCGTGAGGTTTATACAGGAGTGGCTCGCACATCGAAACGTGCCGTGGATGAGGAAACCATCCTGAAACTTCAAAGGATTGACCTCTCGGATTCACCGGCTTTGGCACTTTCCAGGGACATGTTCGTGTTCAGCTATTGTGCCCGTGGCATGGCGTTTGTGGACATGGCATATCTGAAAAAAGAGAATGTTGACAGCGTGCGAATTACCTATTGTCGCCATAAGACAGGCCAATACTTAACATTACATATCGAACCGTGTATGGCGGCGATACTGGAACGATATGGGCAGGTTTGTCCGGAAAGTCCATATCTTTTCCCCATCCTTACCGATGAACAGCCGGATCAGGCTTACCGTCAATATCGGACCGGATTGAACTACTATAACCGAAAGTTGAAACGGTTGGGCAAATTGCTTGGCGAACCATTACCTTTGTCCTCATATACGCCTCGCCACAGCTGGGCTACCGCCGCACGCAACCACGACGTACCGATTGCCGTCATCAGTGCGGGGATGGGACACAGCAGCGAAAGGACTACGCTTATTTACTTGGATTCTTTAGACAATGCCGTGATAGATAATGCGAACGAGAAGATTTTGAAGGGTTTGAACGATACCATTTCTATGTAAGAGAGGGTAAAAATACACTGCAAAGGTAATGATTCTCAGTAAAACTGAAAAGTAAAATAAACGTTTTTATTTCCTTATTTTACCCCCCCCCCGTTTATAAATTACTGATTATCAATAGTTTATATTAGCAATTTAATACGAATCAAAATAGTGCCGTAATAAGAATATAAAATAAAAGGAGAACGTTGCATTTTCCATCCGAGCGTATTTTCAAGTCTAGAACCGAGCAAACCGAGCAAAAATGTACTTTTATAGCAATGTATATACCTGATTATCAACAAAAACAACATACATACCCTCTCTTACATAGAAACGGTACGAATACGGGGGTTACGGTATCCGCTCACTGTAGTCAGGAGCGGCCCGCATTCCGGAAGTCCTATGAAGGAAAAAACCGGATTAACCTTGATTGCTGTATCTTCCTTATTTGAAAAAGCGGAAGGTGCAGGAATGGAAACTATATCCTTTTTATCAACCCGGTAACATTACTTTTCGTTGAACATAGAAACACACACACACGAACATTGGTTCGCCTTAAAAGTATTTTATAACAAAGTTTTCGAGATTGAGGATATATTGAAAAAAGACAAGATCGAGACTTACATTCCTTGTGAGGAAACCTTGATGGAACGTAACGGCATAAAGAAGAAACTCCGTCGTCCGGTCATTAATTCGCTTATGTTCTTCCGTTCAACCGTTTGTCGTGCTTTGGAAGTACAGCGACAATTCACCAATAAGGTAATCCTATATACAAGACAGAAGGGATTGAAAAGACTTCCCCTTGCCATTCCTGATCGAGAAATGAACATTTTCATGCTGGTCACCTCGTCCGGCGAGCAGGGAATGGAATATTTCGGGGAGGACAATTCCAAGTTTCACCAGGGAGAACGTGTACGGGTCATTGACGGAAAGTTCAAGGGAGCGGAAGGGGTTATCTGTCGGATTAAGAAGAATCGCCGTTTGGTGGTCACCGTCCAAGGCGTATGTGCCGTGGCTACTTCCTATATTCCACAAGCCTTTCTACAACGGATAGGGCAAGATTAAGAAAATCATCAAAAGAATCATATAGTGGACATACTTCATCTTATCGAATTTGCCTTCACGGTTTTAACCGGCTGGACATTGGGTGCGATGGTCCTGCCCCGCATCTCGTTGGTCTCGTTCCGCCGCCGCCTGTTCGACTCAGTGGACGGGCGCAAGCTGCACACCGCCCATATACCCCGGCTGGGGGGGATCGCCTTCTTCCCGTGCATCACTATCACGGTGTCACTCGTCATTATCGGGCATAACCAGTGGATGGGCAGCAATATGCTTGACGTGGATCTGACCAACCGTCTGCTTTCCGTATTCTGCGGCCTGTTCCTGCTCTATCTTACGGGGATGATGGACGACCTTATCGGTGTACGTTACCGCTCCAAGTTTCTGATACAAATACTTTGCGGCATCCTGTTGGTGGCTTCGGGACTCTGCTTCGACAACCTGTACGGACTTTTCGGCATCGAAGCCATGCCTTATTATATAGGCGCTCCGTTCACCGTGTTCATCATCGTCTATATCCTGAACGCCATCAACCTGATAGACGGCATCGACGGGCTTGCCTCCGGGCTGAGTATCATCGCCTTCTTCGCGTTCGGGTGCATGTTCATCCGTCTGCAATGGTGGATGTATGCCTTTATTTGCCTGGCCACCATCGGCGTGCTGCTACCGTTCTTCTACTACAACGTCTATGGCAATGTCCACCGTGGGCGCAAGATATTCATGGGAGACACCGGATCACTCACTATCGGGATGCTGCTTGCCGTGATGGCTATCCGCCTGAGCATGTCCGACCCGTTGAAGGAAAGCACCTTTCCCGGTGCCGTCGTGATCGCATTCTCGTTCCTGATAGTTCCGATGCTGGATGTGGTACGTGTGGTGCTGCACCGTTGGCGCGAGCGCAAGCCCCTTTTCCTGCCGGACAGGAATCATATCCATCACAAGTTCATCGCTCTGGGGCTGTCCCAACGACAGGCGATGGCCTGCATCATTGGCATCGCTCTCTCCTTTGCCGTGGTGAACGTTTTCCTGATCCATTGCTTGTCCACCACGATCCTTTTCCTGCTGGACGTGGCGGTATGGACGGTGTTGCATTGTTACATCACGGTGAGGATCAACCGAAAGAATAAATTAGAAAAAAACTGTACAGAAAATAAAATATGAAAAATCGATTTTTGACACTTCTCCTGGGGTTGGTGTTGCTGGCGTCTTGCAATACCTCCAAGGAGATTCTCTACTTTCAAGACATTGCGGTGAACCAGCCCGAAGCCATTGTGGGCGCAAGAGACATCACCGTGCAGCCCAAGGACCAGATTTCCATCATGGTATCCAGTAAAGACCCGCAGTTGGCGGCGTTATTCAACCTGACACGTGTCCAGTACCGTGCCGGAGCCACGGACTTGCGTGGTGGCAGCAATAATGGTGAAATATCCGGTTACACATTGGATGACAAGGGGAATATCGACTTTCCCGTCATAGGGTCGCTCCATATTGCCGGTATGACCAAGAGCCAGATTGCCGCCCTTATCAAGAAACGGTTGGTGGACGAGGACCTGGTGAAAGACCCGGTTGTGACCGTGGAGTTTATGAACCTCTATTTTTCAGTCTTGGGCGAAGTAAAAACTCCCGGCAAATACAGTATCACCAAAGACCAGATATCTTTGTTGGAAGCCATCAGTATGGCGGGCGACCTTACCATTTATGGCAAACGCGATGCCATATTCGTCATTCGCGAGGAGAACGGTGAACGTGTCACCCACTGGGTGGATATCCGAAGCAAGGATATTTTCTCCTCCCCGGTCTATTACCTGAAACAGAACGATGTGGTGTATGTGCAACCTAATAAGGTCCGTGCCGGACAGTCCACCATCAATGAGAACAGCGTGAAATCTGTGGGACTGTGGATCAGTATTGCCTCGTTCCTCACCTCGTTAGGTGTGCTGCTGTTTAAATAACTGGATGAACAGAATATCTTACATTTATGATAGAAAAGAAAACTGCCGTTGGAAAACCTGCCGATGATTTTATACGAATACAAGATTTGTGGGGAATGTTCGTACCAAGATGGCACTGGTTTGCCCTCTCCCTGTTTGCCGCTCTTGCCGTAGCGGCTTTTTATCTGTTGAGTACCCCGAATATTTATACACGTACCGCTGCCATCTTGGTTAAGGACGATACCAAGAGCGGTTCGTCCACTACAATGAGCGAGTTCTCCGACCTGGGTATCTTCAAGTCGAATACCAACATCAATAACGAACTGCTCACCTTGAAATCCCCCACGTTGATGACTGAGGTGGTGCGGCGGTTGGGGCTGAATGAGACCTATACCGTCCGCAAGGGACTGAAGGATGTGGGATTGTACAAAAGCAACCCTGTAGCAGTCTCCTACCGCCACCAGGATGAAACGCCTGTCAGCTTCAAGATAGACTTCTCGTCCAAAGAAGAATTTACCATATCCGATGTAATGATTAACGGTGAGGAATTAGAGACGGAATTCTCCGGTAAAATGGGCGATTCCATTCGCATGGAAGTAGGTACATTCGTAATCAATCCGACCAAATACTGGAATGATTCATTCGTTGGGACTTCCATCCGCTATAATAAAGGTAGTGTACGTGCCGTAACCGACTATTACGCCACCGCTTTGCGTGCGGATTTGGGTAACGAGGATGCCACTATCATCAATCTCAGCATTGATGACGTATCCATCCCAAAGGCGGAAGATATCCTGAATACGTTGATCGAGGTATATAATGAGAAGTGGATCCAGGACAAGAACCAGATTGCCGTCAGTACCTCGCAGTTCATCGGTGACCGTTTGAGCGTGATTGAAAGTGAGCTGGGCAATGTGGACGAGAACATCGCCGGTTACAAGAGCGAGCACCTGCTGCCGGACGTGCAGGCGGCATCCAGTCTTTACCTGTCTCAGTCCGCCGAGAACAAGAAGGAGTTGCTGGCACTCAACAGCCAGCTATCCACTGCGCAGTATATCCGCAGAGAGTTGAACAACAAGGAACTCAGCCAGTTGTTGCCCACCAATTCCGGCATAGCCAATGTCAATATCGAGAGCCAGATCGGTGAATACAACACGATGGTGCTCGACCGCAACCGCCTGATCGCCAACAGCAGCGAAAAGAACCCCCTGGCAAAGGACATGGCCAACTCGCTGCAAAGCATGCAGCGCACCATCATTCAGTCGGTGGACAACCTGATCGTGTCGCTCAATACCCAGATACGCAGCATACGCCAGCAGGAAGCCGCGACCACCAGCCAGCTGGCCTCCAACCCGAACCAGGCGAAATACCTGCTTTCCGTGGAACGCCAGCAGAAGGTGAAGGAGGAACTGTATCTTTACTTGCTTCAGAAACGTGAGGAGAACGAGCTTTCCCAGGCTTTCACCGCTTATAATACGCGTGTGATTACCGCCCCGAGGGGCAGCATGTTCCCCACAGCTCCCCGGAAGATGAATATCCTCCTTGTGGCATTCGCTATCGGCTTGCTTGTTCCGGCGGTGATTATTTTTATGAAGGAGAACATGAACACCAAGGTACGAGGACGCAAGGATTTGGAAGATCTCAGCATACCTTTCATTGGTGAGATTCCCCAATACTTCAGCAAAGAGAGGAAACTGGGATTCAAGAGGAAGAAGCAGTCCTATATGAAAACCATCGTGGTGAAGGAAGGCAGCCGTGACATCATCAACGAGGCGTTCCGTGTGCTCCGCTCCAATATGGATTTCATGGCGGGCAAGGACAAAGGGCAGAACGTGTTCGTACTAACCTCGTTCAATCCCGGCAGTGGAAAGTCATTCCTGACCATGAACATTGCCATGAGTTTTGCCATCAAGAAAAAAAGGATATTGGTGATAGACGGCGACCTGCGCCACGGTTCCGTTTCCTCCTACGTGGATTCGCCACGGATAGGTTTGAGCGACTATCTGGGAAACCGTGTCGAAAACTGGAAAGAAATCATTGTTGCCGACAAGAAATACGACAACCTGCATATCCTCCCCATCGGCACCGTCCCCCCCAACCCGACGGAACTGCTGGAGGACGGCAAGCTGGCCACCCTGATAGGGGCGCTTCGCGGCGAGTACGACTATATCTTCATAGACTGTCCGCCCATCGACATCGTGGCCGACGCGCAGATTATCGAGAAACTGGCGGACCGTACCATCTTCGTGGTACGCAGCGGCTTGCTGGATCGCGGCATGTTGCCCGAACTGGAAAACATCTATCAGGAGAAACGTTTCAGGAACCTCAGCGTGATACTGAACGGCACGGAAAGTGCCGGAGGCCGGTACAGCTACCGTTACGGATACCGCTATGGCTATAGATACGGTTATCATAACGGCTACTCCTCCTACTATGGAAGTAAAGGAGAAATGGGGGGGGTAAATGGTTGGTTATCAAATAACCGATAACATGTTGTTCTCTTATATAAAAGCATATTACAACTATGTGGCCATTCCGTAAGACAACAACCCTCGCACAGAGTGGCATCCTGAAAGGGATAACCGACTGCCATAGCCATCTTCTTCCGGGAGTGGATGACGGGGTGGAGACGTTGGATGAATCACTCCGGATTTTAGATACGATGGAAAAGCAGGGAGTCAGAAAGGTGTGGCTCACGCCGCACATCATGGAGGACATCCCCAATGAAACCGCAACCCTGCGAGAGAAGTTCCGGGAACTGGAACAGAGTTACAATGGTACGATGGAGTTGGCTTTGGCGGCGGAATACATGATGGACAACCTCTTCGAGGAACGTCTGGAAAAGAATGACCTGCTGCCCTTGGAGGAAGGGAAACGCTACCTCTTGGTGGAAACCTCCTATTTCAATCCACCGATGGGCCTGCTCTCCGTCCTGCAACGCATCCAAAAGAAAGGCTATTACCCGTTGCTGGCACATCCCGAACGGTACGAATACATGCAGAAGAAGGACTACAAGGCCTTGAAGGAAGAACACATCTTTTTCCAGCTCAACGTGCCCTCGTTGGCCGGGATGTATGGCAGACATGTGCAGGAAAAGGCGGAAGCCTTGCTGAAAGCCAAGGCGTACTACTGTATCGGTTGCGATATCCATTCAGCGTTTTTTTACCATAAATTATTACAATCTGATATTCGTAAAAAGATCGTAATGAATTTTCGGGAAGAATCCTAATTTTCATGGGAATAATATAGATTTAGAAGAAGCTTGGTATGTTACATACTTCTTTCATTGGTTGTCACATATTGTCAAAGTACAAATCTTCTGAGTTAAAGCGACTGTAAATCAATATACATCCTAATGCCCACAATTGTTGTAAGGTTCGAACTATGCAGAAAAGAAACTGGTCGCGGTACGATTTATTATCGTATCTACAAAGGGCATAACCGGCGTATGGAGTTCTCCTCGCGTCTTCGCTTGTCGGCCTCTTCCTGGGATGAAGTCACGAAGACTGTCAAGGGAAATGATCCCGAGGCTTGTCGTCTCCGTACTCAGATTGAAGCCGATCTTAAACTTTTGAATCAGATTATTACGGAAGATGTCGCCGGTTTTCTGACCATGGGTGACATGATAAGTATCTTCAAACATCGGAGAACGATAGTAAGTCCTCATTCGCTTCCTTAAGAATTGGATTGATCAAACTGCGCAGATAAAAATATATCGTTATGAAACTTAATTTTTCCCTCCATTTCAGAACATTCATGACCGGAGCGATTATTTTCTTGTCTTTGGTTATATTGTTAATCAGTTTGCCAGAAGGCGAATATTCTATTTTTGAAGATATTCTTGATGAAGAGAGTGGATTTTATATGTTGTTATTTTCTTTTTGTCTCATCTTTTTTTCCTATGGAATAGGGATGATGTTGGAGATTATATCGAATCCGTTTCCACGAGCTACTTATTTAATCAAACATTTGGATAGTTATTTGGGAATATTTACACATACCGATTCAATTGTTCAGAAATCTGAAGCATATAAGGCTCTTTATCGGATTGATGTAAAAGGGACAATTGGTAATTTGAAGGTTTACAAATACATGTTCACATATATCATATCCCGAAATGATAATCTGAACAGAGAGATACAAGGATGTATTTTCAGGATATATGCCATGTTATCGCTACTTATAGCGGTGGTTTTCTTGCTTGTAGCGATTCTGATACAATTCTTATTTGCAGATATTGATTTTAGTGACGCACCTGCATTTAATGTGACTTTGGTAATTTTATTAATGATCAGTATCATGCTTTTGTATAGGGCATGGCAAAAGAGTAAAAGAAGATTTCTTGATGAGATGGAACAAGCATATTATGTTTTAACAGAGTTCCCTGCAGATGAATAAAATGAATTAATATCGTTTTTATGAAAGGTATCGTATTAGCGGGGGGAAGCGGGACACGCTTATACCCCATCACAAAGGGAGTAAGCAAGCAATTGCTTCCCATATTTGACAAGCCGATGGTTTATTATCCGATTTCGGTCTTGATGTTAGCTGGCATTCGGGAGATTTTGATCATCTCCACCCCTTACGACCTGCCGGGGTTCAAACGGCTTTTAGGTGACGGTTCGAATTATGGCGTACATTTTGAGTATGCCGAGCAACCCTCTCCCGACGGGCTGGCACAGGCATTCCTTATCGGAGAAGAGTTCATCGGGAATGATTCCGTCTGTCTGGTATTAGGTGATAATATCTTTCATGGAAACGGTTTTACGGCTATGCTGAAAGAAGCTGTACAGATTGCCGAGCAGGAACAAAAGGCGACGGTATTTGGCTATTGGGTTAATGATCCGGAACGCTATGGTGTAGCTGAGTTTGATATAAGAGGTAATTGCCTCTCCATTGAGGAAAAGCCGGAACAGCCAAAATCCAACTATGCGGTAGTCGGGCTTTATTTCTATCCGAATAAAGTGGTGGATGTAGTCAAACATATCAAGCCTTCGGCACGTGGGGAGTTGGAGATTACCGCCGTGAACCAGCGGTTCTTGGAGGATAAGGAACTGAAGGTACAGACCTTGGGCAGAGGATTCGCTTGGCTTGATACCGGTACGCACGACTCCCTTTCGGAAGCATCTACCTATATTGAGGTGATTGAGAAACGGCAAGGATTGAAAGTGGCTTGTCTGGAAGGTATCGCCTACCGCAAAGGATGGATTGACCGCGAGAAGATGCAGCAGTTGGCTCGACCGATGTCGAAGAACCCGTACGGGCAATATCTGTTGAAAGTGATTGAAGAGGTGGAACGTACAGGGAAAGATAATTTGGATTGACATGGAAGTAATAAAGACAGCGATAGAGGGTGTGGTCATCATCGAGCCACGCATTTTTACGGATGCCAGAGGCTATTTCTTTGAAAGTTTCTCCCAAAAGGAATTTGACGAGAAGGTACGCCCCATCCGTTTTGTACAGGATAATGAAAGCAAGTCAAGCTACGGCGTGATGCGCGGACTGCATTATCAGAAGATGCCTTATACACAGAGCAAACTGGTACGCTGTGTGAAAGGAGCCGTATTGGATGTGGCGGTTGACATACGGGAAGGATCTCCTACATTCGGACAACACGTGGCCGTGGAACTGACGGAGGAAAACCACCGGCAGTTCTTCATCCCGAAAGGATTTGCACATGGTTTTGCCGTATTGAGCGAAGAAGCCGTATTTCAATACAAATGCGACGAATTTTATACTCCGGAAAGCGAAGGTGGCATACAATTGATAGACGAGGCATTGGGCATTAATTGGAAAATCCCGGTAGAGAATGCCATCCTTTCGGAGAAAGACCTGCACAGGGCATGCTTAAAGGATTCCGTATTGGATTTCAAATACGGAGAAGATTTGTATAAATAAGAAACTTGATATGAACATTCTAGTGACAGGAAGCAACGGGCAGTTAGGCAATGAGATGGTCCGGGTTTCCGGCAAGAGCAAAGAACGCTATGTCTTTACGGACATTGCAGAATTGGATATTACGAAACTGGATGCCGTTCTTTCGCTTGTACGGAAAGAACAGATTGACGTAATTGTTAATTGTGCTGCCTATACCAATGTAGATAAGGCAGAGGATGATGAAAAGACGGCAGACTTGATCAATCATGTGGCTGTCGGTTATTTGGCTGCGGCAGCCAAGTCTGTCAATGCCACACTTATCCATATATCTACCGATTATGTTTTTAGGGGAATCAACTACGTTCCTTTTACGGAAGAGGACATGACGGAACCGACCGGTGTATATGGCAAGACAAAGCTTGCAGGAGAAGAAGCCGTTGTCAATTCAGGCTGCAATTATATAATACTGCGCACTGCATGGCTATACTCGGCATGGGGCAAGAACTTCGTGAAAACCATGCTGAAATTGACGGAAGAGAAAGACATATTGCCTGTCATTTTCGACCAGATAGGCACACCCACTTTTGCCGGTGATCTGGCAGATGCCATAGGTTGGATTCTTGACAGGAGAATGACCGACAAGAAAGGCATTTATCATTTCAGCAATGAGGGAGTATGCTCTTGGTATGACTTTGCGGCAGTTATAGCCCGATTGGCCGGAAACGAGTGTGATGTCCGCCCGATTCATACCTTTGAATATCCGAGCAAGGTGAAACGTCCGCATTATTCGGTTTTGGACAAAACGAAGTTCCGCGAGACGTTCGGTTACAAGATTCCGCATTGGATGGAATCGTTGGAAAAATGTATCAACCAGATAAAAGCACAGAACAATGGGATTTAAACGGAATATACTTATTACGGGTGGCGCAGGCTTCATCGGCAGCCATGTGGTGCGCCTGTTTGTGAACAAATATGCGGACTATCACATTGTCAATCTTGACAAATTGACTTATGCAGGTAATCTGGCTAACCTGAAAGATATTGAGGACAAGCCGAATTACACGTTTGTAAAGGCGGACATCTGCGATTTCGAGAAGATGCAGGAGTTGATGCGGCAATATCATATCGACGGCATCATCCATCTCGCTGCCGAAAGCCATGTGGATCGCAGCATCAAAGACCCGTTTATCTTTGCCCGTACTAACGTGATGGGGACGCTCTCCTTGTTGCAGGCGGCCAAGATTTACTGGGAAAGCCTTCTGGAGAAGTACGAAGGAAAACGGTTCTATCACATTTCGACCGATGAGGTATATGGAGCATTAGAGTTGACACATCCCGAAGGGGTAAAACCGCCTTTCACCACTACGGCTTCTTCTTCGGAGCATCATTTGGCATACGGCGAGGATTTCTTCTATGAAGATACCAAATACAATCCACACAGCCCCTATTCTGCATCAAAGGCAAGTAGTGACCATTTCGTCCGTACATTCCATGACACGTATGGAATGCCTATTATTGTAACCAACTGTTCCAACAACTATGGACCCTATCAATTCCCGGAAAAGCTGATACCGCTTTTCATCAACAACATCCGTCATCGCAAACCGCTCCCGGTTTATGGTAAAGGAGAGAATGTACGTGACTGGCTTTTCGTGGAAGATCATGCCCGTGCCATCGACCTTATATTCCATCAGGGAAAGGTTGCCGATACCTACAACATCGGTGGTTTCAACGAATGGAAGAACATCGACATTATCAAAGTCATTATAAAGACTGTGGATAGACTGTTGGGCAATCCCGAAGGAACTTCCCTTGACTTGATAACCTATGTGACCGATCGCAAGGGACATGACATGCGCTATGCCATCGACTCGTCCAAACTCCAAAATGAGTTGGGTTGGGAACCGAGCCTCCAGTTTGAAGAAGGTATTGAAAAGACCGTCCGCTGGTACTTGGATAATCAGGAGTGGATGGATAACATCACTTCCGGAGAATATGAGAAGTATTACGAGGAAATGTATAAAGGAAGATAACAGCTTACAAATGCTGCAATAATTCGTAAAATGAGGAACAATAGGGATAAATCTTTGGATATAGCAAAAGCTATTTGCATTATTCTAATGGTTGTGGGCCATAGCGGATGCCCGACTTATCTGAATGATTTCGTTTACATGTTCCACATGCCTTGCTTCTTTTTCGTAAGTGGTTGGCTGCTAAACGACAAATACATAACGGACTTGAAAACGGGGTTGATACAAAAGGCAAAAGGTTCATATTACCCATTCGTGAAATGGACGTTGATTTTCCTGCTTTTCCATAACGTATTTGTCTCGATGCACATTTATGAGAACAGCTATTCATGGCAAACATTCATTGAGCGTATCGTAAGGGCTTTCACGATGACTGGCAGTGAATCCCTTTTAGGAGGTTTTTGGTTCCTGATTTCATTGTTTTGGGCTTCGATTATTTCCCTCCTCTTCTTGAATATGCTCTCAAGGAAGAATTTGTTAACAGAAAATAACGTAGCGGGGGGGGGGTAATTTCAATTCTCGTAACAGCAGTATTATGGCATTTCAATCCGATTCCCTTACCGCAGATGTTCGGGGAACAGACTTTATTGGCTACAGCGTTCTACCTGAGCGGTTATCTTTGTCGTAAAAAGAACATGTGCTTCGACTATCAGCTTATTGCAGGTTTGCTTCTATTGATTGTTCCGGCCATTGCAGCATTCTTCGTCAAATTGAATATGGCAACGGTGCAAGGATGGCTTGTGTCGGTTGATTATGCGATTGCTATGGCAGGAACAATGAGCATAGTGCTGTTATCGAGAGAATTATCAAGACATCGCATCGCCCCTATATTTGCATATATTGGAGATAAGACCTTGTATATTTTGGCTTTTCATTTCCTTGCATTCAAACCTGTAAGTTTCGTTTATTTACATTTTAATGGTTTGCCTATTGACCTTTTAACTATGTTCCCGGTTTTGGAAGAAACGAATAGTTGGATGTGGATTGTATATGTTATTAGTGGGATTATTTTTCCTCTTGCGATATGGGAACTGATACATCATATTTTTGTGAGTAATAAAACAAGTACTTCGAAAAAATATATCTGAAACTAAAATGTGGGTTGGTGATTATAGCAATGTTACTGACCGTCTGGGACACGATGCTCGCTACGCCATTGATTTTACAAAACTCCAAAAAGAATTGGGCTGGGAACCTTCCTTGCAGTTTGAGGAGGATATAGAAAAGACAGTTCGCTGGTATTTGGATAACCAAGAATGGATGGATAATATTACTTCCGGAGAGTACGAGAAGTATTACGAGGAAATGTATAAAGAAAAGTAGATCAGCTTAAAGTACTCATAGTTGATTATTTTTTTAATTTAACAACAATGATAAATCAAGAAGTAAAAGCACGGATAAAAAAATACTTTGACGAAGCCTGCAAAGAACTTATGATTGACTGTTCTGCATATATTTTGCAAATTGTAACAGATAAGAAGAAATTCGCTTCTACTGAAAATTCAGCAGAATGGGATGGAAACATCCTATATATTAACCAAGAATGGGTAGAATTATGTTTGCAAAATAAAGCAGAATTTGATTTAATATATATCCTTAGCCATGAGGCTCGCCATATTTATCAACATCATGTCATTGCTGATTTCAAGCAAAGAGGTAAATCAAGTGAACTTCCTGCTGTCATAAATCAATGGGAATATGAGTTTTCACACTATATCCGCAATGAAGGGGATGAAGATAGTATGAAAAGAATGTTAGCCAACAAGTTGAAATAGATGCCAATGCCTTTGCCAATTGTATGCTTCTCAAAAATGGCTTGGGGGCAAGAATTAAACCCGGTCAAGAAGAAATCATGGAAAAAGCAATCAAGGCAATGGCGAAAAAATTGTGGAAAGCGCAAATACTATAATTTCAATGTTGTCATTTATTAATTTGAGTGATGGATAACAACTCGTCAAGAAATAATACTATAGCCAAAAATACTTTCCTATTATATCTAAGGTCATTATTTGGACTCGCAGTATCCTTATACACCAGCCGAATCGTACTTAACTCTTTAGGAATAGATGATTATGGAATATACAATGTCGTAGGTGGTATGGTAGCTATGTTTTCCTTATTGTCTAATTCATTATCTACTGCTATAAGCCGTTATTTGACTTTTGAATTAGGAAAGGAAAATATTGATAAATTACGTACTATTTTTTCTTCCTCAGTAGTCATACAGACCGGATTGGCATTATTTATTCTCCTCTTAGTGGAGATTTTTGGTATATGTTTTTTGAATCTTTATATCAACATTCCAGCAGGAAGATTAGAAGCAGCACATTGGGCTCTTCAGTGTTCTGCTATTACTTTTGCTGTTGGATTGATAAGCATACCTTATAATGCTACTATTATAGCACACGAAAAGATGGTTTTCTTTGCATATATCAGTATTTTAGAGCAAGTACTAAAACTAATAGTCGCATATTTACTATATATATCACCGTTTGATAAACTAAAAATATACGCCTTTCTTTTAGTGATTGTTTCCATACTAATTCGTGCTATCTACGGCATGTATTGTAAAAGACAATTTGAAGAATGTAACGGCAAAATTATAATAGACAAGTCTTTCATTCGCCAGATGGTAGATTTTGCAGGATGGAATTTTTTAGGAGCAGGCTCAGGTGTATTAATGACACAAGGGGTTAATATATTAATGAATTTATTCTTCACTGTAGCAGTTAACGCAGCCAGAGGTGTAGCTACCCAAATAGAAGGAGTAGTCATGAGTTTTGTAAATAATTTTACAACAGCTATAAACCCTCAAATAACCAAATCATATGCTTCAGGAGATAGAGAATACCTATTCCAACTTATCCACAGAGGATCTAAATACTCATTCTTCTTAGTTTTGTTTTTTGCATTACCCATATTGTTAGAAACCGAGACTATTTTAACACTTTGGCTTGGACTTGTTCCAGTATACACTTCTCAGTTTGTCAGGCTCTCATTGTTGGTGGCCTTATTGTCAGTCATTTCCAACACGTTGGTTACCTCTATGCTTGCAACTGGAAATATCAAGAAATATCAAATAGTGGTAGGCGGAACAGGAATGCTTGTTTTTCCATTGGTTTATATTGCCTATTACATAGAAATGCCTCCAGCAACTTCTTATGTGATTACATTTCTAATTTTTATGGTTCAGTTGTTTTATCGATTATTTTTATTGCATTCTATGATACAGCTTTCTATACGCTCTTTTTTCAAACATGTACTGCTCAAAGATGTTTATGTATTAGTTCTTTCTTCTATTGTGCCTATAATATTACATCTTTATTTGCCAATAGAAAACGGATTATTCAAATTATTGATTATTTGTTTTGCTTCTGCATTAACTACTATCCTATCTATTTACTGTTGCGGATGCGACCCAAAAGAAAAGGCATTTATTCGTCAAAAACTATCAATATTCAAACGAGTTATTCTATAAACTTATTACAATGTCTTATTTATATGCGGCCAAGAATTTAGTTGTTAAACTATTTTCAAAGCGTCCTATCGTAAAAAATGTCCAAATAGTACAGTTGCAAACCTCACACATACTTGAGGGACGAACGGCCTTGATTACTGGAGGTACGAGTGGTATCGGTTTCGCTATAGCGCAAGCCATGTTATCGGCAGGAGCCGAAGTTGTCATTACGGGCCGTCATGAAGAACGCTTAAAAGAAGCGTTGTCACGCCTACATCAAATGTTTCCCCATACAGCTCACTTGGTCCATTTTATAGTAATGGATAATTTAGAGACAAATCTTTTTGCAGAGAAATTTGAGGAGGCGGTATCTTTGACCTCTAATATGAAAATAGATATTCTTGTAAATAATGCAGGCGTACAGAGTGGTGTTTTTGGTACTACAACAGAAGCACAATATGACTTGGTGCTGGATACTAATTTGAAGGGGGTTTATTTCCTTTCGCAACTATTTGCTCAATATATGCGCAATAACCAAATTCATGGGAACATTTTGAATATCGCATCTTCCAGTAGCCTGCGCCCAGCAAACTCTCCGTATATTATTTCCAAATGGGGAATAAAAGGATTGACATTAGGACTAGCAAAAATGCTAATTCCCTACAACATAGTGGTAAACGGTATTGCACCAGGACCTACTGCAACCCCTATGTTACATAGAGATGAAATGCAAGGAATTGAAAACGACCGTAATCCTATGAAAAGGTTGGTATCGCCCATTGAAATAGCCAATATGGCCGTAGTTCTTACTTCTGGTTTAGGCCGTTCTGTTGTGGGTGATATTGTGTATATGACTGGAGGTGCTGGTGTAATAACCATGGATGATGTAGAATGTAATTTGAAATGATATGGGAATAAAAAACTACTCAGCGGAAAGAAACGTACAAATTATCATAGCTTTATTAAAAGCCAACCAGATTCGGAAGGTGGTTGTGTCTCCCGGAGCTACTAATGTTAGCTTTGTTGCCAGTATTCAATCAGACCCTTTTTTTGAAATGTATTCAGTGGTGGATGAACGGTCGGCGGCATATTTTGCCTGTGGACTTTCGAAAGAGTCGAAAGAAGTGGTTGTACTTAGTTGCACCGGTGCTACTTCTTCACGTAATTATATGCCAGGATTAACCGAGGCATTTTATGCAAAATTGCCTATTTTGACTATTACCTCATCAATGACCACAAGTCACGTAGAACATTTGTATGCTCAATCTACAAATAGATCTACTCCACCTATTGATGTGGTAGTAAAATCATTTGTACTTCAACCTGTGAAAGATGCAGATGATGAATGGGATTGCACCATTAAAGTGAATAAGGCTATTTCTTATCTGACTCAAAATGGGGGGGGACCAGTTCATCTCGATTTGACCACACAGTTTTCAATGGATTTTTCTGTCACAGAAATAGCCCCTGTAAAAATGATTACACGTATTGACGCGGAAGATTCATTTCCTAAAATGCCCGAAGGACAAATAGCTATTTTTATTGGTGCTTATTCGAAAATGTCTAAAGATTTGATAAATCAAATAGATTCTTTTTGCGCTGAGTATGACGCTGTTGTTCTTTGTGATCACACAAGTGAATACAATGGTAAATACCGAGTGTTATCAGCGTTATATGGAGCACAAGAATTATACAATTGCAAACTGTTACAACCTGATTTATTGATACACATGGGCGAAATATCCGGCGACTATTATACAATTGGTTCTCTTCGCCCCAAAAATGTTTGGCGTGTGAATGAAGATGGTGAATTTAGAGATAGATTTCAAAAATTATCCCACGTCTTCAAAATGAAAGCCAGCACTTTCTTCCAATATTATATACAAGGCTCATCTATTGGACATGACAGTTATTTAACAGCGTTCAAACAAATAAATACTACGCTATATGAACAAATACCAGAACTACCATTCTCTAATATTTGGACAGCTTTCAAAATGGCAAATAGAATACCGCAAGGTTCAGTAGTTCATTTAGGTATATTGCAGCCCCTACGTTCTTGGAATTTCTTTGAATCGGACAAATCTGTACGATTTCATAGTAATGTAGGAGGGTTTGGCATAGATGGGAATTTCTCAACACTAGTTGGAGCTTCTATCGTTCACCCTGAAACGTTATACTTTGGTGTAGTAGGTGACTTGTCATTTTTCTACGACATCAACATAATAGGGAATCGACATTTAGGTAATAATATCCGGTTATTGATAATAAACAACGGTAAAGGAGTGGAATTTTGTACATACGGGCATCGGGCTTCAATCTTTGGTGAAGATACAGATTCATATATTGCAGCTATCGGACACAATGGGAATCAGTCATCTACACTTATCAGGGATATTGCAAAAGACCTTGGCTTTTTATATTTAACTGCTCATGATAAAGATACTTTTTCTGAACAATTGGATACTTTTGTTAATCCTCAAATAAGCAAATCGTCCATTATCTTCGAAATTTTTACCAATACAGAAGATGAAGTAGAATCTTTGAAATTATTACGCCATATTTTTGAAGACAAACAATATGGCATAAAAGAAAAAGCTAAGGAAAAAATCGTTTCTGTAGTAGGATTAAATACTGTAAAAAACATCAAGAAAATATTCAAGTAATGAATAAACGTATTGGAATCATTACATATCATAGGGCAGATAATTTTGGAGCTATGCTTCAATGTTATGCGCTACAAGAGATATTACGCATAATAGGGTATGACGCTATGGTCATTGATTATAGACAACCCTTTACGGAACTGATATATAGTCCGTGGCGTCTGGACATTGTAAAAAGGGGACTTGTAGCCCCTCGCCTGTTAGGGGGCTACCTTTTCAAAGTGCTTCCTACGCTTTATAAACGCCGTAAATTGTATGATAGGTTCAGAAAAAAACATCTTCGCTGTACAAAACCAGTAAAAATGGCGCAAGATATGCCGCAAGATATCAATGTTTATCTTATCGGCTCTGACCAGATGTGGAGTCTGCATCCCACCAACGACATTATTGAACCCGTTTATTTTGGCGATTTTCCCAAACCGATGGGGAGCAGCATACAGGGATATGCTATCAGTTCGAACATTCAATCACTGCATACCATCGGAACAGATTACCTGAAGGAAGCGACCAAGCGGTTTAAACGGTTATCGTTCAGAGAAGCTGTGATTCGGGATGAGGTTGAACACATGACAGGAAGACATGGCGATGTGGTACTTGACCCTTCACTCCTACTGAATTTCGATGAGTGGGACAAACTAACGACAGGACCAATCATAAAGAAACCGTATCTGCTGACCTATTTCCTGAGTAATGACACCGACAATCCAGAATTCCGGGAGTTAGTGCGTGACTTCGGAAAGCGCAATGAATTGAAAGTAGTGGATATGTTTGAAATAGCCTATTCCCCAATCGACTTTCTGAATGCAATTAAATATGCTTCAGTTGTCTTTGCCGCCAGTTTCCATGCTACGGCATTCTGCATACTGTTTCGTAAAACATTCTATGCTTTCCAAAGCTCAGACGGTCGCGACATCAGATACATCAATCTGTTGAATGAACTGAATATTGGAGACCGACTAATAACAACTTGTGACATTAACACACTGAGAATAAGGAAGGTTGACTATTCAAAAACAGAAGCGGATTTACACAATCTACGTCAGAACTCATTTAACTATCTGAAGAGTCTATGAGAACAAATAGAAGAGCCAAAGTCAGCGTCGTGATACCGGTGTATGGCGTGGAGAAATATATCGAGAGGTGCGTAAGGACGCTGTTTGGGCAAACGCTTGATGATATGGAGTTCATCTTCGTAAACGATTGCACGCCTGACTGCTCGATAGATTTGCTTTGCAGTGTGCTAGAAGAGTTTCCGCAGCGCAAGGAGCAGGTGCGTATCATCAACCAGCCGCATAACATGGGAGCGGCGAAAGCCCGTGAGGTTGGCATCAAGGCTGCTACAGGTGAATACATCATCCACTGCGACAGCGACGACTGGGTTGACTGCGATATGTATCGCCAAATGTATGAAAAAGCCAAGGCCGACAACCTAGATTACGTGATATGCCGTTCCGTTTGTTATACGGATGGCATCAACCACACCCTTATAACTGACACCATATCCGACAACAGGGAGCAGTTTATAGAAGATATGCTCCATAGCGAGACGACAGTCTCGCTATGTAGCCGCCTTGTAAAGGCGGCTACATATCAGTCGGACAGAATTATGATTCCCTGTGGGCATATGATGGAAGACAGGGCTTATTCTATCCAGATTGCGTATTTCTCCAAGAGTTACGGATATGTGGAAGGACCTCTATATTACTATTTCCAGCACGGCGACTCGGTGTGTGGAAGGAAGGATGAAGCCTCGCTGGTGCGTAATTTCAAGGATGCCGCTGAAAACATGGTGGTCATTGAAAAATTCTTCAAGAGAGAAGGCGTATATCCACGATACAGTAAAGCATTGTGTCAGGCGGAATTCGTTGTGATGGGATTCCTGATGCCCCTGCTTGAAAAGAGCAACAAATACCGTAATATGTGGATGAACACATTCCCCAAGGCAGTAAAGGCTATATGGCGATCGCCCATGATCGGATTTTCGTTGAAAGTGAAATCGTTCTTGATATATACAGGTATATGCCCAGTAATATACCGACTAAAAAGAATCATATTAGTATGGCAAAAGTAAGTGTAGTAATACCGGTGTATGGAGTGGAGGCGTATATCCGGCGTTGCGCAAGGTCGCTGTTCGGACAGACGCTTAACGACATGGAGTTTATCTTTGTGGACGACTTCACACCCGACAGATCGATTGATTTGCTCAAAAAAGAAGTAGAACAATTACCCCCCCCCAGACGGAAACAAGTGCGCATCATCAACCTGCCACAGAACATGGGAGCGGCGAAAGCCCGCGAGGTAGGCATCAAGGCTGCCACTGGTGAATACATCATCCACTGCGACAGCGACGACTGGGTGGAGAGGGATGCCTATCGGAAAATGTACGACTGTGCAAAACGACACGACTATGACATAGTGATAGCTGACTACTGCGAGCACGACGGAAACAGAATACTACGCACGGTACATCAGGACATCAATGTAAAAGATCCGCTTCGGTCTGTGATAGCGTTTCCCATTGTTTGTTCATTGTTCAATAAACTCGTAAAACGGAGCTTATTGAACAATAATGAGATATACTATCCTATCTGCCACATGCAGGAGGACAATGTGCTCTGCATTGAGATGTTTTATTATGCTCTGCATGTGGGCTACCTTGAAGGATGCACGCCTATCTATAACTACTATATTAATCCCGACAGCATCTCACACCGGCAGGACGACAATGCCGACCTGCGACGTTGTCACGATGCCCATGCTAATACTGAGATTGCATGTCGCTTTGCCAAAGATAAGGGGTTCTACAAGCAATATGAGAATGAATTCCTACAGTTGAAAGCCAATGTGCGAGGGTTTCTCATGCCACTTATGAAACGAAGCAACCGCTACTACATGGAGTGGCTGTGTTGCTTTCCGGAGCTGAACAGACAATACCTGTTTTTGGCGGAGGTACCCGCATCGCTGAAAGTAGTCTTTCTGCTGACCCTCTGCGGAACTTACCCATATATTTGCAAGCTACGCAGTCTTTTACACCGATAAAACACGATAAATATATGACTTGGAACAACGTACAGTGGAAAATCAGGATGGTAATGTTTGATTGTTATAAACTGTTAATGGGGGGGGTAAATAAAGAAGTATCCATCTTCTGCAACAACTGCATAGGAGCCTTCGTGGCACATGATTTCCGCTTGCCTTTCAACAGTCCGACAGTAAACTTGATGATACCCCCAGCCGATTATATTGACTACATCAGCCACATGGCAGAATACACCAATGCAGAGATGCGTGAAGTGGAAAGTGAAAAGGAATGGCCCGTTGCATTGCTTGGCGGGAAAATACATATCCACCTAATCCACTATCCCTCGGTAGCCGCTGGTTCAGAGGCATGGCATCGTCGTGAACAACGTATAAACTCCGATCGTTGCTACTACGTACTTGTTGAAACCGACGGCTGTACATACAACGACCTGAAGAGGTTCGACAATCTGCCGTTTAAGCATAAGGTGGCTCTTGTACATAAATCTTATCCTGATATAAAATGTGCATTCAAGATAAACGGCTATGAGCAAATTGGTGCAGTGACTGATTCCTACTGTTTCCATCCACTGCTTCCTCTGCGGAAATACGACCAATTCAACTGGATGAAATTTCTAAAACAAAAATAGCTATGATACCTAAAAAGATACATTTTTGCTGGCTTAGCGGTGATGAATATCCACCACTGATCCAGCATTGCATCGACACATGGCGACAGGTGCTGACCGACTATGAGCTGGTGTTGTGGGACACCAAGCGATTTGACATCAACAGCGTGCCCTGGGTGAAAGAAGCTTTTGAAGCCAAGAAATATGCCTTTGCTGCCGACTATATCCGATTATATTCCGTCTATACGGAAGGAGGTATTTATCTTGATTCAGACGTGGAGGTGCTGAAAAGTTTCGATGATTTGTTACAATATAAATCGTTTATAGGCTTTGAAGCCGCTACAGAGAGTGTGGAGGCTGCCATATTCGGAGCCGAACCCGGCTGTGAATGGTGCCGTAAAGCGATGGAGTTTTATCGTGACAAGCATTTCTGTATGGACGAAAAAGGCGGTGTGAAGCTGGATGTCATTGCGCCTAATGTGTTTGGGGAAACATTAAAAACAGTATTCTCCGATTTTCCAACGGAAATGCCAGACAAACCTGTATTATTACAAGGTAACGGAGGCATTTATGTGTGCCCGGCCGAGTATTTCTCGCCACTGAAATATGATTTGGAAAAGAGCAATGGCAGTGAGAATAAATTAGCAATGAAGTACAAATCCAACCCAAATACCTATTGCATCCATTGCTTTACGGCTTCGTGGGGATTAAAGGTTCCTATGTATATCCGTATTTGGGACTATATAAAACGTCGTTTCTTAAAAAAATCATGATGGCTACTACCATTTCTGCAAGAAATTCAAGTATTGAGTTGCTTCGTATATTTACGATGGCTTCTGTGTTGATGGGACATTCGTTCGGTCACGGTGCTCATGGGGAAGTGTCTTACGATGGGTTGTTTTTGCTGTGGGGAGTATGCATCAATGTCTTCCTGCTTATCTCGGGCTATTACGGCATCAATCTGAGGGTGAAATCGTTTCTCAATCTCACCGGCATGGTATTGTTTTACCACCTCTTGTCAAGTGTGTTAAATATAGTTATTTTTAGGGGGGGTAAATGTAAACCATCTAATCAGTGCCTTTCTGCCTATCTCCCATAACTATTTCTACTGGTTTATAGCCTGTTATCTGATGCTGATGCTACTTTCTCCTCTCCTCAACAAGGGCTTGCAAGCTTTAAGCAACGGACAGTTATTGTTCACAATGGCGGTGATGATTTACATCAATTGCATTAGTGGTTGGCTGTTTAAAAACGGGCTCAACTCCAACGGTTTCAATATCATGCAGATGATATTTATGTACGTGATAGGCTATGGGCTACACCGGTTTGATGCGGAGAAGAGCGGAAAGATGTGGCTTTTACTTATGGCCTATGCAATGCTGTCGGTCATCAATATGCTGATAACGGACTACTTGCCCGACCGTTTTGGAGGCTACAACAATCCCTTTGTGGTGGCGAAATCGGTAGTGGTATTTTGCATTTTCTTGAGAGTACACTTTCAAAGCAAAACAGTGAACCGTATTGCCGCTTGTGTCTTCCCCTGCTATCTGCTGCAAGATGGAGCCGCCGGTTTCAGTTTTTATGATGTGCAATACGGCGTGTGGCAATCCCTGCAAAATTCTTTCGGTTATTTGGGCTTCGTCATCGTTTGTACTGTATGCATTTTTGCCTTGGCAATGCTTTTAGAACCAATCAGGAAGCGGGTGATGAGTCCCCTCAATGATAGAATTTATACTATCTTAAAACTGCATCGGATAGACGAGGTTTTAAGAGACAACACGAAATCATAATATACTTATACAGGTAATGAAAGAAATCATATTCTATTCTTACGGAGATTCAAACAAGGCATCCACTTGGAGCAATGTCCCTTATCTATTTACGAAAGAATTGGAGAACAGGGGAATCTTGGTGCGAAGGATAGATATATCACCCAATCGATTCATCAATAAGATCTGGCAGCTGACGGTAGCCAGATTCTTGAATTGTTTTTATCCGAATCATGAATATTCGTGGATACGTACCTCTCTGTTCCGTTGGTTGACTGAGCGGAAAATAAAAAGGAGCGTTGCATTTTATCATACAGCAGATTACTGCTTTGTGACCTGTTTTGATTATTATAACAGATATAGCGACATTCCCACTTTACTATTCAGTGATTGGACGTTCAACATATTGATCCAATCTCAAAAGAGACGAGAGTTGTATAGCATCGAGAAGTCTTTTGCTCGCAAACAAGTAGAAGCGATTCGCAATGCCCAAGTGGTGATTTCTCTATTCCCTAAAAGTGCTGCCATCATGCAGGAAGCTTACCCTAATGCTAATATCAGGTATTTGGGTGAGAATGTTATCAATAATCTTTGCGACACAGAATATCAAACAGAAGAGCTGATAAGCAAGAAAGAGAAATCGGATATCATCTTGTTTATCGGACAGAAGAAATATATAGAGGGAGCAAAGTTGCTGATTCATGCATTGATGGGAATGCGAGATAAAGGGAAAAACTATCAATTGCATATCATTGGTATGCGAGAGAATGATTTTTGTCAATTACCAGATTTTGTGAAATGCTATGGCTATCTGCATAAAGATATCCCCGAAGAGAATAGGATGTATTATCAATTGATGACAGAAGCTAAACTCTTTGTAAATCCCACACCGGTTTGGGCAGGATTTTCATCCATGATTGAAGCGATGTATTTTGCTACACCTATAGTGGTTTCACCTTACGAAGATTTTGTGGCAACATTTGGCAAAGAGATTACTTTCGGTTGTTACAACAATGAATTTAGAGAAGACTCTTTAATCGAAAGTATTGAGTACGTTTTGAATAATGAAAAGTATGCAGTGATGTGTAGAGAAGCTCATAGGGCTACGGAAGGCTATACATGGAAAGCATATGTGGATAAACTTTTAAAAACTTTATGAAAATCGAGAATACAGCCAGCGCCCATAACCCTACGCTTTCAATAGCCAAGGCATTGTGCATAATTTTGATGGTGGTAGGACATTCGGGATGCCCGGCATATTTACATGACTGGATATATCTGTTTCATATGCCCTGCTTCTTTTTGATTTCAGGCTATCTATTGAAAGATAGATATATCGACAACTTGAAACTCGCTGTTAGAAAGCGCTTAAAAGGTTTGTGGATTCCATACGTGAAATGGAGCATTCTATTCTTGCTATTGCACAATGCTTTTTATCGTATTGGACTTTACCCCAATATATACTCATTTAAAGAAATCATTATCAAAGCCTGTAAGACATTGGTATTTTACGGATCGGAGCAATTGCTATGGCCATTTTGGTTTTTATCTGCTTCATTGGTAGCTTCTATGATAGGATTGGTCTATTTAAAACCTTGTAGGCAAAAACGTAATTTAACCTTATTTAGCATACTGGGGGGGGAGATTTGTGTGCTTATTGCTGCTGTTGTAGATTATTCTCCTATAAAGATACCTTTGCTCGGTTCGGTTCAATGGTTGGCTGCTTCTTTCTTTTTAATGGGATATTTCTTTAAACGCATCCAAATCTTACAAATACCGACTTATATGGTTGCCTTAATGACAATTGCCCTTTCTTTAACCCCCATTTTATTTACAGCTGACATCAATGTAAAAGGATGGGACTGTCTGATGTTTTCTGGCACGGGCATTATGGGAAGTATGATTGTTCTGAAGATTTCAGCGTATTTGAGCAAAACAAAACTATCCGTCGTACTGGATTATATAGGTTCGAACACCTTATATGTGCTAACCTTTCATCTTTTGGCTTTTAAGGCAGTAAGTTGTATAAAGATAGTTCAATATGATATGGATTGGAAAAATTTATTGACTATTCCGGTTATAGAAGAATACAATCAACTTTATTGGTTATTCTATAGTGTTGTAGGATTAATGGTGCCTCTGATGATACAACGGTTGATTCGGAGAACTGCTTTGCCATTTAACAATAAGTATAAATGATACGCCAACGATATATAGACATCGTAAAAGGATTGTCAATATTATGTATAGTGCTGCTGCATTATGGATTAGGAGCATTTCCTAATCAAATAAATGTCTTTATTGGCTCATTTATGATTACGGCATTTTATGTCACTTCCGGATGGGTAGATGGAATGAGCACAAAAAAGTTGCCTATAAAGATTTTTATTCGAAAACGATTTGCTCAGTTAGGATTGCCTTATTTATATTGGTCTGGCATTCTTATCGCATTTGACCTTGTATTATGGTGTTTTGATTACTACGATGGCAAATACATCGCTAAGGAGATTTATAAGACTATCACTTTGCGTGGCATTGGGACGTTATGGTTTTTGCCCGCATTATTAGGTGGTGGCATAATATGGCATTGGCTAAAGCAGAAAAACAAAATAGTTTTATTGTCGTTTTTAATATTCACCATTATATATCAAGAGATATACAACATCTATTTAGCAGGCGGTGATACAGAAATAGCTCAAATCGTAAATGCTCCCTTTCGAACCATCCATAATATTTTGCAAGCTTGGGTAGGTATAGCATTTGGATATTATGCCTATAAATGGACTAAAATAAAAGGTCCTGCCGGCTTATTTGTAATAGGTGTAGCTTTTATAGGTTTCTCTTATATGGCGGCCAATTTTTATCCATTTATAAGAGGCTGGTCATATTTCGCTCCTTTATGGGGACCATTGGGACTTATTTATTTGTTTAAATCTGTAGAGAAATATAACCTATTCGGTTACTTCGTCTATTGGGGAAAGAATTCATTAAATCTTATGTTAACTCATTATTCCATTACATTAGTAATGGCGCAGATAATCTTTGAAAAGATTTTGTGCATTCCTTTCTATGGAAAGATCACGTTGGTAGCTTTTGCCTGTTCTTTGCCTATACAGCACCTATTTGTATACTTGGTCAATCGATTTGCTATAAAAACATTAGGAAAAACAAAACAATGATTAGTCTGTTTAAATATATCACACAACGCAATATTGCGGCATTTTTATTAGTACTATTTTGTATTCAATACATTCCATTGGAGAGTCGTGATGGCGTAAGCTATTTGAAGCTTCTGGTTTCTATGCTGTGCCCTTTTGTTATTATACTGAAATCCCCTTGGATGAGCAAACCGTTGCTCCTGTTTTTTGCATATTATAGTCTGGTACTTATTGCGGCTGTGAGCCACCCGGCTACTTTAAGATGGTCAACTGTTTTGTTCGCCCTTTCGTTTATGCTTATATATATAGCCTATTACAACTTGACCGTAATAAACAAAGTTTTCACAAAAGAATTCTTTGTGCGTTTAATAAGGGGGCTGATTGCGGCTTATGCCATTTTTTTGGTGCTTCAGCAATGTCTTCTTCTTGTAGGCATAAAGGTATTCGCTTTATTTAATTTAGTCCAAGACTTAGGTCGAGGAATTGCCGGAAATGCATTAAGCTATGAGCCCTCTTCGGCAGCTGTGATTTTATCTTTTTCTTTTCTTTCTCTGTTGAGAATGTATGAGATGGAAGAAAATGGCAAATTATCCTTAACCCAACTTTGGATAAAAGATAAATGGATTGTCATAGTTTTTGTCTATACGATGTTAGGGCTTGTGAGTGGAACAGCTATGGTGGGATTAACTCTTATCGCATTATATTTTGTTTCACCAAGGCAGTATTTGGTAGCCATTCCTATTGCCATTCTTATTCTCCTATTGTTTTTCAATATAGATTATTTGCCTTTGGAAAGGGCAAGAAATTCATTAATGGCCTTTATTACATTGGATAAACAAGCGGTAATGAACGCAGATGGTAGTGCTGCTGCCAGAATTATCCCTGTAGTAAATACATTGACTAAACTCGATTTATCCTCATGGGAGGGGTGGCTCGGACATGGAGTTGACTATGGATTAAGCAAATGGATTTTTAGTGACAGGGTGATGCTGGGTGGTATCGCTGATTATGGATTCCTAAGTTTTATCGTGATGCAAATAGCTGTTTACACCTGTATGATAAGAAAGTTCTTTTCTTTAGAAACTCTATTGTGGATGTTTTTGGGTATGATGACATTAGGAAATGTCCCAATCAACTGGGGTGCTATGATGTTGTTTACTACAGTAAGATATTTTCAAACGAATGAATGTGATGATTGACGTCTCTATAATAATCGTAAACTACAATACCAAGCTATTACTGGCCGATTGCTTGCGAACTGTTCACCAAATGACACGCGACATTCGTTATGAGGTGATTGTGGTGGATAACGCTTCTTCAGATGATTCCGAAGCATATATTAAAAGTCAATTCCCTGAGGTTGTTTGGATAAACAGTGGAGGAAACATCGGATTTGGCAGGGCAAATAATTTGGGCGCGTCGTATGCTACCGGAAAATATTTGTTTCTTCTTAATTCTGATACTTTATTGAGGAACAATGCAGTCCGAATGTTATATCAGTATATGGAAACCTATGCTGATAAAGACAGAATAGGTGCCGCCGGGTGTTGGCTACTCGATAATGAGGGTCATACTACTTTTAGTTATGGTGAGTTTCCGACTCCACGCAGTGAGTTTTCGTACATCTGGGGAAAGATTGTCAGGAAATCTCCTGCGACTATTGTAACAAAGACAAAAGAGGTAGATTTCATTACCGGAGCTGATCTGTTCTTGACGAAAACTGTTTTTGATAGTCTGTATGGTTTTGACTCCCATATTTTCATGTATTATGAGGAAACTGACTTGCAATATCGAATGGCTCAATTGGGGCTGAAAAGAAAGGTGATTAACGATCCGCAGATAGTTCATCTTGAAGGCGGTAGCTTTTCCAAAAGAGGGCTGTCGTATGGCAGATTTATGATGTCACAGATAAGTTTTAACTATTATGTGAGGAAGCACTATAAAGGAGTGGCTTATGGCTTATTTAGACTCTCCCTTATGATAGTACGCTTGCTTTTATTTGTGACTACCGATTGGAGTTTAAAAGAAAAAATAAAAGCATATAAGCTTGTACTGAATGGTAAAAGTATGGCTTGATAATAAAATTATTACATATGAATATTTTAGTCTTGGCAGCTTTCATATCTCCCACCAAAGGGTCGGAATATTCCGTGGCGTGGAATTATGTGAAGCATATGTCGAAATATAACAACCTGACGGTGGTGTATGGTGCCAGTGGGGATGTGTTGGGTGATTGCTTGGAAATGGAACGGTTTGCCTTGGAGCATCCTATGCCTCGTGTGAAGTTTGTGGCGGTACATGCCAGCAAGACCACCCATGCACTGAATTACCTTAATAGAAAGGGCATCTTCCCATATTCTTTTTATGTAGCGTTTAAGTCTTGGCAGAAGCAGGCTTATCAGGTAGCAAAGAAGTTGGTGAAAACTGAGCATTTTGACTTGTGCCATATGGTGGGACCGATAGGCTACCGTGAACCCGGATATTTCTGGAAACTAGGATTGCCCTATATGTGGGGTCCTATAGGAGGTGTCAATAATTCTCCGTGGGCTTTGGTGAAGCATCTGCCGTTGAAAGGGCGGTTAAAACATATATTCCGTTCCTCGGTCAACATATTACAAATGTATAGCAGTAGTAGAGTGAAAAAAGCTTTGCATGAAACAGATTTACTGCTGACCGCTACCACGGAAAATCAAAGGAAGTTTTATGAATTCTATGGGAAAGAGAGTATTTATCTGCCAGAAAATTGTATTGATGCAGAGATCCGTGTCAACGAAGAAAAGTACTGTCATCCTGATACCTATAATTTTATAATTGTAGGTCGTCAGGATGACCGTAAGAACAGTAAACTGTTCTTACGGTCATTGACTCATGTAAAAGATAAGGGCAAACTTCATGTAGATGTAGTTGGGGATGGACCAGCATTAAAATACATCAAACAATATGCTGCTGATAACAAGCTTGATTCATTGATTACATGGTATGGTCAGCTATCTCGAAGTAAAGCAGTGGAACTATTCAATAATGCCCACATGCACGTCATTACAAGTATCAGTGAAGGAAATACAACTGTTATTTGGGAGTCAATGAGCTACGGAGTTCCCACGCTTAGTTTAGATCATTGCGGAATGCATGATACAATAGATGAAGAAAGCGGTATTCGTATTCCCATACACAGCTATGAACAATGCGTGAAAGACATAGCGAAAACGATAGACAAGTTGCTCGGGAATCCGAATCGTTTTAAACAGTTATCGGATGGTGTGGTGAATCGTTCCAAACAATATACTTGGGATAAGAGAGAAAAAGTATTATTGGATTGTTACCAAAAAACCATAGAAAATCATAAGTTAAGAAAAAATGGGAACTAATAATCAAAAAAGAATATCGGTTTGCATAGCAGCTTATCGCCCGAATGATTATCTTCTCACAGAATTAGAATCTATCATGCCTCAACTGAGTGACTGCGACGAGGTGATTATAAGTGAAGATTATAGTATTGAATCTCATGTATATGAATCAGTTAAAAGGAAATGGGGGGGGTAAAGATACTTATCAATAAACATAAGAATCCTTGGCAGAGATGGGGTGGAGATATTAAAGGTTATGCGGTGACTCAGAATTTTCTAAATGCATTGCAACATGCTTCTGGAAAATATATTTTTTTGGCTGATCAAGATGATGTTTGGGCTTCTGATAGGATAAAAGAGGTGCTTCAATGTTTGAAGCGGCATGAAGGAACGTTGGTAGTATGTAATGCAAGTCTTATAGATGCGAGGGAGAAACAATTGAACAAAGCATTCATTACAAGAATCCCTTAAATAGTAAATTTCCTTTGCTAAACTGTTTAAAAAAGCCTCCATTTATCGGTTGTGCTTTGGCTTTCGATAGGTCTTTGCTTAATTTTTGCTTGCCATTTCCTAAAAAGCTAAACACTCACGATACTTGGATTACTCTTTGTGCCGTATTGAAAAGAAAGATTGTCATAATTGAAAAACCTCTGTATTTGTATCGTATCCATAGTAACAATGTTTCTAGAAATATGAAAAATTCAATATTGTTCAAGTTGGTTTATCAGCTCTATTTGCTAAAAGAAATATTGTGGAAAATATTGTTAAAGTAGTATTGTTGTCCAACTAGACACAAGTTATTCCCTATATAGATTCGCTGGATTACTTTTAAAGTTAAAAAGGATGAGTGGTAAAAAATTAGTTTGTTTCCACCTTTTCAACGATTACAGCGGCAGCCCGAAAGTGTTGAAAATGGTGTTGGAAGGTATGCTCAGAAAGGGCTATCGGATAGACTTGGTATCATCCAAAGGCGGTGTCTTGGATGAGTTGTTATCCTATGAAAACCTGCATAAGCACACATATCCTTATCGCTTTTCCAATAATCCGGCGATGACCATGCTTCGGTATTGTGCGGTACAGCTATATACTTTTCTGTTGGCTTTCCGTTGGTTGTTCCAGAAGGATGTTGTATTCTATATCAATACGTTGTTGCCCGTAGGTCCTGCGCTGGCAGGGAGGTTGATGGGAAAACGTGTGGTGTACCATTATCATGAGAACGCTTTTGTGAAAGGGGCATTCTACAAGACATTGGCTTTCCTTATGCAGAAACTGGCACACGAAATCATCTGCGTTTCTGCCTACCAAGCCTCTTTCTTACAGAGGAAGAAAGGGGTAACGGTGATTCCGAATGCATTGCCTAAGGAGTTTACGGACAGATTGCATCCCAATCCGGAAACGGCCTTCGAACGTAAAACTGTATTGATGCTCTCTTCCCTAAAGGAGTATAAAGGGACAAGGGAATTCATCGAACTGGCAGAAAAACTTCCTCAATATAAGTTTGTGTTGGTGATAAATGACTCCGAAGAAAACATAAACAATTATTTGGCAGCCAATAAATTACATGATTTAACAGGGGGGGGGGTAAATCTGACGATTTATCCACGCCAAGCGGATGTCACCTCTTTTTATAACACAGCTACCATCGTAATCGTATTGACCAACTCACGGCAAGCGGTAGAGACATTCGGACTGACGGCATTGGAAGCCATGAGTGCCGGGTTGCCGGTAATCGTGCCGACACAAGGAGGGATAGCGGAGATGGTGAAAGATGGCAATAACGGATACAAAATAGATGTACAGGAATTGGATGCCGTTGGCAAACACATTTGCGTATTGCTGGACAATAAAGAGTTGTACATCCGTATGGCAAACAACGCATTACTGTTTTCTGCCGGTTTTGACAGCGAGAAGGTTGTCACGAAATTAACCCAAATAATAAAGATTTGAGCATGGATAATTTGCAAATCATTTCCCGCCAGAATGATGTGACCCCATTCTATAACGAAGCCTCCATTGTACTTAATCTTTCCGACAAACAACGGTTTGTGGAGACATTCGGCTTGACGGCATTGGAAGCGATGAGTGCCGGACTGCCGGTAATTGTACCGACGGAAGGAGGAATAGCCGAAATGGTGGAAGATGGGGCGAACGGATATAAGATAGATGTGCAGGATTTAGATAGAATCAATTGTATGATAGAAGAGATATTCCAAGATAAAGATCATTATATTCGTATGGCCAACGAGGCAAATCAAGTTTCTTTAGGTTTTAAAGAGTCTGTAATGATTGAGAAAATCCTCACGATTTTAAACAGATAGGCAATGGTAATCGGGAAAAACACAAATGAAGCGAATCTTCTACAACTGGCTGAAGATTTTAAGAATGGGAAAAGGATGGTGCTATTTCTTGGTGCCGGAATAAATCTTGGTGATAGAACCAGTATTGAAGGCTGCAAAGAAATAGACTTGAGTTGGAATGGGCTGTTGAACGGACTATTTTCAGAAGCCTTTTCATTACTTTCTATCGGGAAAGGATTGTCTTCTGAAGACAGATATATCATGCAGAATTTGATTTGTGATCCGAATAAGAAAGAGGCATTGAAAGGATTCTCGGAAGAAAGTTGGGAATGCTTGCGCTCATATGCATCTTTTGAATTCCCGCCATTAGTGCAAGCTTCCATTATCAAGTCTGTCTTAGGGAATAACTACATTGATTCCATACGAAAGCACTTGTACCAACAATGTGACAAATATATAATGCGAAAGATATTCTTGAAATACTACGGACTAAACTCAAATCTTTCCGGTACGGGCAAGAGTAGACCTTTTTATTCTTTGTATCAATTGGCCCGGTTGATAATCTTGCATCATCCGATTATAGCAGTGGTTACCTATAATTTTGATAAGTTCCTTACGATAGCCATTGATATATTAAGGGAAAACAAGGAGGAGTTCTTTACTGAAAAAGAAATGGAGAGGGTTCGTCAGGATAGAACGGTGGAAGATGTATTTGGATCTTATAGCCATTCTTCACAGGAAAAGGACGTACTACCCATTTACCATATACATGGTCTGATACCGCCGTATAATGAATACCTTCCCGTGAAAGACAATGAAATCGTATTGTCTATGGAAGAATTCTATGAGAACACCCAGAACGTGTATTCCTGGCAGACTGCGACCCAGCTACATTTTTTATGCCATTTCACTTGCTTGTTCTTGGGCTCGTCCCTGACGGACATCAATACGCAACGAATGATTCATTATGCAAGCAAGATTGGTAACGATGATAAGATATACTATTTGCATGCCGTCTCGAAAAGCATGAAAGAAAAATTAAGCGAGAAAGAATACATGAGTTATCTTGGTCTAATGAACCTTAAGGACACGTTCTATACACAATATGGGCTTACTCCTATTTTTGACAGGAACGGGTATAACCATTTATATGATACGATTTTAAATTTTGTACTATGAAGCAGTATGATAATATACAAAAAATCTCAACAGGAATTAGCGGGTTGGATAAAATCCTGTTGGGTGGCTTACAATTGCCTATGTATAGTTCTAGTGTATCCCGAAACAATAAAACGCAAGGCATAATCATTACACTAAAGGGTTGTAAAGGCACTGACAAAACAATGCTTGCCATGCAAGTCATGCATGGTATAACCAAATCATTAAGGCGTTACAATGGTGAGGATGCTTTATTGGCTCCGGCCTTCTACTCTTTGGATAAGATGGATGATCAACTAAACGATATCCTTCTGGATTTTATCATCTCCCAGTGTACACGAAAGATGATTAAGCTCAAACAAGATTTGCGTAAGGATTCCCAATATAATAACAGCTTGTTTGCGGACATCATATTTAAAACCGACCAAAAAGTATATACCAGTCAGGAACAGTGTGATAACACACCGCTACTACCGGATGACCTTTGTGCCCGTATTGATAAATATATATCTGAAGGTATTGTCTTTTACAATATCCGTACGAACTCGTTGCATTTTAGGACAGCACAGTCGAAAGACACCCAAACCAATATGCTGTTTGAAAGAAAGTATAATCTTATTCATCAATATCTCAGTGATGTAAACCGATTTTCCGGTGACTATACCAAAATAGATGATTTCCGGAATGATTTCTTTGACGTGGAATTCAATTCCACAGAAGCGGACGATGTCCACGATAATTTTATCTATACCAGAACACCTGCCCATAGACTAACTCAAATAATATCAAAAATTCAAGAACGACAAAATAAGGGAAAGGACGAAAAAGAGACAAGAATAATCCCCTGCACGGTAATAGATGGCATTTCACAAGTCAGGAAACAAGAATTGGAAGGCTTCGAGATCTCTTCCATCGAACGTTTGCTCCGCGACACATCTTTGGTCTCCGTCATTGTCATAGATGACGTGGAGGAGGACATGTTTCATTCCGACATATCCATAGAAATGCGAAGAGTGGAGAATGATGAGGTAAATTATACAACCCATCAATTGCGAGTAAACAAGAGTGTCTTTCAAATGACCGCATACGGTTGGCATCAATATAAGAAGCGGGATTATGGTATAGAGGTATATCCCAGTTCTCATTTGTTGCTTCATCAAAAGCGATATTTACCACAATCCATCATAAATACCAAAAATGGAATCCTGGACCGAAACTATTTGCAATATCTGGATTTCAGCAAAGATTGTGATGAAAAGGAGCAGTATGTGGATTATGATAAAAGAAGAGTGACTGAGGAATACAACAGACTAAGATATTTATATGTGAGCCGTTTTTATAAAGCCCTGTCAACGCCGGATGATGTATTAGGCTATCTACTTGCTCAAAAGAATACGGCTCCTGATGGGAAAACAATAGCCATTATTGGCTATCCTAATACGTTTAAACGGTTCTTGGCGATAGGAAGTAGTTTTTGTGCGGCAAGAAAGGGTTACCATACACTTTTTCTTACATTTGATCGGCTTTCGTCCAACCTGTTACAACAGATGCAATGTCCCGCGTTCGCTTCAATGGAAAAGGCATTGCCTTGTGTTGAGGGGATAACTGACGAACAGGATGAAAAGATTGTCAACTATACCAGTGTCGGTACCGGACAATGCTCCCTATCCTGCCCATATAATTGTTCGCTAAAGAAATGTAAACGATGTTATGATTATCTTCATGTATTCAACGTAAATATGGGTTGCATTTCAGCAGATGAACTGTTATATTATCTGGAAGAGCAGTTGGAAATCTATTTTGATAAACAAGGTAGTAAAATTAAGCGGATCATTTTTGATGATTTGCAAAAAGTAGACTTTTGTTTCCCTCTGTTGAAAAACAACGACCTGTTCTTTGCCGCATTAAAAAACTTTTGCCAGAAGAAGGGTGTTGACTTGATGATTCTTTGTGATAAGAAAGCCGGACTGGTAGATGAATTGATCTCCCTGTCTGAAAATGTAATATGCATGTGTAGGGATAAAGACCCTCGTAAAGTTACCTTTTTAATTGAAAAGTTTGCTGGCAATATTCTTCCCAGTCAAATTTATGAAATCACTACAACCCATATATATGATTTATTTGAATGTGATTTTTCGAATTGTCGATTAACAGTTCCGGACAACATCGAAGAAATCGGCTCGATGACCGATTTTTGGAATGATTCTTGGAAAGATGGTTGCCATTAAAGAAAACCATATGGGAAATGTCCCCAAAAAAGAATCTTCTGAGGAATGAGCTGCCGTGTTCAAAATGCGGTTAAAACGATTCTGATTACACGGACAGGATATGGCTTTCCTATTCGTTTCTGCTATTTCCATTTTGCTATGGTCCTTTAGAAATTTTATTGAGGTAATGTATAGGAGGATATTTGTTAGTGAAAACGACTTTCATCAAACGCTTATTATCGAACGACTCTATTAGAACTGGTAGAAAATAATTTTGTTGGCATGAATTCGATTTTTGTTTATTTGTTTACCCTTTGGGCTATTCCGCATTCTTTTTTTATATCAAGAATACTTTTATCCACGCAGGCAGATGATAATATCCGTTACTATTTTAGCAAAACAGACCAAAAATAAATATGTCTCAATGACTGGCGGAGTGCCATCGTGAGAACCTTATCGCAAGAATTGAAAGGAGAAAATAGGGATGCAATCGCAAACAACCTGATTTCAATGAAGCGGCAACTAAAAGATTTCTATATATAACCTGACTCAGAATCAAATTCTAAATGAAGCAAATAGCTATCGTGGGCATACAAGGCGTGCCCGCAAAATATGGCGGCTTCGAGACTTTGGTGGAGAACATTATCGGTGATAACTGTTCTCCGGAAGTTCGTTACACCGTCTTTTGCAGTGGCAAGGATTATGCCACCCGTTTGAATACTTATAAGAATGTCCGACTGAAATACATTCCTTTGTTCCATGCAAACGGAGTGCAAAGTACACCTTATGACATTCTTTCAATGCTGAAATGTTTGCATGGATACGATACGGTGGTGATATTGGGTGTAAGCGGATGTATTTTCCTGCCGGTATTTCGGTTACTGTTTCGCAAGCGTTTGGTGGCAAACATCGACGGACTGGAACACCGGCGTGCCAAATGGGGAAAATTCACCAGATGGTTCCTGCGTACCAGCGAGGCGATGGCTGTCCGCTATGCCGATGTGGTGATTGCCGACAACAAGGGTATTCAGGATTATGTGAGGGAGACCTATCATAAAGAAGCGGTTTTGATAGCCTACGGGGGAGACCATGTGCTGAGAAATATATCAGAAGAACGGCAGATGGAAATCCTGCGGAAATACGGGGTGACACCGGGCAACTATGCAGTCAGCGTATGCCGGATAGAGCCGGAGAACAACAGCCATGTAATTTGTGAGGCATTTGCCTCCAGCGGGAAAGATATTGTGTTCGTGGGTAACTGGGAACGGAGCAAATATAGCCGTGGATTAAAACAGAAATACGCTGAATACAGCAATATACGAATGGTGAATGCGGTATATGACTTGGACGAGTTGTATGCGCTGCGTAATTGGTGCTGTTGCTATGTTCATGGGCATAGTGCGGGCGGTACCAATCCCTCTTTGGTGGAGGCGATGTTTTTCGGGAAGCCGGTTTTGGCGTATGATGTGGTATATAACCGAGAAACGACTGGGAATAAAGCCTGTTACTTCAAGACTGCGGATGAATTGACGGAACTACTGAACCGGAATACACCGGACGGTACGCCGATGAAAGAGATAGCCATGAGGCGATATACATGGAAATACATTGCGGAACAATATGAAATATTGTACTAAAGAAATATATAAGAACAAAAAAGATTGACAATGAGGAAAAAACGGTATTGGGGGGTGGTTGTATTGCTGTTGCTGCCGGCTTTAAAAGCTTTGTCGCAGGCACCGGTCAGCCCCAAAGTGGAATTGTTTGCAGGGGCGGAATTGCATTATCGGGATATCTTCTACACGAAGATGTACGAGGTTTTGGTGAACCTGACTCCCGGTCTGAAATGGCACATCGGCAACCGGTGGCAATTGGCCGGTCAGGCCATAATCCCCGTTTATAATGATTATGGGGATCGGTATAAGAAGGTACGCCTGAGTATGGCAGTGCTGTCTAAGGAATGGGACTGGAACGGTTCGCAATTCTTGAAAGTGAGCGGTGGACTGTTTGGACGGGAACGCTATGGGCTGGATGTGAAATGGATGTATCCGATTAACAGATGGCTGGCTTTGGACGCACAAGTGGGTGTGACGGGCTTCTGCTCGATGGCTGTAGATTGGGAATGCAGCAAGATGGAGCGAGTGACGGGACAAGCCGGAGTGAACGTCTATCTGGAAAAGGTGAATACGGAATTCCGGCTGCATGGTGGCCGGTATCTTTATGAGGATTATGGCGTGACGGCCGAAGCCATGCGCCATTTCAAGCACTGTACGGTAGGTCTGTATGCCCAATACAGTGACCAAGGCAAGGAGAACGGAGGTTTCAAGGTCATCATGATGATTCCACCCTACAAGCGGAAAGCCCGTAAGGTGATGGTACGTCCGGCTTCCAATTTCAGGCTGACTTACGACATTCAGGGACAGCCATACGCTGTGAAGATGTATACCACCGATCCGGAAGAAAATGAACGTGAAGGGCATTACGACCGCAACCGTCTGCAATGGGGTGCCAATCGGATGGAACCGGACTTCACCAACAAGGAAGGAGGCAGACCATGAGACAAATTACAATTCTGATAATCGGTTGCCTGTTCTTTTTCGGAAGCGGACAACTCTTGCACGCCCAACAATATACGGGCATGAGCGGACTGATCCATGTACCGAGCGGAGAAATGGATGAGGCCGGAGAGGCACGTGTCGGTGCGCATTTTTTGAACAAGGAATTCACGCCGGACAAAGGATTCAATTACGAGGGGAAATACAATACGTTGAGCCATTATCTGAGTATCACTCCTTTCTCATGGCTGGAAATCGGCTATACTTGTACTTTACAGAAAGGGCGTGCAATCGACAATAAAGGACAGGTCTTGGAAGGCAATCCTAAATTACGCTTCAAGGACCGTTACTTTTCTGTCAAACTGCAACCTTTGAAAGAAGGGAAATGGTGGCCGGCTATAGCCATCGGTGCCAATGATCCATACGGTACGGACAGCAAGGAGGGAACCGGGAAAGAAGGAGAAAGTCCTCAAAATGGGGACGGGAAAAGCCAATACTTTTCTAACTATTACATTGCCGCCACCAAGCATATCGGCTTGAAAGGTCACAGCATTGGCATCCATGTGGCGTACCGCCATTGGAAGCGCGACTATAACAGCAAGTGGAACGGCCCGGTGGGCGGCATTACTTATCAGCCTTCTTTCCAAAAGAATTTGCGCTTGATAGCCGAATACACGGGCGATGACGTGAATGTGGGCTTCGACTGGAAACTGTGGAAGCACTTGCTGGTACAATCTTCTTTGCAGAACGGAAAGTATTTTTCGGGAGGGGTATGCTTCTGCATCAACCTGTTGTAAAAGACCGACAATATGGAATATCCCTTGTTGCTTGAATTCCTTGACACCCGGTTGGAAGCTGCCCTCGATCAGGAACGGTTCAATCGGCAGACCATTCACTTGTATCGGTGTGGCGATAGTTGGCTGGCGTTGGAATATTCGCCATGTCTGTTGGAAGAGCAATTCCATTATAAGGACAAGAAACCGTTGATTTTCCACTTGAGGGACGGAAGGCGTGTGGTGATGGTGGAAGTTCCGGCCTCTTATGTAAGGAGGATCGCAGCAGGACATGAGACAGGTCGGCAAGGAACGGGACATATCACGTTGGATGCCGGTCGTCGGGCAAGTGATTATGCCGGATGGAAGGAATGGATTCTGGATGACTGAGAAGGTCCGGAAAACATCTGTCATGAGAGTTATTTATCATTTATAATTAACATTTTAATTCATTTTATTTATGTACAATTTTATGAAGAAAGGGGCTTTCATGCTCCTTGTTGCCTGCCTTGCGATGGGTATGGCAAGTTGTAGTGACGATGACCCCGATTACAGCAATGTAACCCCGCCTACAGTGGCTGTGACACATAGTATCAGCGGACGTGTGACAGGTGTTGACGGTGAGGGTATTTCGTCAACCGTTTCCATGGGCGGGACATCCGCAACGACTAAGGCGGACGGTACATTCGTGTTTGAAAATGTAGCCGCAGGTACTTATACCTTGAAGGCGGAAGCGGATGGCAAGGAGTCCAAAGAGACTTCCGTTACCGTGAGTGACGGGGACAGCAACAATCCGGTGTGGAACGTGGCATTGAGCAATAAAGGAACTGCGATTAACGTAGAGCCGGACGGTTCTGCCAGCGGTGTTGTCACTTCCGAGACATTGAAAGGGAATGAGGATGGAGAGATAGAAATGACATTGACCGCCCCGGCAGGTGCCGTGGAAGCCGGTACGCAAATCATTGTCACTCCCATCTATTCAACGGATGAGGTTGAACAGGCCGCAGTTCGTTCTGCCGTTACGAAAGCGGTTGGAAGTACCTTGCTGATAGGTACGAGAGTCAGCAGTTCCAACGCGTCGGCCGAATTGCAGGAATCTGTGACGTTAGAGTATGACGTGGATCCTGAGATAGCTGAAACCATCACCGCACAGAAATATGTGAACGGACAATGGGTGGATGCGGAATATACGGTAGGAACGGACGGGAAAGTCACGGTGACAGCTGACCAGTTCACCTCCTACTCGTTGTTATGCAATGCCACCATCAGCTCATCGAAAACATCGGAGGCTGTCAGCTTCTCTCCCGACTCATGGGACAACCTGTACGGAAGCGGTGACATGGCTGTTTCATCTGCTTCCTATTCCTACAAGATCGGTACGGATATCAGTTCGTCCGGCACGAACAAGATCACCGCTTACCTGATTGAGATCGTGGCACGTGCCGCAGGAGCAGGTGTGACAGAGGCAACTGGTACCTATCCCATCAATGTGACCCTGCCTGTCGGCACGGGCATGAGCATCAGCGGACAGCAGGAGGTAACCACGCTCACCGCATCCGCATTAGGTCGTAGCGTTTCCGGCAGGCAGTATGGGACGGTATCTGTCATAACCCGGTCTTGGAACCGCCAGCATACGGGTGGAACCGATTGACAGAACCGGTGTAAGATTAGCCTTTCATTCATCCCGATACGGAAGCCCCTGTCTGAACCCGGTCACCGGAGGAGACAGGGGCTTTTTCTATATTTTATCTATCCATTGAATTTTTATGGAAATAGGGAATATCTCATTGCAGTATAAGGTACTTCTAGGATACATGATATTGGTCGTGGCCGTTTGCGGCATGGTTTCCATCCTGTTATACGAACGTGACCGTATGCGTACGATAAGATCGGAGACAGCGGAGATACGCCGGATTTGGCATGATATCAGTACGGCCCATCGCCATATCACCGAACTTGCCACCGACGGGGAGTCCGTCATTGTCTGGGAGGATGCCGACTTCCGTGACTACCATGGAAAGCGCCTGCATACGGACAGCCTGCTGCAAACATTGAAATCGAGTTGTGGCATGTTTGTCCTGCCCGGACAGATCGATTCTTTATGTCATTTACTGGAGGCCAAGGAAGAGCATCTGTCCCACATCATGAAAGCCATCGCCCAGCTGGAGGAGGCAGACAGCCTGCTCGCAAACCGTCTGCCAGTCGTTGCCAGGGAAGCGGTCCGCATCCGGACGGTCACCCGGAGGAAGACAGGTGTCGCCGGCTGGCTCGGGGGGAAAAAGAGTGTACAGGTCCTCGAACCGTCGGAAGGGCTACGGGAATTGAATGACAGGCTGGTTGCCATGCAGGAGGAACGTAACCGCCGAATAAATGCATATGCGGACAGCCTGCGCAGGCAGAACAGGACATTGAACCAGAAACTGCACGTGCTCGTCACCCATCTTGACGGGCAAGCGCAGGCGGCGTTCATCAGTCGTGAGGAAAAAATCACGGAAGCCGGAGATTTTTCTTTCAAGCTGTTTGTCTTGGTAATCGTCTCCGCTTCCTCCTTGCTATTCATCTCGTTCCTGATCATACGGCATGACATCAGGAAAGAAAGGGAAGGACGGGCACAGCTCCAAAGGATAAACCGTGAAAACGAGGAACTGCTCGGTATGCGTAAACAGATCATCCTGACCATCTCTCACGATATACGGGGACCATTGGGTAATATCAACAACTGCGTGGAGCTGGCCTCGGAAACCCGTGAAAAGAAAAAACGGGAAGGCTATCTGGAGAACATCCGCCATTCCTGCCGCCATATACTGAATCTGGTGAACAACCTGATGGATGTTTATAAGATCAATGAGACCAAGGATACCTGTAACGAGGTTCCTTTCCGTCTAAACAACTTGCTTGACAACATATCGAAGGAATATGCCCGCAAGGCGGGTGGCCGGGCCTTGCTGTTCGAGCACCGGCATAAGAATGTCGGCGATATTACAGTGAGAGGAGACGCAGACAAATTGGAACAAATATTGGACAATCTGCTGACAAACGCCATCAAGTTCACCCTGTCGGGTACGATCCGTTTCCATACCGAGTACATGGCGGGAAGATTATATGTGGAGGTCGGTGATACCGGTATCGGTATGGATGAGGAGACATTGGAACGTGTCTTCCGTCCGTTCGAGCGTGCGGCGCAGGAGATAAACTCGGAAGGTTTCGGTCTTGGGCTTTTTATCACGAAAGCTCTTGTAAAGGTACTGGACGGAAGCATTGAAGTAGAGAGCCGACCAGGTAAAGGCACAACATTCCGCCTGTCGTTTCCCCTTTCGGAAACAACAGAAGAACCGGAAACAGAGGAGCTTCCGGTACAATCTGCGACGATACTTCCCAAACATGTACTGGTAGTGGATGATGACAGCATCCTTCTGAAAATAACGGAAGACATGCTCGGGCGCAACGGGGTGGAATGCACGACCTGCCAAAATGCAAAAGAAGCCATTCTCGCGCTCGATCGCTTGGATTATGATTTGGTATTGACTGATATACAGATGCCTGTGACCGATGGTTTCGGCTTGTTGAGATTATTGCGTAACTCGGATATTGGAAATTCCCGTACCGTTCCGGTCGCAGTCATGACGGCACGGGGTGACGGGGACTCGGGCGTGTATGTCAAGTCCGGCTTTTGCGGTTGCATACACAAGCCTTTCTCCTCAAAAGGACTGCTGGCCTTTATCTCCTCCGTTACGGAGGGCAGAAGTGCAGGCATGTCTCCGTTCGACTATTCCCGCCTGATGGAAAGTACGGACGACCGTCGCCATATGTTCGGTCTTGTCGCAAAAGAGTCGGAAAAGGATCTTGCCGAACTGGAGGAGGCTTTAAGAAAAACCGACCGGGAAGCCATGCGGAGGATCGTACATCGGATGGCTCCGGTCTGGGAGTTGTTAGGGGCCAACGATGTGCTGTCCGGTTATCGAAAACTCCTGCATGACAGAATCTCGAGCGACGAGACGGTCAGAGAGTACACGATGAGAATTATGAAACAGATACGGTTACTGATAGACGATGTAAATAATGAATTAAGAAAGAAAAATGATGGGGATGAAAAAGACTTTATTGATCGTGGAGGACAACCTGATTCTTTGCGATATTCTTGAGAGATGGCTACAGAAAGCCGGTTACGGGGTATTGACTGCTATAGATGAGCCTTCGGCACGCCGGAAAATCAAGGGGAATAACGTGGCGCTGGTACTGACGGATGTCCGCCTTCCCGAAGGGGATGGCATCAGCTTACTGGAGTGGAGCATCTCCCAAGGGTTACATATCCCTTTTGTGGTGATGACCGAACATGCCTCCATCGCAGATGCGGTGCGTGCCGTCAAATTGGGCGCGAAAGACTACTTGCCCAAGCCTGTCCACGAGGAGTTGCTGATGGAACTGTTACGGGGATTGATCGGCCTGCCAGTTTCCGTTCCCCCGAAGAAATCATTAATGAAAAGGCTTAGCGGGGCGATCCGGGAGACCGAGCGGATAGCTTGTCGTGTGGCTCCTTTGAACTGTTCCGTCATGATCCTTGGACCGAACGGTAGCGGAAAAGAATCTGTCGCGCAGCTGATCCAACAGCATAGCGGGCGTAAGGACAAGCCTTTTGTGGCGGTGAACTGTGGTTGTATCCGGGGGGAACTTGCCGCATCTGAGTTCTTCGGCCACGTGCAGGGGGCATTTACCGATGCGAAAAAGGATACTGCCGGGTATTTTGAGACGGCCAAGGGCGGTACGCTCTTCCTTGACGAGATCGGAAACATGCCTTCTGAAATGCAGACACTGCTGCTCAGGGTGTTACAGGAAAGAGTGTATTGTCCAGTGGGCAGCCGCAAAGAACTTGAAGCCGATGTACGGATATTGTCGGCCACCAACGAGGATATGGAGCGTGCCATACGGGAGGGACGTTTCCGGGAGGATCTGTACTACCGTCTCGCCGAGTTTGAGATACGCCAGCCCTCTCTCTCCGAATGCCCGGAAGATATATTGCCACTGGCTGACTTCTTTCGTGAGCAACATTCAGAAGAGATACGTGTGGAGACCTCCGGTTTTACCGAACAAGCCAAAATCTCCATGCTTTCCCATTCATGGCCGGGCAATGTGCGTGAACTTGACAACCGGATAAGACGTGCTGTCCTGTTGGCGGTATCTCCATTGTTAACCCATAAAGATCTGAATCTTAATGCGACCATCTGTAGGACAGGCGAAAAATGTAAAAAAGGCTTGATGGAAGAAGCAGAAGAGAAAGAACTAATAAGGAAGATTCTGGAAGAATGTGGAGGTAAGATCAGTCGTACGGCGAGAATGTTGGGGATGAGCCGTCCGACGTTATACAAGAAAATGGAAAGGTATGGGTTGAGATAGCATCTTCATCCGTTCCGTTTATACATAAGCCGGCAGATTCCGTTGGAGAAAGTTTTGCAACCAAGAAGTTTCCAGCGGACAGACCGGAATTCTCCCGTCAAGGGGATTCCACCACCATAAGAAAGAGGCAGCAGAAAAAGTACTGTCTCATCCACCAGATTATACCGAAAAAGTCCATCGGCATATTCCGCGCTTCCTCTATCTCCCACTCCTGCCAGATAAATACAATCCTTGTCGTGTTTTTCCTTTACATTCAGCAAGTCCATCAAACCGTAATGGGGGTAGATGTGGAATGTGGCCTGTCGCTGCCAGCGTGGGAAACCATATCGTTTGTTTTCCCTCACCCATCGCATAAGCATCTCGTCTTCATGCGGAAGGAACCCGTCCAAAGTGAGTGCCATGATAACTTGAATTTTTGCCATACCTCTTGTTAAAAAAGCATGAAACCCATGCTTATTTCGAACAGAGGCTCTGACAAAGCCCAACACAGAAACCCGCATGGGCTCATGCTATAAGGTATAGCATAAGCCTCACGCAATAGCCTCTGTGTTTTTGAATTTGTCAGATTCCTGTTCGAGACGTCTTGCGACTTATGTATAATAATGGCGGTCCCAATTGTCGAGACCGGCCTTATTTCTCTATTTTAAGTTTCAAATATACGGCATCTTTTTCAATAATCCGATCAGTTGGGGTATAATTTCTTCAATTACCCCTCCACTTGTCATGATTTGTCGGGCTTCTTTCCTTTTTCATCTTCCAGACCCAGTCGTTTACGGAGTTCAGGGTCATTTTTGATGCGACGCATCTCCTCATTGATAATAGCCTGCGCGTCCGCCTTGATCTGGTCGTAATTGCGTTGTATCTGTTGCATCATGATGTCGTTACCGTTCCTGTCCTTGAAGTCGTTGATGACCGGGATTTTCTGATAAGTCTTTTCTTCCGCACTGATCCTGGTATGGTCTACGACAATTTCGGCATGAAATATTTTCTGCTCTATCCTCTCATCAAAATTATCCGCCACTGCCCCGACAAACGTGCCTTGTGAGAGGTTGGCGATCTTTGATGCGGGAATGAGCGAATCTAGCTGCGTGTTGATAGAGGTGGATACATCCTGACGGTTGATGGATATGGACTGACGCTGCTGAAGCACCTTGCCGAAGCGCTCTGAAAGCGTTTTTGCGGTTTCACCGACCACCTGTCCGCTGAAAATATTCCCCACCGTGTTCTGGATGACCTTGGATTCTTTTTCTCCGTAGTCACGTGTCAATTGACTGAAATCCTGAAAACCCAGAAGCACGCCCACCTTGTTACTTCTCGCCGTCGCAATCAGGTTGTCAAGCCCACGGAAATAGATGGTGGGAAGCTCGTCGATGATAACGGCGCATTTAAGCTGTTTTTTCTTGTTGATAAGCTTGACGATACGGGAATTATATAATCCGAGCGCTGCCGAATAAATGTTCTGCCTGTCCGGATTGTTGCCCACACAGAGCAGTTTGGGTTCTTTCGGATTGTTGATATCCAATGAGAAATCATTACCGGTCATCACCCAGTAGAGTTGTGGGGAGATCATGCGCGTAAGGGGTATTTTTGCCGAGGCTATCTGGCCCTGGAGCTGGTCCTGGGCATTTCCTTTCCATGCGTCCATGAAGGGAGAAAGGTAGTTTTCCAGCTCCGGATAAGAGGTCAGGATGGTGAATAGGTCTGAGTAGGGTTTGTTGAGCAGTTCCACCGCATGGGGAAACGTACAGTAAATGCCGTTTTTGTAAATCTTTAAATACCAGATTATTGCCGCGAGCAGAATGATAGGAGACTCCACGAAGAAGTCCCCCTGTTTTTCGATCCAGGTGCGATTGAGGTTGAGCATTATCGTATAGCTTGCCTCATACGCATCGGAAATGTCCGTCATGAATTCCGGATTAATGGGATTACACCGGTGAGACCTGCGCGGATCGTCAAAATTTATGACATAGAACCGGGGCTTGACCTCGTACTTGTCCATATTCTTCAACAAAGAATTATAGGCGATGGTGGACAGGTCGTCAAACTTGTAATCGTAGATGTAGATCGCGAAGCCCTTGGCGATAAGCTGGCGGATGTAGCTGTTGACTATCGCGTAGGACTTGCCGCTGCCCGGCGTCCCGATAACCATGCAGGCTCGAAAAATATTGACTATGTTGGCAAATCCATTATGCCACCGCCTGTTATAATAAAATCTTGTAGGGAGATTCACCGAATACTCGTTCTCGATCAGACGGGTTTCCTGCATGAAACTCTCGTTCTCCATGTTGAAGACGTCCTCCATGAGGTTGTGCTTATGGAGCCGGCTCATCCACAGACCCGCCATCAACAGGCCAAGATAACCCGCGGTAAGCGTGCAGATATACAATATGGAGCCCACCGTGTGTGGCAAAGACAGCTCAAGCAGCCACCAGTTCAGAAAAAACAGCACGCTTCCAGCCACCAGGGCCGTATAGATCTTGTGCCAGGTGATTTTTTCCCCTTTGACCCCATGCGTGCCCAGACAGGAAACGGCCAGCAGAAGCACCGCCAGCAGCTTGGTCCAGAGGATACAGTTGAAAACACCGGTCGTGTTGTTGAAGTTTACCAGAATCCGGTCTATCACCTCAAGGTTCAGATGCCATGCGGTGATACTTGGATAGCAGTACACATAAACGTGTACCACCAAAAGAAAAATACTCACGGCCCTGCCGAACTCCATTATCTTGGCGAGAGCCCTCAAATCGTCTTCCTGTTGCATAAAAATTGTGGATAAATGGGTTGATACTTGTTTTGTCTAAATGCCACGCCTGCGTCCGGTCTTCTTTTTTTTCTTCATGCGGCGTGCAAAGGCTTCCTCCTCGTAATCCCGCGGATTGGTTTCCAAGGAGAGAATGCCTGCCGCCAGTTCGAGCGTGCTAGAGGATTCGTGACGGTGATGCTGCCAAAGTTCTGTAGCGGAATGTCCGCCCCGTTCCTTTTCGGGTATGTTTTCCAACCATTTGAAATAATCGTTGAACACATTGGCAGAAAACTCCTTGCCCATGCGTGAGCCGTTGAACACTTCCCGGCTGTTGTGGTCAATGAAGGTGACACCGTAGATACGTCCCCGCTCATTCTCACGGAAAACCACATCAATACGCCTTTGCCCGAGCAGTTCCACAAACCGTTTCCGTGAATCCGCCTGCCGCAAGGCACGGGCGATGTCCGCCTGTATGGAAGGTGCCCATTTCCCCTCTTTGAGGGCATTCAGATTCATCAGCATCCGCTTTTCCAACAGCTCATTCCCGAAGCGTTTGCCAAAACGGGAACTCTTGAACGGTGGGCTGACCACCTTGCCGGTATCATCCGTGACCGAATAGACAATTCCGGTATATGGTGTACCGTTGTATTCTCCCCTGACCTGTTTCGCCTCGATGTTGAGCGTGGACAGTAGCGCACTATATTCCCCGAAGGTTTGGAAACGATAGCTTTCCAATACGGCTTTAAGGGTATTGCCTACCTGATGGCGGACATCTCCCAAGGAAGCGTCCACCTTTCTTAGTTCCGCTTTCGGATTCCGCTTTTCCGCATCCGCTCCGTTTCGCAGACCGAAATCCACTTCCAGTTCCCGACAGGTGGTCATGGAACGGCGGTGTTCGTAGGCATCGCTGATCTTTTTCCCCTGTTCATCCACACAGACACTGACAATATGGATATGGGTATTGTGGGTATCGGCATGTTTGTAGGTGATGTAAGGCTGGTTCCCATACCCCATCTTCCGCATATAACGTTCCGCCAGTTCTGCCAGCCGCCCGTCGGTCAGCTGGTCTTCCGGTGCCGGGGAGAGGGAAATGTGCAGGACGGGCTTCTCCGTATTGCGGTTTGCCAGCAGGTAATTCTCAAAAGAGAGCAATGCCAGACGTATGTCCTCGCTTGGCAATCCGAGCCGGTCGGAAATCATACGGTTACCGGAAAGGATCTCAGCCGTACCAGCCGCTACCTTCTCATAGTTATAAGCAAGTGCTCCGTAAAGACTCATGCCATGGCTTATTTTTGCAACCATTTCCGCTCGTATTCCTGGGTTAGCGCCATGACCTTTTTACAGACGAGCATCAGCTCAAGACTCAATCTTTCCAGTTTATAGAGCAATGCCCTCGCCCGTTTCTCCCCGAAATTGTTCTTCAAGGCACGTACCACCTGGTTGTAGTTGTTGCCGACAGCCTGGAACTGTTTGTGGAATTCTGTCAGCCTGATGTAATAGTCCATCGTCGCCTTGTCTATTTTCACGACCTTTATCTGTCCCGAGAAGATGGATTTCTTGATGAACAGCGTGAGGTTGCCGGCTCCCGAATCCGCCAGCAACTTTTCAAATCTTGTGTTCTCCTCGGCGTTCAGGCGGAAACTGTACTTGCGGTCCGCCAGATCACTCTTGGGCTTTCTGCCCGTCCTTGTCCCTGTTGTTTTCTCCATACACATGAGATTTTTGGTTTGTACTTTTTTTCTCTTCCAGAATCCGCGACTTTGGAGCGGATTCCCCCGCCCCTCTGGGCGGGCAAGTTGGTTCTTGTCGGACAAAAGACTTTTTGTCGGACAAGGACACAACTTGCTCTGTTCGCTTGAACAGAGAATCCTCCTATGGTCGGATTGCCGCGCGACGTTCACGGTGTGCTGTGGTCCGGCGAAGTCAGTTCCTTTCCATTGTCTGATTCCGATTTTGCAAAATTAGACAGTGATAACCGATTGGTAAACAGCGTTTGATATGACATTTGATGACATCTGACGACATCTGATGTCAGGTAGGGGAAATGTTGGCGGAAGTTTCAAGAATAGCCGCTACTTTTGGCACAGTGCATGAGGGCATACATTGGAACATTGTCCTGTAAGATGTATTGCTTGCCTGCCACAGGTGGTGCATGACGCGAATGCGGTATCATCCATGTATGCGCAATGCCATATATGCCGCATGGCAGTCCTGCATGACGGAACACATTGCATCCGTGCAATGCAGTATGGGGTACATTGAGCTCCATATTACATGAATGCAATGCACCTTATACGGCAACACCCTCCGGCAACCGGCATTACACTGATGCAATATGGTATGCAATGTATTCATGCAAACAGGCAAGCAATGTGTCATTGCCATATACCAACGGATGCATTGCCGTGTGATGAAACGAAAAAATCCAGACAGATATGAAACAAGTTATACACTCTAAATTCAAGCCTATGAAGAGAGAACCTTTATTTGTCGCTTTGAGCAACCAGAAAGGCGGTGTGGGAAAATCCACGTTCACCGTGTTGCTCGCCAGTTATTTCCATTACCTGAACGGATATAACGTACTTGTGGTGGATTGTGATTATCCACAGCACAGCATCAGTGCCATGCGGGACTGGGAAGTGGGGAACATTGAAAAGAACGTGCATCTGCAAAACTTGCTGGTGGAACAGTTCGGAACAAGCGGCAGGAAAGCCTACAGCATCCTGAACTCCACCCCGGAGGAAGCCAGGGAGACGGCCGGCCTCTTTCTCGAAAAGTCGGAGCTGGATTATGACCTTGTCCTTTTTGACCTCCCCGGTACCGTGAATGTGCCCGGTGTCTTCCAATCCGTGATCAATATGGACTATGTATTCACTCCGATTACACAGGAAAGGATGGTAATGCGGAGCAGCATGTCTTTTGTCCTTGCCATCAGGGAATACATGCACCGGCATGCGGACGTACCCTTGCGTGGCATCCATATGTTCTGGAACCGGATGGACAAACGGGTGTCCAAAGGCCTGTATAACGGCTATACCGAAATTTTCCGCTCTCTGAAACTACCGGTGCTGGAGACCGTCATTCCCAGTGCGGAACGCTACAACAAAGATTCCGGGATGAAGGGGCCTCTGTTCCGCAGCACCTTGTTCCCTCCATCTTCCTCCGCACTGAAAGGCAGCAACCTGGACTTGCTAGTATCGGAGATGGAAACCATACTGAAACTTAAATAGATAATATTATGACTACCAAGAGAAGAATGGATTACCGGGTGGACGAGGATGCCTTGAAGCGCATGATGGCAGGGGATGTCACGGCATTGGAGGAAACAGTTCCACCGGCTGGGGCTTTGGAAAAAGAGGCCGTCCCTTTCCGGGAGACGCAAGATAAAAAGGCTTCTGTCAGTCCTTCTAAAAAGCAAACGAGGAAATTTCCGGATGAAGTAACCGGTACCAATGAATACCGGCTACGTTTTCTGGAAGCAAAGCTGGCGGGTACAAGAAGGCAGACCTATGTTAACGATACATTATACAGGACTGTTGCCAAAGTATTGCCGGTCATTGCTCCGGATATGTCCGTCCCGATGTTTTTAAACAGTGTCCTGTCAGACCATCTGGAAAGGTATCAGGACATCATCAACGAGATATATAACCAGGAAGCTACACAAAAACCGATAGAATGGAAGAAATAGTTTATTTATCGATACGGCTCGGCTGTACCGCTTATCTATTATATAAGGTATGGGAGCAGAAGAAGAGAATAGGTAAGATATGTGACCTGCTTTATACTCCCCGTAAGAAACCGGAAATGGAGAAGGGCCACCACCGGAATCCGGAAAATGCGGCAGATGTGATGGGTGCCACTCGTTTTGTCTATCTGGATGAGAATGCAGGAAAGACCGTTGCCCCTTACATGAGCCAGCAATTGGAAATGGGAAGCGACCTTATCGGCAAGGATGAGGATATTCCGGAAGATGAAGTGGAATGCAAACTGCCTTTGGAGGAGATGAGAATGCTGAAAGACGAACAGGAAAAACTGGACAGCCGTTCTCCCGAGACGGAAGCCATTGTTCCGGCAGTTACTCCCGCCGACTTGCTCAATGTAGGTGACGTGCTGTTCAATTTGGATGGTGCCGGTTCAGATGAGAACAAATCATACCGGGCCGCCATGACACTGCGTGCCATCCAGGAAACGGACATGTTCGAGTTGTTCTCCTCCCAGATGGAGAACAAGAAACTGATAGAGGAGCTGATGGAAAAGTATGTGGATGAGGAAGGGAATGCTCTGCCTTTAAAAAAAGAGAGGAACGTTTCCAAACCTGTCGCAGACTGGAGGAAGCTGGTCTGAAAAGGCAATATCATGTCCGGAAAATCCTGTACGCGTTGAAGTGTACGGGATTTTTTTATCATGTGCAACGGGGGTATCCTGAATTTGACCGGCTTTGCCGCCCATATCCTTCTCCATTCACTTTACATAAAGCCGTACGATGGATGACATTTGATGACATCTGGTGACATATGATGACACCTCTGAATCACAGCGTATTATTCCCTTTTATCTTCGCCGTCGAATTCAAATTTATGTCTTACCCAAACGATTCGACAATGAAGAAAAGAATCCTTTTTTCAGTGATGTGCGCGGCGATTGCCGCCAGTGCTTTCGCGCAGGGCCAAGGCCAGGGCCTTGCCGGTATCAACGAGGCGACCAGCCTCATGACCTCGTATTTCGATCCCGCCACCAAACTGTGCTATGCCATCGGTGCGGTGCTCGGCCTGGTGGGCGGCATCAAGACCTACGGCAAGTTCTCCAGCGGTGATCCCGACACCTCGAAAACCGCCGCCAGCTGGTTCTTTGCCTGCATCTTTCTGATTGTAGCCGCCACCATCCTGCGTTCCTTCTTCCTCTAAGCGGTATGGAGTATCCTATAAATAAGGGGGCGGGCAATCCCGTCGAGTTCAAGGGGCTCAAGTCACAATACCTGTTCGTCTTTGCGGGCGGTATGGTGACGGTGCTTCTGGCGGTGGTCATCCTCTACCTGGCAGGCGTGGACCAATGGATATGCATCCCTTTCGGGACCGTATCCGGCGGTCTGCTGGCATGGGCGGTGTTCCGGCTGAACGCCCGCTACGGCGAACACGGTCTTATGAAGCTGCTGGCGGAGAAACGCCATCCGCGCTACCTGATCCACCGCAAGAGAGTTTTCAGATTATTTGCAAAAAGAAAAAAACGACAATCATGAGAAATGTATTGAAAGCGGAAACGCTGGAACGCAAGTTCCCCCTGCTCTCGGTGGAGAACGGCTGCATCGTGAGCAAGGACGCCGACCTGACCGTGGCCTTCGAGGTGGAGCTTCCCGAGCTGTACACGGTGACGGCGGAAGAGTATGAGGCCATGCACTCCACCTGGATAAAAGCCGCCAGGGTACTGCCCGAACACAGCATCGTCTGCAAGCAGGACTGGTTCACCAAGGAGAGCTACCGTCCCCAAAACGGCGGGGAGGAACAGAGCTTCCTCTCGCGCAGCTATGAGCGGCACTTCAACGAAAGGCCGTACCTGAACCACCGCTGTTTCCTGTATCTGACAAAGACCACCCGTGAGCGCAACCGCCGGCAAAGCGACTTCAGCACCCTCTGCCGGGGATTCCTGCTGCCCAGGGAGATTACCGACAAGGACATGGCGGCCCGTTTCCTGGAAGCGGTGGAGCAGTTCGAGCATATCGTGAACGACTCCGGCCATATCCGGCTGCGCCGCCTGGAAACGGAGGAGATTACCGGCACGAAGGAACGTCCCGGGCTGGTGGAGAAATACCTCTCCCTCTCGATGGAGGACGAAACCGCCGTGCTGCAGGACATCTGCCTCAAGCCCGGACGGATGCGTATCGGGGACAAGCGGCTCTGCCTGCACACACTTTCGGATACGGAAGACCTGCCGGGCAAGCTCTCCACCGACATGCGCTACGAGCGTATGTCCACCGACAGGAGTGACTGCCGTCTTTCCTTCGCCGCACCCGTGGGGCTGCTACTCTCCTGCAACCACATCTACTCGCAGTACGTGTTCATCGACAACGCGCAGGAAATCCTGCAGATGATGGAGAAGAACTCGCGCAACATGCTCTCTCTGTCACGGTACAGCCGGAGCAATGCCGTGAACCAGGAATGGACGGAGATGTATCTGGACGAGGCGCATACCAAGGGAGTGCTTCCCGTCAGATGCCACTGCAATGTCATTGCCTGGGCGGAGGATGCGGAGGAGTTCCGCCGTATCAGGAACGACACGGGCAGCCAGCTTGCCATGATGGAATGCACTCCCCGGTACAACACCGTCGACACCCCGGTGCTTTACTGGGCGGGTATTCCGGGCAATGCGGGCGACTTTCCTGCCGAAGAGTCATTCTACACGTTCCTGGAGCAGGCGGTCTGCCTCTTTGCCGGGGAGACCAATTACAGAAGTTCGCCCAGTCCGTTCGGCATCCGCATGGCGGACCGGCAGAACGGCATTCCGGTGCACGTGGACATTTCCGACCTTCCGATGAAGCGCGGCATCATCACCAATCGCAATAAATTTATCCTGGGACCAAGCGGCAGCGGCAAGTCCTTTTTCACCAACCATCTGGTGCGTAACTATTACGAGCAGGGAGCGCATATCCTGCTGGTGGACACGGGCAACAGCTATCAGGGATTGTGCCGGATGATCCACGAGCGCACACGTGGCGGGGATGGCATCTACATCACGTATGAGGAGGACAATCCGATATCCTTCAACCCGTTCTACACCGATTCCGGACAGTTCGATGTGGAAAAGCGCGAGAGCATCAAGACTCTGATACTGACCTTGTGGAAACGGGAGGACGAGGCGCCGAAACGTTCGGAAGAGGTGGCGCTCTCGGGAGCGGTGAACGCCTATATCCGTAAAATTACCGGGAATCGGGAGGCAAGGCCGGACTTCAACGGCTTCTACGAGTTCGTTGACGGTGACTACCGCCGGATGATAGCGGAAAAGAAGGTACGCGAGAAGGATTTCGACATCGACGGCTTCCTGAACGTGCTGGAGCCTTTCTATAAGGGGGGCGACTACGACTTCCTGCTGAACTCCGACAAGGAACTGGACCTGACAAACAGGCGGTTCATCGTGTTCGAGCTGGACAACATCAGCGGCAACAAGGTGCTGCTGCCTGTGGTGACGCTGATCATCATGGAGACCTTCATCGCCAAGATGCGCCGTCTGAAAGGAATCCGCAAGGTAATATTGATAGAGGAATGTTGGAAAGCCCTTATGTCCGCCAACATGAGCGGCTATATCCAATATTTGTTCAAGACCGTCCGTAAATATTTCGGTGAGGCCGTAGTGGTGACCCAGGAGGTGGACGACATCATCAGCTCCCCGATTGTGAAGGAGGCCATCATCAACAACTCCGACTGCAAGATTCTTCTGGACCAGCGGAAATATATGAACAAGTTCGAGCATATCCAGCGGCTGCTCGGCCTGACGGAGAAAGAGAAAAGCCAGATACTCTCCATCAACCAGGCGAACCATCCCGGACGTTTTTACCGTGAAGTCTGGATAGGGCTTGGTGGCACCCGTTCGGCGGTCTATGCTACGGAAGTGAGCGCGGAAGAGTATTTCACGTTCACGACGGAAGAGTCCGAGAAGCTGGAAGTGCAACGGCTTGCCGAGGTGCTGGACGGCAACCTGGAACTTGCCATCCGCCGGATGGCAGAGAGAAAACGAGAGGAACAAAGACAAGTATCAACCCCAAAAAGAGAACAATGAGAAACAAATCCCTTATGAGACTGGCGGTGTGCCTGATCGGTATGGCCGCCATGGTATTGCAAGGCTGCTCGGAGAGCGGCACCGACCGTGACAAGCTCTGCGGCTCGTGGAGCAGCGTGGAAGGCAAGCCGGACGTGCTGGTATATAAGGAAGGGGAAGCCTACAAGGTGACGGTGTTCGCCCGCAGCGGAAAGATGCGCCGTCTCAGGCCTCAGACCTACCTGCTGGTTGAGGAGAACGGGAACCTGTTCATCAACACGGGGCACCGCATCGACATCTCCTACAACGAGGCCGCCGACGTGCTGACCTTCTCCCCGAACGGTGACTATGTGCGGAAGGAGGAACGCCCATGAAAGCGAAGTCACTCCTGATCGGAACGGTACTCGCCCTGTGCGGCACCGGCGCCAATGCCCAGTGGGTGGTGACCGATCCCGGCAACCTTGCCCAAAGCATCATCAACATGTCTGACAACATCGCCCATACCTCGAAAACGGCGGTCAATACGGCCGACAGCTTTGCGGAGACGGTGAAGATTTACGAGCAGGCCAAGAAGTATTACGACCAGTTAAAGGCGGTGAACGACCTGATACAGGACGCCCGCAAGGTGCGTGACATCATCCTGATGGTGGGCGACGTGTCCGACATCTATGTAACGAACTTCGGCAAGATGATGAACGACGGGAACTTCTCGCCCCGCGAGCTGGACGCCATCGCCTTCGGCTACACCCGCCTGCTGGAGGAGAGCAACGGCGTGCTGCAGGATCTCAGGCAGGTCATCAACGTGAGCACGCTCTCCATGACCGACAAGGACCGCATGGACGTGGTGGACCACTGCTACTATGAGATGCGCCGCTACCGCAACCTGGTAAGCTACTACACGAACAAGAACATCGCCGTGAGCTATCTCCGTGCCAGAAAGAAGAACGACCTGGACCGGGTGATGCGGCTTTACGGGAATGAAACCTCCAAATACTGGTAGCCATGATGCCGTTGTCGATAGATTTTGCCAACCTGCATACCATACTGGCGACCCTGTATGACGATATGCTGCCCCTCTGCAAGGACATGATGGACGTGGGAAAGGGACTTGCCGGGCTGGGTGCCCTGTTCTATGTCGCCGTCCGCGTGTGGCAGTCGATGGCCCGTGCCGAACCGATAGATGTCTATCCCCTGCTGCGTCCCTTCGCCATCGGCATCTGCATCCTGCTTTTCCCCACGCTGGTGCTCGGCACGCTGAACACCGTGCTCAGCCCGATAGTACAGGGTGCGCACAAGATGCTTGAGGGGCAGACGCTGGATATGGAACAGTACAGGGCGCAGAAGGAGGAACTGGAAAGGGAGGCCATGTTGCGCAATCCCGAAACCGCCTACCTGGTGAGCGACGAGGAATTCGACCGTCAGCTGGACGAGCTGGGCTGGTCAACGGTGGACACCGCCTCCCGCCTGGGCATGTACGTGGAGGTGGGGATGTACAATCTGGAGAAGAAAATCCGTGACGCCTTCCGCAGCCTGCTGGAACTGATATTCGCGGCGGCATCGCTGCTGATAGACACCGTGAGGACCTTTTTCCTTGTCGTGCTCTCCATACTGGGACCGGTGGCGTTCGCCTTCAGCGTATGGGACGGTTTCCAGTCCACGCTCGGGCAGTGGTTTACGAGGTACATATCCGTTTATCTCTGGCTTCCGGTCAGCGACCTGTTCAGCACCCTGCTCGCCAAGCTCCAGGTGCTGATGCTCCAAAATGACATTCTGGAATTACAGAACAACCCCGACTACTCGATAGACAACTCAAATAGCGTCTATATCATATTCATGCTGATAGGGATTATCGGGTACTTCACCGTCCCGACGGTAGCGGGCTGGATCGTACAGGCGGGCGGAGCTGGAAACTTCAGCCGTAACCTGAACCGCACGGCCACGAAAGCGGGCGGTTTCGCTGCCGGGGCGGGCGGTGCCGTACTGGGGAATATCGGGGGAAGACTGCGGGGCAAATAGGCTCTATGGCAACCCGTTTCCGTGAGTCGGGCAACTTGGATTACCGGGTTGGGCGACTTGTCGGAAGGAGCCGCCCGGTCATACCGGAAACATTTATTTATTCATTCAAACCAATCATTCGCTAAATGGAATTCAAGTCATTGACCAACATTGAGAGCAGCTTCAGGCGTATCCGGTTGATGCTGGCTGTCTTTACCGGCTGCTGTGCGCTCGTCACCGGCTATGCGTTGTGGAGCTCGTACCGTTTCGCCGAGAAGCAACGGGAAAAGATCTATGTGCTGGATAAGGGCAAGTCGCTGATGCTCGCCCTCTCGCAGGATCTTTCACAGAACCGCCCCGCCGAGGCGCGGGAACACGTCCGGCGCTTTCACGAGCTGTTCTTCTCGCTCTCCCCGCAGAAGGACGCGATCGAGCACAATATAGGCCGTGCCCTGCAGCTGGCGGACAAGAGCGCCTATCACTACTATGTGGACTTTGCCGAAAAGGGATATTACAACCGGCTGATTTCGGGCAACATCAACCAGGTGGTACACGTGGACAGCGTGGTGTGCGACTTTGCCGCCTATCCCTACAAGGCGCATACATATGCCCGGCAGCTGATCATCCGTGAGAGCAACGTGACCGAGCGGAGCCTTGTCACCTCCTGTTCGCTCCAGAATACGGGACGTTCGGACGACAATCCCAACGGGTTCATCATCGAGCAGTTCACCATACTGGAGAACAGGGATATAAGGAGTGTGGAACGATGAGAAGGAAACCTGCCGTCTTAAAACGTGCGGACAGCCGTATCCGGCTGTTCTGCCGCCGGCTGACCGGAAAGCAGCGCATTGTCTTGACAAGTGTCGTCTCGCTTCTGTTCACGGCAGCCTGTCTGTACTCGGTTGTCTCTTCCGTGTCCCGTTTGGGGGAACGGAAGGGCGACATGAAATCCGGGCATATCCGGCCCGTCATGTTACGGCCGGAAACAACAACCATTCATTCAAACATCCAGAAACATGAAAATGGACTTTCAGAAAATCAGGGAACGGCTGGGGCTGTCGAGTGACAAGCCGCTGACTCCCGAAGAGAAGCGCCGACGCGCGAGGTATATTGTCTATCCGTTCTTCTGCCTGCTGTGCGCCGGATTCCTCCTGCTGGTATTCAGCCCGTCGGAAAAGGAGAAGGCGGAAAAGGAAAAGGGCAAGGGATTCAACGTGGAGATGCCCTCGCCGAAAGATTCGGAAATGGAGGGCGACAAGGTAAGTGCCTACGAGCAGGAAGCACTGGCGAAAAAGGAAAAATGGCGCAGGGGAACCTTCCAGGAGATGTCCGAACTGCTCAACAAGGACAGTCAGGATACTGCCGGCCTTACCGCAGGAAAAGCCAACACGGAACTTCCGCCGGAACTGGAAACGGGGAAATCCCCCGGCTCCGTCCATTCCTCTGCGGAAGCCTACCGGAATATGAACCGCTCGCTAGGTGCTGTATATACCCGGAATGAAAATCAACAAGATGCCGATCTGCTCCGCCGTATAGAGGAACTGGAAAAAGAAAAGAGAACGGCGGAAGGACAGCCGGAAGGACAGACCCTGGAAGAAAAGATGGCACTGCTGGAAAAGTCTTACGAGCTGGCCGCCCGGTACAACGGGAAGCAGCCGGATGCCCCGGCTGCCGTGAATGGCCGGAGCGCCCGGAAAGACAGGACAGCCGTCCGCCCGGTGAAACAGGTACAGAATCAGGTGGTGTCATCGCTTGCACAACCTATGGGCAATGAGGATTTCATCGCCGAATTTGCGGGAGAGAGGAATACCGGTTTCCACACCCCTATAGGCAGGACACTCCCTTCCGGCAGGAATACCATCGCCGCCTGTGTACATGGTACGCAGACCGTATCGGACGGGCAGGTGTTACGCATCCGGTTGCTGGAGCCGATGGCGGTGGACGACCGGCTCATTCCCCAAGGGACGGTATTGACCGGCGGTACACGCATCCAGGGGGAGCGGATGGACATCCTTGTAGAGACGGTGGAATACAAAGGCACGCTGTTTCCTGTGGAACTGGAGGTATATGATGTCGACGGACAGCAGGGAATCCTCGTGCCGAACTCGATGGAGTATGACGCAGCTCGTGAGATAGCCGCGGGTATGGGCACCTCAATGGGGAGCCGCATCAACATCTCGACGGATGCCGGGGCGCAGATTGCCTCGGACGTGGGCAAGGGGGTAATACAGGGCGTGTCGCAATATGTGGAAAAGAAAATGCGTGCGGTGAAAATCACCCTGAAAGCCGGACACCGGCTGTTGCTGCACTCTCCCGAAAAATGAAAAGAGAAAAGAAACCAACCATTTATTCACCAACCAATCAAGAACGCACATGAAGAAGATTCTGATGATGTTTGCCCTGATTATGGGCGCAGTGGCTGCATACGCGCAGCAAAGCAGCGGGGATTATTACGAGGGATTGAGCCGCAAGATCGGCTTCAGCCAAATGATTCCCCCGCATGGTCTGGAAATCACGTATGACAAGACCGTACATATAATTTTCCCCTCTCCCGTAAGATACGTGGATTTGGGTTCCCCCAACCTGATAGCGGGCAAGGCAGACGGTGCGGAGAACGTCATCCGTGTGAAGGCGACCCGGAAACATTTCCGCAGTGAAACCAATATGAGCGTGATAACCGAGGACGGCAACTTTTACACATTCAACGTCAAGTATGCCGACGAGCCGTTGCTGCTGAACGTGGAGATGTGCGACTTCATCCATGACGGGGAGTCGGTTAACCGTCCGAACAATGCGATGGAAATCTACTTGCAGGAACTCGCCGGGGAGTCTCCCCGTCTGGTACGGCTGATCATGAAATCCGTGTATAGGCAGGACAAACGCAAGGTCAAGCACATCGGCAGCAAGCGGTTCGGGGTTCAATACCTGCTCAAGGGGCTTTACGCACATGGCGAGCTGCTCTATTTCCATACCGAGGTGAAGAACGCCACACACGTGCCTTTCGATGTGGACTTCGTAACTTTCAAGATTGTAGACAAGAAAATCGTGAAGCGTACCGCCATGCAGGAGCAGATCATCTATCCGCTGCGTGCCTTCAACTATGTGACCCGTGTGGACGGGAAGAAGAACGAGCGGACGGTGTTCGCCCTGCCCAAGTTCACCATCCCCGACGGCAAGAAGCTGGTCGTGGAGATGTACGAGAAACAGGGTGGCCGCCATCAGTCGTTTGAGGTGGAGAACGAAGACCTGGTACGCGCCGGGACTGTCAATGAACTGAAAGTAAGATGAGTGCCATGAAAAGAAACTTCATCTTTATTATCCTCCTGCTTGCCCTCTTTACGGGGCAGGCGGAAGCCCAGCGCCGGCTGCCGGGGATGAAAGCCGTCCGCTTTACCGCTGAAATGGCCGACGGCTTTTACAGCCGGGCAGACCGCCATGATGCGGGCTACGCCTTTTCGCTGGCTGTTGCCACTTACACAAAGAAGGGGAACCAGTGGGTGTTTGGCTGTGAGATGCTACAACGTAATAACCCTTATCGGAACACGTATGTCCCACTGTCGCAGTATACAGGGGAAGGCGGTTATTATCATACAATCCTTTCCACATCCGGCAAGTCTTTCTTTCTGAACCTCGGCGCTTCCGCCTTGTTGGGCTACGAGGCCGTGAACAACGGAAACCGCCTGTTGGATGACGGAGCCGCCTTGCGCAAGTGTGAGTCCTTCATCTATGGAGGCGCGGTGACACTGGAAGCGGAGGGATACCTGTCGGACAGGATAGCCCTGCTGATACGCCTGCGTGAGCGTTTCATGTGGGGTGGCGCATCCGGCCGCTGCCATTTCCAGTATGGAGCCGGAATCAAATACATTTTCTAACCTTAAAAAGAACAGATACCCATGAAAAGAAGAATCCTTGATATGGTGATGGCCGCCTGCTGCATGGCGGTTTCCTTCCTTGGTCTTGCCGCTTGTGACAATGAACTGGACATTCAGCAGGAATACCCGTTCACGGTGGAGTCCATGCCGGTGGCGGATGAGATAGCCGGTGATGAGACGGTGGAAATCCGTCTGGAAATCAAGCCGTCTGGAAATTTTACCGGAACGGTCTATACACTGAGGTATTTCCAGCCTGACGGAAAGGGCAGTCTGAAGATGGAGGACGGCACGGTACTGAAGCCCAATGACCGTTACCTGTTGAACGAATGGAAATTCCGGCTCTACTATACCTCGCAGAGCGACAAGGAGGCGCAGACCATTGACCTCTATTTTGAGGACAACTGGGGAAACTTGCAACAGCTGACGTATGATTTCAATGGAAAGGAAGCGGAGGAAGACAATAATAATACGGAGGCCGCATGAAAAGAATACCGGTTATTATGATTTTTCTGTCACTTGTTCTGTATGGCAAGGCAGAAAATCCCCCGTCTGACAAGGATAAGGCAGTAGCCTGCATCAAGCGGTGGGAAGGCTGGCACCGGGGGAAAATGCCTTACATCGGTTACGGACACCGCCTGCTCCCCCATGAGAAGCTGACCGAGAACCTGAGCGAGGCACAGGCGGACTCGCTTTTGAGATGCGACCTTGAACGGTGCCTGAAGGTATTCCGTAAATATGGAAAAGACTCGCTTCTTTTAAGTCTGTTAGGCTTTAATGTGGGCTGTTACCGTCTGGTTGGAGACGGGAAGATACCCAAAAGCAGACTGATTCAAAAACTGGAAAGTGGCGATCGGGATATTTACAGGGAATATATATCGTTCCGCTGTTATCGGGGAAAAGTCATTCCAAGCATAGAGAGAAGAAGGAAAGAGGAGTTTGAACTGTTCTATATACCCTAGATTGAAATTATGCAAAGCCGTGAACGGACGCTTGCCATCGCCGTTCACGGCTTTAGTCTTAGCCACTCTTAATTTACCTTTACCCGGTTCATCAGCTGCCCCGATATTTCGTGCAGCTCCCGGCAGCGTTCCGGCTGCTGTTCCCTCGCAAAGGCGGTGATTCCCTGTGTCAGTTTCCAGAGCGTGGCCCCGCCTGTCACTCCGTCGTCAGGATTGTTGTTCATAAGCAGTTTTTCCACCTCGCGTCCTTCGTTTTTCAACAAGGCTCCTTTCTGCACCAGATTCTTCAGTTCCTTGTCGAAATCCACGTCAATTTCCGATGCGCCTTGAATTTCGATGGCCTTCTGCATGATGGTGTCTTTGCTGTACAGCCCTTTGGTCAGGTCGGAAACTGCCGATACGGTGGTCTGCGTGTCCAGTTCATAGGTCTTTTGGGAAAGGGACAGGGAATCCGGCAGTCTGCCTCCAAGGTGCACCTGCCGCATGACGGATTCCCGGACCATCCCGTTCAGGCACGCCCCGTTGAGCAGGAACGACCGCATGTCCACCGAGCCGTTGCCATAGTCGGATGTGGAGAAGCGTGCTCCTGCGAAGATGATGACCGTCCCGTTCTTACGGGTGGGTATCTCTATCGGAGTGGGCAGAATCGTTTCGCACCATACTTTCGTGTCGCTCATATAGGCGTCGGACACGACCGCCCCCTGTCCTCCCGCCTCACGGATGAAAGCGGTCAGGATGTCCACCGAGTTGAGCCGGCGGTAGGAGTCCGACAACACGCCCCGGACCTCCATGCCTACCGCACGTATCAGTACCCGTGTGCGCTCGGTCCATCCCGAATGTTCGTTCAGGATGGTGGCGCACAACTGTTTCTGCCAGGCATCTCCGGCGGAAAGCTCGCGCAGGTATTTGGCGGGAATGCCCATCTTCTCCGAAATCTGGCTTATGGCGTTGCCGTGCAGGTTGAAGTTCCCTTCGGGCATTGCCATCTGTACCCTTCCTTCCGCTTTGAAGGAGATAACGGGGCGTTCCTTGCTACGTTGGCTTACCCCGATGGGAGCGATGAAATCCTGTGCGATCCGCCCCTCACTGAGCAGACGGTTGATGGTGTCCATGACATCCCCCTGCCTGCCTTCTATCATTCGCCGTACCTTGTTGATGACTACCTGGTTGAGTCCCTGCTGTTTCTGTACCGGTGCAGTGGCCGGCATGACTGTTGCTTCCATATTTTTTGTTTTTAAAGTTGATAAATCACAATTTGTTCTTATGGCTTGTCTTGCTTGTTTTAGTAAATTCAGATCTGTACTCTTCTGACAGACGGATATAATCCTTTTCGCTATATCCGGCCGGTCCGAACAGTTCATAATATCCGGGGAAGGGTTTTCTTTCCGTTTCCGGTATATGCGTGCTGGTTTCCTTATGGCAACAGATGATGTGCCGGACAAACCGGTAGCACTTGCAAAGATCCGCCAGGATGGTGTACTCGTTGTCCGTATGAGGTTCATAATATCCGCAGGAGAGATTGACGCAGGATACTTCCAGCCCGTTCCTTTTCAAGGCCGCCACATCCGTAGCCAGTCCCTGTGCCGGCTTGTAGCCGTACCTCCGGAAATCTATAGCTGAAATGAAGTCATTGGAGCAGAGCTTCATTCCGTTGATTTGTGTTACCATATCCCCGTTCCCTTTCCGGTCACACTGAATCACGAAACGGCAGTCGGAAAAGAAGGACATATCGGCATGGCCGCTGCCTATGCATCCCACCTCCTCCTGTACGAAGAAGGCGCATTTCACCGCCTTGAAATCCTCCAGGCATTTCAGGCAGATCCAGATGCCGTTCTTGTCATCCGCGCCGATTCCAGTCATCCGTTTACGCTTGTGATCATAGCCGACAATCATCGAGTCCGCCACAAGATGGGCCACATAGGAGCCTGTCTTGCGCCGGTGTACCTCGTCCATGTGCGCCACGACACAGGGGTAGCTTTCCCGGTTGCCTTTGACCGCGTAGATGTTTCCGTGCCGGTCTTGCCGGAAAGGAATCCCCATCCGCCTGAGTTCCCCGATGATGAACCCGGCTATCTTCCCCTCCTTGCCGGAGGGGGAGGAGATGTTGTAAAGAGCCATTAATTTTTCCATGATACTGACTTTTTAGGAGATGAACAACTTTTCGATTTGCAGGTACCGTCTGAACTCCGGTACGGGACGTCCCTTCTTGAAGAGGAAGGACGGATATTTCTTTCCCTTGTATTCCACCGACGTGCCTTTCAGTACTTTTCCGAATACGGTGAATATATAGAACATGTCCTGACAATTCTTGCAGAATGCCATATCCGGAAAGGGATGTATTTTTCCGCATTTGGGACATACATATTTTCTCCTGTTTGCGCACCCTTCCGTGCTCCGGCAGGAGGCTATGCTCGTGTCGCCCTCCGTATTTCTCAGTTCCAGGTTGCCGTCCGTTAGATGGAGGCTGTAGAACGTGTCGAGGTAAGGCACCCCTTTCTTGTGCCACCTGCAGGCGGGCACTTTCACCGTCAATGAAACCTGTATATTGTCTCCGGCCGCCCATTCCTGCCCCTCAATGGGATTCAGTACGGTGAAATCTGTTGTATGTGTATAATCGTTGTATCTGCGTCGCAACAGGATGCCCGCCTCCTGCGCCTGCTTGCGGATCAGTTCGGCGACGAATGCGTGTGAGGAATAGATGCGGTCCAGCAGGGAGGCGGCAATCGGTGTGTTTATTGATTTCCACAAGGTTACCTCGTTCCATACGACAGCCCGTCCGAGTATGTTGTTGCTCTCGTCCCTTGCCACAAGGATTTTAGCGCCGGCGAAGTTGGTATAGAAGTCAGCGGCGTTGCGTGCCTTGTCCTCATACCGCATACAGGAACTGTGCAGGCTGGATGTGTCACTGTCGGCGATGGGGCTGTAGTTGCTTTCCAGATAGGCTTCCATGAAGTCGTTCATGCTTTCATGCAGCCTGACCGTGACCTTACTGTCCAGTGAGATGGCGCTACAGAAATAGCTGATCTCATCGGGCTGGTACGGTCCTAGGTTTTTGAACAGCTCGGCAAACGTAGACGGTTCCAGATCTGTTCGGTTCTCCGGAAACCAGGGTGCCTGCGGATTGTTCCGGTCCGGGAAATTGGGATGGCCCAAATCTTTGTTGCATGCCGTGAACACGATCCGGATTTTCTTGAACGTGCCGGCTTCCGTCCGTTTGCGTTTGGTGGAGAAGCAGTTGTAGGTACCGCGTATGATCTCTTCCACCGGTACGTTCTTTTTTACTTCCAAAAGGATGTCTTTGGCTATCACACTCCCGTTTTCCGCCGCATGCATCAGGCGGGATTTCAATTCATTGCTAACATTCAGTTTCATACATCATTCGGTTTATTGTTTATAAATTCTGCCATGTTTATATGGCGATTGTTTCTTGTCCGGCTGCATTTGGCGCAATTTCTCTTTCCGCTTTCTGAGCAGGTCAACGGACATGTTCCTGCTTGTCCGATATTCCTCCTCGCTCATCCGGCGAATGGAAGGAATGCCCGTCTGAGTCAGTGTATGGTTTACCATCCAGCCGTCCATGAAGTTTTCGGGGAAGAGGCTGTCATGGTGGATGACCTCACCTATGCAGCCATGTACGAGCATGTTGCAAACGGTCATCAGGCAACAGGTACGGTTGACATCTTCTGCAACCAGATAATTACCTAGGTGGCGTACATGATATGCCAGCAGTAGCCTTCCGCTTCCGCATGTCGGGTCACAGATACGTTTTCCTGTCGCTGTCTCCCCCGAATCGGTACATAAGACCATCAGGTCGCAGATATCCGGCGGGGTAAAGAACTGTCCGTTCACCTGCCGACCGATTTTGGAAGATATTGCCATGAAGAGGTCACCGAACGCATCAAACCATCCGCCGGATTGCAATTCCCGCTGCATGAGCCGTATCCATCCGGTAAGCATCTCCATAAAATGCCTGTTCTGCTGCCGTTTGTATTTCCAATCCATAAGGGGCGGTGCGCCGGGAGAGAACCCGTGAATGACATAACGCAGGAAATCGTTGAAAACGGATATCGGATCGTAGCCGTTCGAATAGGCGAAATCACAGATCGTTTTCTCAAGCGGACGTATCGCCTGCGGTGTGTTGTATGGTGCCATATTACTCTGATTTTTTATAGATTGTTACTATATGTCTTTTATGGTCAGTCTGTATCCTGACGGGAGAAATGTCAAGGAAAGAGAGATGGGTGTCCGCTTTCAGCATGTTCCATTCCCATGCGGGAAGTTCCTTCCATTCCATACGGTATGCCCAGAGTATGAACAGACCGGGACGGAATCCGTTGAAAAGTTCTCCGTGCAGAATCCCGACCAGCCGCTCCAGTTCTTCCCGCGAGTAAAGGGTGAATGACTCATTCCGATAGACAAAGGCATCAGCCGGTTCAATATCCGGCTGACACTCGATGATGTATCTCGTCCATTCTTTTGTGGTGTACTTTCCGTACAGAGGATCGGGTTCCGTGTATTTCCATGCCCTGACGAATGTGTGGAAGAGGACGGCACCGTTCTTGTGCCTTCCGGTATGCCCCCACATCCGGAACTGTTTGCCGCGTATGCCATCGGGAAGCAGCAATTCCGGACCGGTTATAACCCAAGGGCCTCCTTCCGTATTGTAACCGGTACACTTTTCATTTTCATGGCAGAAAGGTGTCTGTGGGAGAAGGCAAATATGGACTTCCCGGTCATCGCCCCTTTCAATGTGTGCCTGCGGATAATAGTCACCGCCACGGGTGATATAAGTGACAACATCTCCTGCGGTCGGTAAACTGACTCTTTCCCTGTCCTCCCGCATCCTTGAAATCAGCCGGTTCACTTTCTCCACATCACATTCCTTTATGGAGCAGGCACACCCTTCATGCCTGTTGAGCCGGGTCAGACTTTCCAGGTCATAAAAATTAGCGTACTTCATATTGAGATCGTTTTTGTTGATACAATTTGACCTGACGGGCAACCATGTCGCAGAACTTCTGTCCGTTCTCCTTCTCACTTCTGAAATAGGCAATCATGTCCCAGAGATTCTGCTTGAAGCAGCCGGTCCATTTTTCGTAATAGTGACCTCCATAGACCTTTCCGAACGTTTCCTCGAAAAGTGCGGGAGTCTGCCCTTCATCCCCATGGTGGTTGTATTGCCACAGGGAGACAAGCAGCAGCCGGTTATAATCCAGTGTTTCCATTTCTGTTCTTTTTTAAGTAAAACATCGGCCTACATGGGTAGGCATTTTTATTTCTTGATGTCTTTTCAGTCTGTTTTCCGGGGATTGCGGCAAGGCTTGGCGAAAGAAAATACCGCAGCGAAGCGAGGATGATTTTCTTTCAGCCAACCCAGCCCCTGAAAGGGGCCGCCTTGCGCAATCAGCCCGGGAAACAGCTATCTTTACAGCAAGAAATGAAAAAGCAGACCTCGGATTCTCTGTTCTGAAGTCTGCTTTTCGGTCATTGTCGAGTCTCATGTTTTTCAGGTATGTATCTGCCATCCGTGGAACGGCTGCAATGTCACGGCAAACGATCTGTCAGGTATTCCATGATAGAGCAGGCCGCCCACGATACCTGTCCTTCCGTCGGGATAGCGCTGTGTGAAGCCGAACGAGTACGGGGCATGGTCATAGTAGAGTGAGATTTCGCAGGGATAATCAGGGTTTTCTTCCCAGCTTTTCAACCGTTCCAGACATTTTTGAAGCGAGGTGTCACCGATGGATTCGGCATAACGTCTTACATTCTCGAAATGTTCTTCATTCAGGATTTTCATGACTTTTGTATTCTTATCTGTTAAACACGTCCGGCTCCGGGAGCCGGTATTTTTATTTCTCGCCTGCCTGACAGTCCCGTGGCCGTACCCGCAAGGTTTGGCGAAAGAAAATACCGCAGCGAAGCGAGGATGATTTTCTTTCAGCCAACCCCGAAGGGGCCTGACCTTGTACGGGTACACAGGACGCGGGACTACCTTTGCAGGGTGGGAAATAAAATATACGGTTGTTTTTTGTTGTGGGATTTTGTGTGGATTCCTTAGATAATCTTCCTGATTTGTTCGCCATTGCCGGACAAATGCTGTATTTTTGCAATTTCTAATTTCAGGATTATGGAAAACTATCTAAAGAAAGCGGCGGATGCTTTCCTTGTGGAGCGTCCGTATGGTATGCGTGTGGATTACAGGAAGAAAGGGTTCGTGCTGTTTAACCGCAACCTAAACGTATTGGGCAATGTGGAGCATGCCCGTCTGGAAGAGCTGCCTCTGGAGCGGTTCAATGTGGAGGAGATTCCGTTGGATGGTGAAATTGTGGAGGAACACGCGGGATTTACCGACGTATTCTTCTATACCGATCTGACCAGTCCCTATGCCGGATATGTGCTGAACCTACAAAAGCTTAAAGCCTATAACCGGTTGATGTTTCCGCTGGCGATGGCGCTGAACCGCGAATTGTGAGGCCGGAAGATGGCAGCGGTAACAGCCGCATGGAGCAGGCCGTTACCGCCAGGTTTTATTATTTGCCCTCTCTTGCTGTTATAAATGCAAGATAATCGTCCACGGCCTTATGACATCCGGTAAAGTCCGGAGTCCGGTGGCCTTTGATTTTCCGGTAGCTGATGGTTCCGTCCTTATTTATGTCCCTCACATGCCTGTAGAGTGTCCCTTTGGTTCTGATATGGATGTCAAAACCGTCCCTTCCGGTGATTTCAAGGAATGTTCCTCCCGTGATCCATTCCCCGTCCAGGAATTTCTGTTTCTGTTCATCGAGCAGCCGCTGATGTTGCTCTTCCCGCGCTCTGCGCTCTTCCGCCTCATTCTCCTCCCGCTCCCTGCGTTTCTGTTCCTGCCTCCTTTTGTATGCCTCACGGGCTTGCATCAAGGGTGCGGTGTCAAGTCCGAGAGCCTCGAACACGCGGACGGAGATCAACCTGACGAAGGCTCCTCTTTCCGCTCCCTGAAGCGTATCCGCGATCCAGTTCCTGCAATAGGCGGCGGCTTCCTCCCTGCGGTTTTCTCCGTTGAGGAACCGGCGTGAATACTGCCCGCTGGAAAAATAAACGTTTTCAATCCGGCAGACCACATGGAAACAGTCATCGTCCTCATTCCCATATTCGTTCTTTCTCGACAGGGAGAGATATACATTCTCCGCGTACGGCTCCAGTTCCATATAAGGAGCCACGACGGTATTCCCGTCAGACTTGTACTTGAATACTTTTGCTTTCATACTATCGCTCAGTTTGTCGGTTGTTGCATATTTCATCTATGATCTCTTTCCCGCTTCTTTCACCCTTCAGGAAAGCAAGGAAGCGCCTCAAAAAGAGCCGGGCACAGTCAGTTCCCAGCTGGGAGCTTTCACCGTCTTTGGTAGCGCATACCGCAAAACGCCCCAGTCCGAAACTGTCCTGTTGCGGTACGATGTGGTAAGACAGGTCCTCGCTTGCGTTGATGTGCAAACCACGACGGAAAACATAGAAAGTTTTCGGGATTCTTCTGTCGGTATCGATTCCCATACGCTTGTAACCGTGATGTTCCAATAACCGGACCAGTTCCCTGTTTGTCGGAATTGTATGTCCGATCCAGTCCGGCCAGCTTATATTTTCTAGTATGTGTCCGTAATTGTCATATAATATATTGAACTGATCCTGGTATTCATCGTAAAATTCCCCGCTCCCGTTGCACATTTCCTCCAACGCGATGCCGTTTTTACGGACAAGGGCAAGGTCGCCCAGTCCGCACGCGATTTCATTGAGCAGCGTGCGTTCCCCGTCCCTGTCCTTTGCCGTTCCGTAAATTCTAAGCAGGGAATACCGGTGTAGCGCCGAACGGGATGGCATATCCAATTTTTCCCATATCTCATCGTTTCCTATAGCCTGTCTGGTGTTTTCCGGAAGTCCGTACCACCACTTGTCCAAATTGTTTGTATCCATAATTTCTGAATCAGATTGTTTTCAAATTCTGTTTTGAGTACCATGCCTGATACGCGGCGGCATACTCCTGACGTTCCCGCTCCAGGGAATCTCTCATCTCAGGGGTGTACCCGAGCAGGCGGATGTATCCTCCGTTATAGCCGGTGAGTTCGCACCTTATTCCGGCTTCCTCCAGTTTGTCGATGCGTTTTTGGGCCATTTTTGCGCTTGAATATTCCTTCGGCCAAAAATAGAGTTCGCCCCGTGAGCCGAAACAGTCTTCCCCCAGAATTATTTCCCCGGCATACTTCCGGCTTTCGATGAAGCCGAAACGCGCTTTGCCCAATGCCCGGCGCATTGCCTTGTGTGCCGGACCTTCCGGATGCTTGAATACCTCCGGCTTGTCTTTGCTGCCGAGTTTGGGTGGTTCCACCTTGTACGGCTGTTTGTAACTTCCGATTCCGAGCGTCAGGTAAAAGTTGGTATGGAAATAGTCCGTCATGGGGTCGCTGTCATCGAAATTGTATGACATGATGAAATCGTAGATATTCATCATTACTTCTTTTGTCCTGTCCGTCAATGATTTGTCTGAAGCGATACGATAGTGGTTGACATCACCTTGAACTTTTCCGGACTCTTTGGTGAACGCCTCGAAATCCGCTTTCATCAACCGGATATGGATGGAGAGGTAATTCTCCCGTCTGACAGAGAACTTGTATCCCGGATAGGTCTCCTTGAGCCATGCCCGTACCAGTTCCACGATTTCCGGTGCGTGCTGTCCCTTGTAATTGCGGCCTTTCCAGCGATATTCGTTATACACGTACTCGGTGTATTCCTTTGCCGTGGCTCCCGGATAGTCATATTCATATCCGGTTGAAGTCGCAAAGACATCCGGTTTGTCTTTCCAAGCCTCAAAAAGCCTTTCAAACTCGGTGTTCACCCGTTGCATGATTGCGGTGTCGCCACCCTTGTCCGGGTGGTGCTGCAATGCCAGTCGGCGGTACTCCTTCTTCAAGTCCGCCAGAGAGTGTATGTTCTGAAAATAGGTCATAGCCATAAGTTTTTTATGCCCCTGCGAGGCGGTTGATAAAATATTCCCGGTAGTCAAGGTCAAGACCGAGGTTGAGACAGGCCGTTTCCATGTCATCTTCCCTCAAATCATCTGCCTCCTGCAATTCGCGCAGATACCGGATTTCGGAGTCCAGGTATTCCCGTGCTTCCGTTTGACTGCAACCGCATGAGCTGCCGATCAGACTGATAATGTTTCCTCGCATACTGTTTGATTTTTGGGGTTACTGTTCCTTCTTCTGAAGCGTCGTCCGTCATATATCGAGACGGCCCGTTCCACCAGAATCCTGCGGTTGTCTTCCGAGAGTTCCAGGTAGAACCGTTCCGCCGCGCCGAATGTGCCCTTGTCTGTCGCCACGCACCATTTTTCCCAGAAATGCGGGTACATGCCGCCATACACGGCTTTGCATTCCTCCTCGCTCCAGGCGTTCCACATGTAGTAGAAGAAACTGGAGACGGTATTTTCCGCTTGATATTTCATGGTTCTTCTATTTGTGATTCTACATTGTTTGTTTCTCTCAGTTGATGCCACACAGCCTCATACATCTCATGAAGCCAGTCTATGTTCTTTGCGCCGAGTTCAAACGGGCTGTGACACTGCACCTCGTCACCGCTTTCTTTCTCTTCGGCAAGGACGGTCAGGCTGTCCGCCGTTACCCGGAGTCCTGTCACCCTGCATTCATATGGTTCTCCGTTCTTGCCAAACCATATCACCCAGACCGGATCATAATCCTCTTCCGGAAGACGAATTTCTTTCATGCAGTGAGCATGGAGCAACTGCCGTATCGCGTCGATGATGTCCCCCCGCAGTTCCTTGATCCTGCCGCTGAAATCAACGGCTTCTGACGGTAAACTTCCTTTTCCGCCTCTTTCCTGCAAGGAGAGAATCCGCGTGTCGGGATGGATACAGAAATCCCAGTCCAACACTTCATCGTCATCGCGTGTCGTGTGGATATCGCCGCCCAAAACAAGACCGCAATCGTCATTTACCATTCTTTTTGCTTCATCGCGGTCTTCTGCCGCTACCGTGTAAGTGCCCTCGAAGGAATACCTTACTCTTATGTCATATCTTTTCATGATTCTTTCCATTTGATTGTTGATACCAGATTCATTGCCCGGAAGGATTACCGGATATTCAATATTGCGCTAAAGGCATGTGGGTCAAGCCTGTAAAACGTCGGAAGGTTAAGTGTGACCATCGGGTAGCTTACCCAGCCGCTCTGACGTCTATAACCTGTATCCTCAGCCAATTTGTTGGACAGAAGGAACTCCATGGCATCAGGATTGTTGTTGATGTCCACGAATGCCCTGTCAGGTAGTGAGAATGCCGCCTTATCTTCTAAGTTGACCGTCAGGACCGTGTATATCTCATGGGTCACGGGATCTTTCAGAGACAATGCCGGCCAGCCGTTATGGTACATTTCAATCACGATTGAGAGACGGCTTTCCTGATACAGGAAAGTCTCTTCCATGGACGGATGGTCGCATTTGACAATTTCAAAATCATCCTCCCCTTTGGTAAATGTCACCATCGGATAGGATACATCGACAAAACATTCCTCTTCCCGGTAACAGAGATGTTCTTTTCCCTCTGAACGGATTATAGCCAATCGGGTGTTCATATTCGTAACTGGTTTTAAAATTATTGACTTGCAAGTTAATTGGCCGGCATTCACCTGCCTGTTTCTTTAAACGTGTGATTGTCACCGCCTGCGGACATTTGGGAGAGTTGCAGTCTCACCGCCTTGATTTTCCCAATCAGTTCGTCCTCCCTTCGGAATGAGGGGGTACATTTGGTACGCCTCATCCCGGCTCCCCAGGGGATGCCGCCGCATACTTTTCTCAGGCGTGCCTTTTCGCTTTCCAGGGCCGACTCCAGACGGGCCGGCCTGCGTCGCAACGATTCTTCGGTCACAGTTCTCATGATCTCATTGTTTTTTTTGTATGGTGACGGGTCGGAAAGACAGTCACCATACCGTCGTTATGTGTCACGTTATATTTTAGCTTTTTCCCTTTTGATGCCTCTCAGGACGTACAACAGGTGCAGGAACAGCTCCCTGTCGTAAATTCGGAAGAAGAACGGCTCGCCTGTTTCCCTGACCGTTCCGGTAAACGACACGGACTCCCGGTTCACGGGATATTGGAGGAAGTTGCCATTTGCCAGCAGGATGTGCTTTTTCTTCATCACTTCGCCTAGGAACTTGTCCATATCGTCGTTTTCCTCATAGCCGGAGAAGTAGAGGAAATGATGACGGCGCAGGCTTCGCAGGATTTTGGCGGTTTCCAGCCTTACATCCCTGCCTGACGATTCGTCCGTTCCTCTCATCAGGTTGCAGATGAACTTCTTCTCGCCATTTATGTCAAGAAACAGATAAGGAACTATAATTATAGAGGCATGCCGTGCGTGGTCAGAGATGACCATCGGCTTTTCTTTCAGGATGTCTCCTTTGAAGGTAATGTTCCGGTAATGGTTGTCCATCTGCCGTTCCAGTTCCTTTCTTGGCGTGGTAACGGAGCGGAGTCCCGTGAAGTAGCGTCCGCCCGCCCGGAAGCAGAACCGGTAGATGTCCGCATGATAAGGCTCTCCCAGGAAAAAGAAATTCCGGGTATGGCGGATGGGGGGCAAGACATCCATGTAGTCGAAATATCTTTCTTCCGTAATCTCACTGAACGGGGCGCAGAGGGATTGCAGGTGGATGCGTATCATCTTGCGGACGGTATTTCCGGACACGGCTATGAGGTACGGGTTCTTTTCCCTGTCCCTCAGTTCCTCCAGTGTCTCATGATGGTAGTCGCCGTGTATTCCGTCAGACATGGTGGTCACGCAGCTGCCGTCAAAACTGCGTGAATCGACTACGAATTTCAGTTTGTCGTTATTCATGGTTCAGATGTTTTGAAGGTTCAACACTCTCTTGGCGGCACTGAGGGCGTTGGAGGTGAGCTGCCGTTGCCATGCCTTGTTTCTGGGTGACCAGCGGAATCCGGAGGATTTCAGCTCCTTTCGTCTGTTGTCTTCGGGAATCCTGTCAAACAGGATCTGAAGGCGGTCTTCCCCATAGTTCCATACAAGTGTCCCGCCCTCGAACGGCACTTCCTTGCTTTCCTGACTTTGCACCGCTTTCAACTTTTCGCGCATCCGTTCCGCAAGTTCCGGCAATTGGAAGAATTTGTTTCTTTGGGTGATGACGGGTTTCTTCACCCTTGCGTTATATTCGGAAATGAAGTCCACGGCCCTGCGGACGATTTCCACTTCCCCGTGATTGGCGAAGGTGGATACCTTGTTCAGGATGCTGCTGACGAACAGGGCACGGTTATAACCCCGGCATTGTCCGGTGTCAATCCCGTGGATGGTGTCGGCGCTGCTCTTGATGTCGCGTTTGAGCGTCTGCCATGCCTTTTCCAGTTTTTCTTCCTCCGGTCGTGCGGCTTCCTTTTTCCGTCTGACGGCTTCAAGAACCTTTTGCCGCCAATTGCGGAACTCCTCGTAGCGGTTCTGATAGCTTCTGTTCGTATTCTCCTGCCTGTGGTAATCAAATCCGCCCCGTCCCGTCACCATCGGGTTGGCGCAGCGTGAGAGGGCCGAGAGCTGGGCGGATAGCTTTTTCCGGTAGGCGGCGATGTATGTATCCCGTTCCTCTTCCTGCATGAGTTGCAGGTCGTTGTGCAGCTCCTCCCCGTAAATCATGATGTCCGTCTCGCCACGAATCTCCGGGTCGAAGGAACTCCATGCGTATGCGTCGCAAGCCTGTTTCCACATATCCTCCAGATAGCCAGGATGTTTGAACGCTACGGCTTCCCAGTCTTTGAAGTCCCTGGAATGCAATTCATTCCGATCTTCCGGATTTCCGTACAGGTGTACATAGTTGCCCGTTCCATGATGCTCCTTTCTGAAATGGAACGGTACGGGAGGATGGTCCGTACCCTTTTCCCGGATCATCGTGACCCGGTGCGCATTCTCTGCGGTAAGGCCCGTTACTTGTTCTTCCCGGACCTTTGCTGTTGTTGTTTCAGTCATAACCGTTGCCATTCATAAATTATTTCTACCAGTTCTTCGTCCGCCAGTTTTTGGATTTCCTCGTCCGAGCAATAGCAGGCGATTTCCTCGTCCAGCTTGAAAGCTGCCGGGTCAAGGCTTCTGATGCCGTCCAGCAGTTCCGGCACCAGGCTGTCTGCGGCAATCGTATAGCTTCCGTCCCTGCCTTGCACCTTCCGTGCGGGATAGTTCCTTTCCCGATAAACCAACATTCTCATTTTCGGATTGGCACCCTGCTGTCCTTTGTGGACTTTGCTTGTTGTCTCTCTGTTCATACCTTCATTTTTTTAGTTTGTTTGACATGATCGGCTCCGTGGAGCCGGTTTTTCGGTTTCTTACTTGCCGGACTGTCCTTTGCCGGGGATTGCGCAAGGCTTGGCAAAAGAAAATACCGCAGCGAAGCGAGGATGATTTTCTTTTAGCCAACCAGCCCCTGAAAGGGGCCGCCTTGCGCAATCAACCCGGCAAAGGGCTATATTTGCAGGTAAGAAATTGAAAGAATGGCTGGGATTTTCAATTTGTCGGATACAACATGTAATAAGTGTAATGAGCAAATTTAAAAGCATACAACGAAGGTTTTTCAAATATTTTCCAAACTATCGGATATCAATATCATATCGTAAAACAAGCGAAGGCGTGGCATTCCGGAATAAATACATATCTTCGCGTCAAAGGTGATTGATTGAAATGAATACATTCTCTGCTTTTGATACGGGTGTCATGGTAGCTCTCTTGCTGGGTATTGAGTTTCTTAGGAGTGATATCCAAACAATTCTCTATTGTAAAAGAAACGATCCCGGGATTTTTAAGAGCTGCCTGTATACATTGTTTATATTGTTGGCAAGTCTTTATTCCATTGTGGCCGGAGCCATGCTTAACCCCGAGCCCGTACCCGTTTATGAATTGATGCCCGGTTTTCAAATAGGAGTTTATGGTTCTTGCTTTTTGTTTATATTTCTTGTCATCGCCGGTCTTTACCGTAAAATATTACCTCTCGTCCTTTTGGGGTACGCTATGGTATATGTAATCGGTGTACTGATACCGTTACTTGGATATGTAGTGTCCATGATGAATTATTTCGCCAGTACAGGATGATTATGAAGACCAAAGATGTTTTCCAGAGAAAATGGATAACAGACAGTATAACAAAAAGAAGGTATCCTTTTCAGATACCTTCAATGACGGGCCGGTTGCATATTTACCATTCCAGACGTTCCTTCACATTGTTCATCGCCTCTTTCAGGCTGCTGTTCATGACCCGCGCATAATGCTGCGTCATGCGTGTGGAAGCATGTCCGAGCATGACGGACACGTCCTGCAAGGGTACATTGTTGGCGAGCGTGACGGTGGTCCCGAAAGTGTGGCGGGCCACATGCGTGGTCAGATTTTTCTTTATGCCGCAGAAATCGGCGATTT